>Ga0310695_10002543_pt1 | contig 38211 bp, 35 predicted proteins | sample RumenRJG_04DNA_FD_203882 | JGI IMG/M metagenome (GOLD analysis project Ga0310695, IMG submission 203882) | Bovine rumen microbial communities from Lethbridge, Alberta, Canada - RJG_04 (v2) (version 2) | ecosystem: Host-associated > Mammals > Digestive system > Stomach > Rumen | place: Canada...
TCCCGTGTGGCGTAAGCAACAGCAGGCTCAGCAGCCGTTATACAGCCAAAGTCGTCCTCTTCTTCCATTACCGGATATCTCTTTTCTTCCATATTCACAAATTCTATATAAGCCCGCCCGCCGCCCACGAATGGACTGTCAAGCGATGGTGCAAAGATACGAATAAGTGAGCAAAGAACAAAATATAAAGATAACTTTTTTATTTTTTCTTTCGTAATCGCGTAGCGCTTGCTACCATAGGGACGCAAGAACGTGAGTATCTTCTTAAGACTCGCAAAGCTCGAATAAGCACCGCAAGCGTCGAGCGAGACGAAGTCAGAGATAAAGAAAACTATTTGAAAGTTCCAAATAATTGTGCAAAAAAATATCCGCAGCGGTTAGTGCGACGGAGATATATAGGTATTGGTTTGGGGAAGAGTTAGATGTTATTCATCATACACATCATCGAACTGAGCAAGAGGGAGGATTGTTTTATACATTCTTAAAGTCTCTTTGTTGGGATTCGGTTCTTCAGCTGCAATGAAATCGCAACGGCTATAAAAGCCCACAGCACTGGCATCCCCACGATTGTATGCCTCAACAGTAAGAAACTGGCACCCTGCTAAGTTAAATCGAGAATCCAATGCACGCTGACCAACTGCCTCAATAATGTATTCTCCGATGCCAAGATGACGTTTCTCTTTTCTTACTGCAAGATATGTAATCTCAATAGCTGGGTAGCTCGACTTTGCCCAGAATGTGTCTTGATAGTTGAATTCTATCTCTGGCTTCGGGAAAAAGCCCATCTGTAATTCTTCCTTGTCTGTAGCGTCTAATTCTAATTTGTCACATCCAAGAGCAACGATACCAACAATGTCATCATCATCTTTTACTGCATAAACGACGCAGTAATGATAGTCTATACACCATTGAAGACCTGAATGTATGAAATTGTCCATTACATCCAAGCCACAATTAAAATCAGAAAGAATAGTTACATCCTCTATCCTTTCAAAACGCAACCGATTCTTATTCCCAAACTGCATCAAATTTCTGAAGCACTTTACGTGAACGACGAATACGACGTTTGTCAGCCTCATTCAAACGCCCAGTACTCACACGGTGGACAGTCGCACGAATCTCCTCGGCAAACTTACCCTCAACGGGGACATGTGGTGTATCAATTCCAAGCATAATATCAACATATAATGTTTATACGTCGGCAAAGATAGAAAGAAAAAATGAAAGTTCCAAATAATTGTGCAAAAAAATATCCGCAGCGGTAGGCGGCGGAGTTTTTTTATTACTGGATTCTTCGTTTCAGAGTTTCCGGGTTCATTCGGGTGTCCCATAAATCCCTTATGTAAACGGTATCGGATTTAGGGGAATAATAGTAGACCAACTTGAAGCGACGCATGATATGACAACTCCGATATTGGTGTCGCTTTCCTGTCAACAATGGCGCCAAGCCGGTTTCCTCCATTTTACTACAGCCATGAATGTTCCTTTCTCATTGCGGCCCAGAAATCATCAACCTGAATCCACTTCTCAGGATCTTCAATGCCTGCATCAACCTCGTCCATGTCGGCCTCTATCTCGGCCACCCGCTGCTCGAACACCTCCGAGTCGTCGGTGTAGAATCCGAATGTTCCCAGAGGAATACGATCTATCTTCTCTGCCTCTTCGTCCACATAAGTGATGCCAGAATGGCCAAACTCCCGTGTGGCGTAAGCAACAGCAGGCTCAGCAGCCGTTATACAGCCAAAGTCGTCCTCTTCTTCCATTACCGGATATCTCTTTTCTTCCATATTCACAAATTCTATATAAGACCGCCCGCCGCCCACGAATGGACTGTCAAGCGATGGTGCAAAGATACGAATAAGTGAGCAAAGAACAAAATATAAAGACAACTTTTTTATTTTTTCTTTCGAGCGAGAGTATCTAAGACGAAGTCAGAGATAGAAAGAAAAAATGAAAGTTCCAAATAATTGTGCAAAAAAATCTCCGAAGCGGTAAGCTTCGGAGAATATGGACTGCAGAGTGTCTTACTATCTACTCAAGTGGAGAACAAGAGTGGAAGGCTTAAAAATCATGCTGCAATGCCGGTACGCATAATGTCACGATACAAAAGAGTGTCTTCTGCTTGTGACATTAAGACTGGTTCGATGAGCAGACTCACTTTATCGACATCATGCCAAAGGTCTGCAGACAGCTCTAACCAGTCCTCGTCTTTCAGTTCCGGTACGATTACGGCCACGTCTATATCGCTCCAAGGATCGGCAGTACCCTTAGAGTAAGATCCAAACAAATAGACTAAAGGCTCCTTTTCAAAACGGGAGGCTATTACTTGCTTGTATTGTCTGACGAGTCCGAGAGCTTCGTCACGTGTGAGCACTTTTGGAGTATCCATTCTCTAAATTGTTTCAGGGCTATTTCTTCTCTTGTCATTTTTTATTTATTATCTGCATGGACTGCCCGCCGCCCACGAATGAGCTGTCAAGCGATGGTGCAAAGATACGAATAAGTGAGCAAAGAACAAAATAAAAAGACGATTTTTTTATTTTTTCTTTCGTAATCGCGTAGCGCTTGCTACCATAGGGACGCAAGAACGTGAGTATCTTCTTAAGACTCGCAAAGCTCGAATAAGCGCCGCAAGCGTCGAGCGAGACGAAGTCAAAGATAAAGAAAACTATTTGAAAGTTCCAAATAATCGTGCAAAAAATCTCCGTAGCGGTTGAAAAGTTCAACAACATATCTTTTCCAAAATATTTTTTCTGATAAAAATCCACCACTTCCACCACTTTTTATGTTATCTATCTGTAAATAAAGAGGTTAAGTAGTGGTGGAAATAACAGTTTTATTACCACCTTTCCACCACTTCCACCACTTTTACCACTTCCAACACAGCGCCTGTGGTTTCCTGCGAAAACGTTCCAACGGCCTTGGAACGATATTCCAGCGACCATGGAACAATAATTTGCGGCTGCGGAGCAAAATTTTACGGTCTGCAAAAATTGTATCCTACTTCCTTATTTTTACGACCACAGATTTAACAGATGACACAGATTAAAGTGGCTAAAGCCACGATTGTTTATGATTAAACAGATTGGCTTCGCTTATTAATCGGCGGCTTCAGCCGCAGAAATCCATAGAGATCTGTGCAATAGCATGAACAATGCGCAGCCAAAATCTGTGTCATCTGCGAAATCTGTGGTAAAAAACACTTGCAAATATCATTTTGGCGGTAAGAAGTGCCGATTTTCATCACTTTTTCGTCATTTTTCCGTCGTTTTTCTATCACTTTTCGTCGCTTTTTTATCGTTTTTTCGTCACTTTTGCCAGATTTCCACCACTTCCACCACCATTTCCACCACCGTCAAATAAATGTATATCAGATGTTTAGAAGAAAAGTGGTGGAAGTGGTAATAAAATCACAAAAAAAATTATGTAGCGTCAACTACCGCAGAGAATTGCGGACGAATCATACATATTTTTAATGCCCTACCCTCTTGGAAAAATTTGTGAGATAAATAAGATAGTCGAAAACAGGGAAACATCGTACCTTTGCAGCGCAAATAACAATCAAGCTAAAACTACAATGAGAAAACATTTACTTCTTGCCCTGTTTCTAATCGAGGCCGTATAGTCATCACCAACAGGTGAGACTATACGGCCTCAAAATGTCGGAGGGCATTGAGCAAACCGTCATCGTCAACCGATGACGTAACGTAGTCGGCCTGACGCTTCAGCTCGTCGATAGCGTTGCCCATGGCCACGCCGATGCCCGCCTGCAGTATCATCGAGGTGTCGTTGCCGCCGTCGCCGAAGGCCATGGTGCGGCTGACGTCGAAGCCCTCGTGACGAGCCATGGCGAGGATGCCCTTCCCCTTGTCGGCACCATTGGCGGTGATGTCGGTGAACTCCGGATGCCAGCGTCCCGAGACGCACTGCGGCAGGCGTGCCATCAGCTGCGGCTCGTAGTCGGCGGGGAAGAAAGGCGTCAGCTGCAGGATGTCCTGCTGTAGCACGACGTCCAGGGGCGATGCCTTGTCGAGGTTCTTCACGGCCAGCATCTGGCGGAAGATGCGGTCGACGTCGCCCGTGGGGTCGAGCACGGCCACGTCCTTCCGTCCTACGACGATGAGACTGTAGCCCTTGTCACGAGCGTCGTCTACACACGTCATGACATCGTTCTTGGCGATGGGCTGGCAGCACACCATCTCGTCGCCGACATAGCATAACGCGCCGTTTGTGGTGATATAGCCATCTATGAGATGCTCTATGGCACCGAGGTTGGTGATGATAACCGGCGGACGGCCCGTAGCGATATAGACGCGCGAACCGTTGGCCTTGGCCTGCGTCAGGGCGAGGATGGCCGATGGCGGTATCTCGTGGGTCTTGAAACTCACGAGCGTACCGTCGATATCGAAGAATAATGCGTATCTCTGTGCCATAAATACAAAAAAGACATCAGAACACCCCAACCCAACCAAACCTGCGAACTATTTCACGAAGAAGATTGCGATCGCCAATAGGAATAGTAATCGGTATCGTCTCTATTTTCTTATTGTCACTTGCAAGGTTTGCAGATTCCAGCTCATACTGTGTCTGCGCCGACAACAGCACTTTTGCCGGCAGACCTATAGCAGACTCTATCTTCATAGCTAAGTCAGTAGTGAGTGTGCGCTTTCCATTCAGAACCTCACTTAGATGCGAAGCCTGAACACCAACCATCTTGGCGAATTCTTTCTGACTGATTCCACGTTCCTCCAATTCTGGTTTTATCATCATACCAGGATGCACTGCCATAAAGGGTGCAGGGGTCTCATTTTTTGTTTCCATAATGTGTATCGTCTAAACTTAAAACCGTTATACTTATTCCGCCGTCAATTTCTCTAAATAGAATGCGCTCCACCATTCCGTTTACCACCCTGACAGAACTCAGCCCTTTGGTTCCTGCCAGTTGTTCGTAATGAAGAAACGAGATGGCCCGCAAGTCGCTTGCCACATCAACCAATCGCATATAGTTGTATGCGGTAGCGAGTGCTTTCATGAACTTAGCATTTCGGGTATATTTTTTGTATTTGCTATTACGCCCCGTCGTGATTAGTTCTTCCAAGTCAGTATCTTCAAAGACTATTTTCATCTTAATGCAGTAATGACGTTGCAAATATAATGAACAATTCCCGAATACGGGAATAATCCGTCAAGTAATTACCACTTTTTAACTTATTGACGTACTCAAGTAACAACTCAGAACCCCCTCATAATATGGTCGCTTCGCTCAAAATCTTTCAAAATCTTATTCAAAATCTTTCTGTTGGTGATTCCTTTTGTCAGATTTTTATTCAGATTCTTGTGAGATTTTGAGGCCGATAGGCCGACCCGTCGTCATGCTCTTGGTCGCTTCGCTCAAAATTATAAGAAGAATGTGTCTTAATGGAACATTCTTTATTTCAAAATTATAAGAATAATGGGCATGCATAGCCTTTTTTGATAATTTTCTATCCAATTTTCTTATCGCTCGGCGACGAAGGAGACGCTTGCCAGAGCAAGAATTTTGAGGCCGATAGGCCGACCCAACAATAGAGGTGCTGAGTAGATACGTACTCAAGGATTGCACACAGAGAAAAAAACAGCGTACCTCACTAGGAGGTACGCTGCTATTGACTATCTGTTGAGCGAACAGGTACTATACCTTGATCTCAACCTCGACACCGCTGGGGAGTTCGAGCTTCATCAGGGCGTCGACGGTCTTGGCGGTCGAGCTGTAGATGTCGATCAGACGCTTGTAGTCTGACAGCTGGAACTGCTCACGAGCCTTCTTGTTGACGAAGGTAGAGCGGTTGACGGTGTAGATACGCTTGTGGGTGGGAAGGGGGATAGGACCGCTGATGATGGCACCGGTAGCCTTCACGGCCTTCACAATCTTCTCTGCTGACTTGTCCACGAGTTTGTGGTCGTAGCTCTTCAGCTTGATACGAATTTTCTGACTCATGTCTTAAAATAAAAATTAAATATTAAAAATTAAATTTCAGAACTGCCGCTAAAGAGTCATTTGCTCAGCGGCACTCTCATTTCGGGCTGCAAAGGTACACACTTTTTCCCTAACAGCCAAACTTTTAGCACTCTTTTTTCTAAAAACTTGCATTTATATCCCGCAGAAAGTCCCGAAGGCGCCAATCGCCGGTGACGACTACATCATCTGTCGCTTAAACCATATCTCGAACAGCGGGTCGGTGAGCGAATAGCCCGTTTCGTCGTAGTCGGCTATTTCGCGTTCCACAATGGCTTTCTGCAACTTCTCCAGGTTAGAGCGGGTGCCCAGATTAAAGCGGCTGGTCACTTCCTTCTTTCCAAAGTCTTTACGATAGCCGGCAACTATCGCACGGATGAAGTTCAGCTGGTAGGTGGTCAGCTGAAGGGTCTGCTCAACGAACAGCGGACTAACCTGGGCCAACGTTTCCTCGAAGCCTGTCAAAAAACTCTCCTCAGTGACGGTGTCAGAAGAAACGGCCAGCACGTTCCACGCCAACTGCTGCACATAGGCAGAGTAATTATCGACAGTGGTACAGATTTTGGCTGCCAACGGTTCTGAAATCTGTTTGCCCACACTTGCGAAGCGACTAACGATAAAGGGCACCCACTTCTCTGTAGGAATTTTCTTAAGGAACAGCATCTCGCCAAACTGATAGAACGGCAGGCTACGGCTGTAGAAAAGCTTGCTCATCAGATGCTTCTTGCTGCCAAAGAGGCAATAGGATGTGTTGCGCTGGTGCTGCCAAACGCTACGAATCCTTTTCTGCACGGTGATGCTGTCAGGGAACTCACCTATCTGCTGGAACTCGTCGATACAGACAATGATGTGAATGCCACGTTTTTGGGCTATCCGTTCCGGCAGACTAAGTATCTCCTCCGGACTATTTGCCTTGGGCGTTATACCCAGCGACAGTGAAAAAGCCGTGTTTGGTTCCGGATTGTAACTGATCTTGGGCGCGATACTCATGATAAACTCCTTGGCCGTTTCCAGCATCTGCTCCACCTTTGTGGCGGTTGACTCAATGACAGATGTTGCAAACTTCTCGTAGAAGTCATATTCCGTGCGACACTTGTAAATGTCCATATATATCACTTTGAACTGCGGATCAGTAATCTGTTCTGCCACACGTTTAACGAGTGAGGTCTTGCCCATTCGTCTTGGAGAAATAATGATGGAGTTGATGCCGTTTTCAAAGTTCAGCTTCAACCGCTGTGTTTCCAACTCTCTGTCAGTAAAGTTGTCGCCATCTACCGACATGCCGTAAATAAAGGGTTTCTTCATCTTGCTATCATTTAGATGCAAAGATATAAAAAATATCCGTATAGTGTTACACCAGTTGGTGAATATTAGTAATAATTAACTTAAACGCCTTAAAACAAACGAATTACAAAGACAATAAAAATGTTCGCCAAGTGGTGTTACACCATTTGGTGAACATCTTTGCAGCGGTAGCATTGAACAGAGTACGACAAAAAAAGAATCCCGAAGGCGCGATTGCACCTTCGGGACTCATTATATCGTGGAAAGCATGAAGAGCGGAAGCCGCTCGAGCTTGCTCGCTTTGCTCGCAAAGAAATGCTTCACTCTTCACTTTTCACTCTTCACTTACACGAGGTCGGCACGACCCTTGACCTCCTCCAGCACCGTCTTGGCGATAGCGCTTGAGAGCGGTGCGTGGTGGCTGTACTCCATAGAACTGGTAGCACGACCAGAGGTGATGGTACGCAGAGCGGTGACATAGCCGAACATCTCTGACAGGGGCACCTTAGCCTTCACGACACGGGCACCGCTGCGAGCCTCGTCCATACCCTCTACCTGGCCACGACGCTTGTTCAAGTCGCCGATGACGTCACCCATGTTCTCCTCGGGTGTCACCACCTCGAGCTTCATGATGGGCTCCATCAGTACGGGCTTAGCCTGGGCGCAGACAGCCTTGTAAGCCATCTGGGCGGCAATCTCGAACGACAGCTGGTCGGAGTCAACGGGGTGGAACGAACCGTCGACGACGACAACCTTCAGCGAATCCATGGGATAGCCACCGAGGATACCGTTCTTCATGGCAGCCTCGAAGCCCTTCTGGATAGAGGGGATGAACTCCTTGGGGATGTTACCACCCTTCACCTCGTTGACGAACTGCAGTCCGCCGTCCTTGGCGATATCCCAGTCGTCGTCCACAGGACCGACGTTGACGATGATGTCAGCGAACTTACCGCGACCACCCGACTGCTTCTTGTAGACCTCACGGTAGTTCATGACGGTCTTCGTGATGGCCTCCTTATAGTTCACCTGGGGCTTACCCTGGTTACACTCTACCTTGAACTCACGCTTCAGACGGTCGATGATGATGTCGAGGTGAAGCTCACCCATACCCGAGATGATGGTCTGACCACTCTGCTCGTCGGTACGTACGGTGAACGTCGGGTCCTCCTCGGCCAGCTTAGCCAGACCATTGTCCAGCTTGGCCACGTCGGCCTGCGACTTCGGCTCAACGGCGATAGAAATCACCGTGTCGGGGAAGGTCATCGACTCCAGCACGATGGGTGCCTCCTCAGCACAGAGGGTGTCACCCGTGCGGATGTCCTTGAAGCCTACGCCAGCGCCGATATCACCGGCGTCGATAGACTCCATGGGGATTTCCTTGTTAGAGTTCATCTGGAACAGACGGCTGATACGCTCCTTCTTGCCCGAACGGGGGTTGTAGACGTAAGAGCCGGCCTTCACGCTACCAGAGTAGACGCGGAAGAACACCAGACGGCCCATATACGGGTCGGTGGCAATCTTGAAGGCGAGGGCCGATGTGGGCGCATCCTCAGAAGGCTCACGATCTTCCTCCTCGTCGGTGTTGGGGTTGGTTCCCTTGATCACCTCGACGTCGACAGGAGCGGGCAGGAAGGCGCAGACGTAGTCGAGCAGGGGCTGTACACCCTTGTTCTTGTACGAAGAGCCGAGCAGCATCGGTGTACACTGCATAGCGATGGTACCCTTGCGGATAGCAGCGATAATCTCCTCCTCGGTGATAGAGGCGGGATCGTCGAAGTACTTCTCCATCAGGGCCTCGTCGTACTCAGCGGCAGCCTCGAGCAGCTTGTTACGCCAGTCGTCGCACTCTGCCTGCAGGTCGGCGGGAATATCCTCGATGTCGTACTCAGCACCCATCGTCTCGTCGTGCCACAGGATAGCCTTCATCTTGATCAGGTCTACCAAGCCCTTGAAGTTCTCCTCAGCGCCGATGGGCACCTGGATAACGACAGGGTTGGCGCCCAAGATGTCCTTCATCTGCTGAACAGTCTCGAAGAAGTCGGCACCCGAGCGGTCCATCTTGTTCACATAACCGATACGCGGCACGTTGTACTTGTCGGCCTGACGCCATACGGTCTCAGACTGAGGCTGCACACCGTCGGCAGCCGAGTAAGTAGCCACGGCACCGTCGAGCACACGCAGTGAGCGCTCCACCTCAGCGGTGAAGTCAACGTGTCCCGGAGTATCAATGAGGTTGATCTTGAACGTCTTTCCGTTATAGTTCCAGTTACATGTGGTAGCAGCCGACGTGATAGTGATACCACGCTCCTGCTCCTGAGCCATCCAGTCCATGGTGGCGGCACCGTCGTGTACCTCACCAATCTTGTGGGTCTTACCCGTGTAGAACAGGATACGCTCCGATGTGGTCGTCTTACCGGCATCGATGTGAGCCATGATGCCGATGTTACGCGTCAAATGCAAATCTTGTTTTGCCATTGTCTCTTTACCTTAATTACCTTTGTTGATGATTAGAAACGGAAGTGGGCGAAAGCACGGTTAGCCTCAGCCATGCGGTGCATATCCTCCTTACGCTTGAAGGCACCACCCTGATTGTTGAAGGCATCCATAATCTCAGCAGCCAGCTTGTCGCTCATCGACTTGCCGCTACGCTTGCGTGCAAACTGAATCATGTTCTTCATCGAGACACTCTCCTTACGGTCGGGACGAATCTCGGTAGGAACCTGGAACGTAGCACCACCGATACGGCGGCTCTTCACCTCCACCTGCGGGGTGATGTTGTCGAGAGCCTGCTTCCAGATTTCCAGAGCTGACTTCTCGTTGTCCTTCATCTTCTCCTTCACGGTGTTGAGGGCATTGTAGAAAATCTCGTATGACTTCGACTTCTTGCCGTCGAACATGAGGTGGTTTACGAACTTTGACACCTTCTTGTCATTGAACACGGGATCCGGCAGGATCACACGCTTCTTAGGTTTTGCTTTTCTCATTTTTTTGTTTGAATGATTTTTGTCTGCTTGGGGGCTGTTCTTGCACGTTCTTCAACGCTCGCTCTTGAGCATTTACTCAACCTTTATAACACTCCAGCAAAACGGATTTGTTTCTTTTTCTTTGATTGGCCGTCTGACCATCTCCGGTCAGTTCTTACTTCTTGGCCTTGGGACGCTTGGCACCGTACTTAGAGCGGCGCTGGGTACGGTTGGCAACACCGGCGGTATCGAGCGTACCGCGAACGATGTGGTAACGCACACCGGGCAGGTCCTTCACACGACCGCCACGCACCAGCACGATAGAGTGCTCCTGCAGGTTGTGTCCCTCACCGGGAATGTAACTGTTGACTTCCTTCTGGTTTGTCAGACGAACACGGGCTACCTTACGCATAGCCGAATTAGGCTTCTTCGGGGTCGTTGTGTAGACACGTACGCAGACACCGCGACGCTGAGGACAGTTGTCCAAAGCGGGTGACTTTGACTTGTCGACGATTACCCTTCTGCCTTTTCTTACCAATTGTGAAATTGTAGGCATAATACTTTAATTTTTAATTTTTGATATATATTATTTTGTTTATATTCAGCTATTTACGCAATACGCCCTTACATTGTAAGCGAATTCGGGCTGCAAAGGTACAATTATTTTCCGATTCCACCTAATACTATTAAAAGAAATTTCAGGTTACAATAGCCGATTTAACATAAAATAATATTTTTAACCCTCATTAACCTGACCAATTTCCCAAAGGAGTCGTCTTCTCACATTCACGAGCGGCTTATATTTTTTCACGAGAGGCTTATATTTTTTCACGAGACGCTTATATTTTTTCACGAGAGGCCGTGACGTTTTCGCACCTCGTACCTCTTACCTCTTACTTCTTACTTCTTACTTCTTACCTCTTACCTCTCACCTCTAACCTCTCACCTCTCACCTCTATATATGGTTATCTTAACCCAAAAACACCCCGCCCATGTCGCCCATCCCGCCCGTAACCTTCAGAGAAGTTAGGAGCGACATGGGTGGGATGGGTGGGATGTTTTTAGCTTTCCTTATCCTAATACGCGCGCGTGCGCGAACTATTCAAAAAAACACGTCGAGTTCACGCGACATCTGGTCGGTGGAACTATTGTCGGGTGTAGGGTCTATCACGACATCGTTCGTCTGGTCGCCACCGCTAAAGGCGATCATCTGTTGCAGAACCACGGTCTCCACCACAGTCTCTGGCGTCATATATTCTTTCTTTTTCATCGTTCTGTTCTCCTTTTTACTTTCAAATGTATTTTCTACCACAGATTTCGCAGATTTCACAGATTTTGGCTGCGCATTATCATTGTTATTTCTCAGATTCAATTTGGATTACTCAGATTTTGACATCTGCTAAATCAGATATAATCCCTACAGAAAAAATCTGTTTAATCTGCTAAATCTGTGGTCGTTATAAAAACATCCTTAGCGTATCACAATCTTGTTTCCATTGAAGATATAGAGTCCTTTGCGCGTCGGCTTCTTGTCGAGCTTCACGCCATCCACGGTATACCACCCTGAAAGTGAAGAGTGAAGAGTGAAGAGTGAAGAATTTGCTTCCGCATCTCTGATGGCCGTGGTCTCGTCGTCACCGAAGTTCAGGACGATGCTGCGGGCACTGGAGGGCTCGGTGAACTGGAAGTAGGCGCGGCAGGCCTTCAGTGTGCGGTCGACGCCCGTGTGTCGGAGCGTATTGCCCGCCGTCATATAATAGATGTTAGTGTTGGTTGCATTGATACCGAAAGCATCGTAGTAGCCCTTGAACTGCACGTCGCCCTTCGTAATGCTACGGTCGGTCTTGTCGATGGTAACACCTGTGAACACGGGGTTCACGATGTCGGCACCGCTCTCCCACTTTATAATATAAGGTACGCCTGCGGAGAGAGTCTCCACGTCGTCGCCGAAGGTCAGCGTGACGGTGTTGCCGTCGATGGAGGCGCCGGTCAGCGTCTTGGCAGTAGCACCTGCCAGCGGGCTCTCGTCCAGCGTCACGTCGAACGGCAGGCAGATGGTGTTCCACTGGTCGTTCTTCTTGAGCGTGCGGCCGTCGAGCATCACGTTCTTTTTCTGTGCGTCGTTGGCTTCTATCTTCGCGCCGTTCTTGTCGTCAGCAGCCGCCTCACTGTCGTTGTCGGCCAACTGCAAGACTTGGCCGAAGCCGATGCGTATCTGGTTTCTGAGATTGTAACGTAGTCCTTCGGCCTTGTAGCTTAGGGGGTTGAAGTCGGCTGTGTTCGAACCTACACGTATCAAGCTGTAGGAGTCAACTGAATAGGCGGCAAATGATTGGGCTACGGAACTGGTTCCCGTGTTGTCGTCGATGACGACAGCGAGGTTGCTGGTGCCATTGTAGGCAAAAGGTGCGTCAAATGTAATGGTAAACCAGGAATCTTTTGCGAGGTCCACGTTGCCGCTGAACACTTTGTCGGCTTCATTGACTTTAACCCAGTCGTATTGGCCAGAGAATGCCGTCTTGTCCGTGTGTACAAGATAGACATCGAGGTTACGAGTAACAAGACCTCCAGTATTATCTGTTATGCGGAAGGCGATGCTCTCGATAACACCAACCTTGCCTATCTCCTCGGCGGTATAGATTTGCTGGCTCAGCGAGTATTTATACCCTAACTGTGTAGGGGCATCACCTGTAGAGACCGTTGATCCGAATCCTATCCATTTTGTGGCAGTGGGTTCAAGACGGCCAGTACACCATTCGCTTGCTATAGAGCCGACGACAGACTTCACGCGCACATAGTAGGTGGTCTCTGCGGTGAGGCCAGTGGCAGTAAAGGTAGTTGCAGTGAGGTTCTCCACCGTGGTCACGTCTGACGAGAAGTCGCTCTTAGTACTGTACTGAAGCGTCCACTGTGTAGCAATGCCGTTCTCCGTCCAGGTCATGGTACCACCATCGGCTGCGTATGTCGTCTGCTTTAGGTCGGTGGGAGCAGTAGAGATAACACTGAAATTAACCGTCGTTGAGCCTGTGTAGATGCTGCCGTCTTTGGCGGTAAGAGTCAAAGTGTAGGCGCCCGGTACATTGACCTCGGTTGCAGGTTCGCCGTTCAGCGTCAGTGCGAGGGTGTAGTCGGTATCGAGGGTCAGCGTATTGTTGTTCGCGTCCTTCACAACAGGGACAATGCTGATAGCAGAACCTGTGTAGTTGTAACTGGTCTCGACACCCGTGATGACTGCATAGGTTAGGTCTTTGCCCATCTCGTCACTTAACGGAACAATCGTCTTACCACCGATGTTCAACGTGGTGGCGACTGTCGTCGTGCCGTCGAGGACGAAATGCTTGCCGTCGGCGAAGGTCAGTGTGCTGATTTTATCGCTGTAGCTGCTGGCATAGATGAAGTCGGTAGTGTTAGTCCAGCCAAGTGTCACCGTTCCACTATAGTAGTCTGCGTCGCAGCCCGGACCAATACCGGGAGCACTGTTGCCGCCAGTTGCCGTTACCTGCCCACCGTTAATGGTGACGTTGCCGCACTGACCGTAGTTGCCGCCCCAGCTGTCCTGGCCGCCGCCGATGCCGGCACCGTAAGAACCACCTGTGGCATTAACCACGCCGCCGTTGATGATAATCCTGCCGCCGTTGCCGTTGTGTTCATCACCGCCGATACCGGCAGCGTAAGGGCCACCTTTGGCATTGATTACGCCGCCATTGATGATGAGCGTACCCGCATCGTAGGCACCAATGCCCGATTTGCTTTGAGCGTTGCCGTTGCTGGTGAGTGTGCCTGTGCCGTCGATGGTCAGCTGGTTGCCGTTAGACAGCTCAATGCCCTTAGAGGCAGTGAGGGTTGCACCTTCGCCAAGAAGGAGCTTCACGGTGCCGCTGACGGTGATACGGCTGCTGACAGTCACGTTGCTCGTAACCTTGTAGGTCAGGCCATCTTCAAAGGTGGTGGTCTCCGATGTCACGGGGATGCCGTCGCCCACGGTGAAGTTGATGACTCTTGTACCCGTGTAGTTGCTGGTGCCGGTGAGAGTGAGGGTGTAGTCGCCAGAGGCCTGCACTGTGGCAGGTGAGAACGTAGCGGTGTAGTCAGTGCCGAGGGTCAGCAAGTTACCGTTGATATCGGTCACAGTATAAGTCACGGGAATCTCCGAACCCGTATATAAATAATAAGGTTCTACGCCGCTGATGATGGCATCGGCCAGGTTGTTGCTGACCATGACGGGAACGACCTTTTCTCCGCTCACCTGCCAGCCGCTACTGAGGGCGCTGGCGAGTTCAGTAGCGTTCTTCGAGCCAACGGCCATGCCCTGCGTGGTGCCGAGGGCGGTAGTGTAGTAGCTGTTGGTCAGTGTCGGATTATCATTGCGCGCGAAGGTGGAGGTACCGTAGGAGCCGATAGCATACTTGCCTTCGGGGATAGCTGCGGGGGCAAAGAGGCAGTTCTCGATGGTGAGCGCATTGTTGTGCCACCCCACGAAGCCGCCGCACGAATTGGTACGATTCTCACTGGTGCAGCAGATGACACCGTCGAAGAGGCTGTTCTTGATGACAACATTCGTGCCCGATACGCCAATAAAACCACCGTGAGTGCCGTCGCCAGAGACATCGCTGACGATGGTGACGCTGCTCCAGCAGTTGCGGATAGTTACGTTAGTGCGGGCTTCGCCAATGAGGCCGCTGCCGTACTTAAAGCTGTTCGTGGTCACTGTTCCTGCTGTGTGCAGGCCTATGATAGTGGCACCTTCGGCATAACAGAAAGGGGCGCAAAACTCGGCAGAACTGGACAGATTGACTGTCAGCGTATGGCCATTGCCGAAGAAATAGCCCTGGAAATTGTAGGAACTTGTTCCCACCATCTTAGTGGTGCTCACATCAGCAGTAAGCCGCACATAGACACCGCTGGCCCAATAGGCAGGTTTTGTGGCAAACGCCTCATAGGCGGCATCGCTGTTGATGATGTACGGGTCAGCCGCTGTGCCGCTACCCGTAAGTGATTGTGCCCACGCCGTCGCGGCAGTGAGCACGGCGACGAGTAGCGTCATGGCTGCACGCGCCAGGAAGATGTTCTTAAATCGTATCATTTTATTATTAATGGTTATGGTTTATGGTTGTTATATGCTGTTCTAAATATGCAACGGACTGAGTGGGACGTTACCGGACTACCGCGTCAGTCAGGATCAGTCTTTATCAGTCCGCTGCCATCAAGGAATGTACGTTAGTTTATTCGTTGGCTGCGTCCTCAGTGGCGCAGGTGGCGGAGTCGATGACGGCGCCGTACTCGACGAGGGCGTAGAAGATGTAGCTGAAGACGGCGATGCCGGCAGCAGTGAGCAGGGTGTAGGGCCAGATGTCGTGCGGAAAGGCGGCGGTGATGGCGATACTGCCCAAGCCGAATATTATAATAAGGTGGCAACCGATGACGAAGGCGTGGTGATGGCCCAGCACGGTGCGCTTCTTCTCAGGCGTCCACCAGGCCACATCGTCGGCCGGCCGCTGTTCCATGGTGCGCCCCACCAGATAGTAGGTGCGGTAGAAGTTATAGGCGATATAGGTGGCGTGGGCGAAGAAGATGAGGAACGAGATGTGAAGGGTGAAGACCTGGGGATGCAGGGCGACGTTGGCGTAACACACCAGTCCGACGGCCAGGATGAGGAGGTCGCGGACGACGACGCGGCGGGTCATATAGTCGGGGCGCATCAGCGAGATGTGGCTCCAGCCGAACAGCACACCACCGCTGTGGAAATAGGCGATGGAGAGAGCCGAGGCTGCGATGGGCGCCGTGAGTCGCAGGGAGAAGTAAGCATGGAGGAAGAAGCCGATGGCGAAGATGACGTAGTTGAGGGCTACCAACGAGCGCGAGCGGCGGTAGACGTCGTAGTCGGCATAGTAGACATTGTTATGTATCAAAACCAGGGCTATCAATATATTGACAGCCCCGGCTAAATACAATACTGTGAAATAAAGTTGCAGCTCCATGAGCTTACTTGTGAAATTGGTTAAGGTTTTGAATTGATTAATTTGTCTTTTAACGAGTGCAAAGATAAGGCAAAATCACGAAATGTGACGTGTAATTTGCGGCATTGGTGTGGAAAATACAATAAAAGGGTGTGTAAATTGTAGAAAAACACCCGTTTTTTATCGATTAATCCGAAAAAAAACAGTAATTTTGCAGCTGAAATGACACAAGTACAGTTTACGGCCTTGGTGCTGATGATACTGCTGACGCTGAAGTTGCTGATGCTGCCGGTGAAGACGGTAGACAAGGTTTCGTTAGGCAAGACACGCTGGCTGATGACGGCGTGCATGGCCCTGTTGGCGGTGCAGTTTCTGATTCAGTACACACTACAGCTGCGCAACACGGGGCATGTGGCGCAGGCCATCATGCTGAACTTGGCTGTGTTCATTCCCTGCACGAACCTCTTGGCGTTGGCCATTCTCCACCTGCTCAACGAGAGCCACGTGAACAACGTCGACAGATATATAGGTGTACCCACGTGGATAGCAGCGATGGCGCTGCTCTTCGTAGGACTGAAGACCGACGGCGAGCCACTGATGGCGCAAAGTCCGATACTGATATGGGCCGAGGTGGGCGCCAGCGCCCTCTATGCGGGCATGCAGGCTTACTACTTCACACGCCATATCAGGGAGCTGCGCGGGCTGCGGCAGGCACTGCAGGACTACTACGACCGCGACACCGACGGACTGCTGAGCTGGATGGAGGTGAGCATCGTGGTGTTGGCACTCTTCGCGTTGATAGTGCCGCCCATCATCTTCACCAACGGCTGGTGGCTCGTCATCTTCTCGCTGACCATCTTCGGCGGCATCTTCTACCTCGTAGACAGCTTCTGTCTCTACGTGGCCAGCTCGGCGTCGAGCAAGGTGGCTGAGGTCAAGGAGAACGAGGAACAGACGGAGCGGCAAGACCAGGAGGAGGCCGAGGCCGACGAGGACGCGACGGAGCAGATGCAGGAAAACCTACAGCGCGTGGAGCAGGCTGTGAAGCGGTGGACGGCTGAGGGTGGCTACCGCCAGAACGGCATCACCATGCCGGCAGCGGCAACGGCCATCGGCGTGCCGCGCTATCACCTGACGCTATGGCTGAAGCAACGCAACATGAAATACACGCACTGGATCAACGACCTGCGCATCGACGACGCCAAGCGCCTGCTGACCGAGAAGTCGGGCTGGAGCAATGAAGCCATTGCCGACTACTGCGGCTTCAGCGATCGCAGCTACTTCCAGAAGAAGTTCAAGGAAGCGACAGGCATGACACCCACCGACTATCTTGCTTCAATAAGTAAGAAGTAAGAAGGAATAAGTAAGAAGTATGATTACTTGATTCGCGAGTTTTTAGACCATGAGATTTCGCGAGTTTTTGTAATCATACTTCTTTCTTCTTACCTCTTACTTATTACTTCAAAATTATGCTTCTCCCTTACTTGTGCCAAAGGGTGCAATGGTACGCGGTTCCTGATTAGGAATCTTTATCTGTCCGTACTCACGTTCGTAACGCATGATATTCTCCTGCAGAGCGGCCAACAGGCGCTTGGCATGTTCGGGAGCTAAGATGACGCGACTCTTGACCTGGGCCTTGGGCACGCCGGGGAGCACACGGGCAAAGTCGAGTACGAAGTCGCTCGACGAGTGAGTGATGATGGCGAAGTTAGCATACTCGCCCTGAGCTACTTCGGGCGTTAATTCAATCTGCAGTCCCTGCTGCTTGTTCTCTTTTTCGTTCATTGTATTATTGTTTTTTATAAATCTTTTTCGATGTAGGCGAAGGTGGTGCGGCCTATCTGGAAGCTGTCGCCGTGGTAGAGTTTCATCGGCTTGCCGACAGGCAACGGACGATTGTCCTTCACGAAGACACCATCCTCGACGGCATAGAGCGTGATGACGTCACCATGACGGTGCAGCTCGGCCTGGACGGGAGCAATGTTGCCCATCGGGTCCCACGCCAACTGCAGGGTGCAGTCGATGGAGCGTCCGATGGTGACGACGCCGTCTTCGTCGTTGCGGAACCACTTGTAGAGGGCAACGTCCATCTCCTTGATAGCACCACTGACGTGGAGGAAGTAATGGTTGGAGTGCGGAGCCCGCGAGGCGATGCAGAGCGCCAGTCCCACGGCGAAGATGATATAGCTGAAGAGCAACAGCACACGGAAGTCGTACATACTGCCGTAGAAGATGAAGCCCCAGACGTACATCGACAGAATGCCTAACACGACGGCCACGAACACCATGACCTTATGAGCACGGATGCGGGTGTCGTAGGTGGCGGCATAGACGATGAGGAAGCCCGTGATAGTCCAAGGAATCCAGTCGAAGAAGGCCGAATATTCCGTCGCACCGATGAGGGCCAGGATCTGCGAGGTGATGAGGAAGGCGAAGAAACTACCTAAGGAGGCCAGCACCGCCCTGAGTAGCACCACCAGGGTCTTGAAGCGTATACGTCGGTGCCAAGTGGTCAGGATACACATGGCGAGCGTGAGGAAGAAGCCGATGGTCAGTCCGAAGGACGGCAGCTGATAAATGTCGATGCCACTACCCTCGAAGGCTTCCATCAGGTCGGCTGGCGTATTCGCGGCAGAGAATACATCGTAGGCTAACCACATCTGCAACTTGCCTACCAGCTTATAGACGCCCACGGTGAAGCAGGCCCAGGCCACGATGGCTGCCGCGATGGCCACCAGTATCCAGCGCATATAGAACATAGCGTTGTGCGGGTCGAAGCGGTTGACGTGGTTATAGTAGTGATGACCCTTCTTGCAGCGGTCGCTGTATTCCGGACAGTGGTAGCGATTCTCGTCCCAGCACGTCTTGTGCATCGTGTGCTCGCACTTCACCACCACCTCGTCGCCCTCCTCGTAGGGTGCCTTGCAATAATAGCAGGACTGCCCCACCATGACACCCTCGACGGACATATTCGGATTGGAGTAGCTGACGACGTAGCGCTTCAGGAACTGACGATACTGGATGTAAGGGATGAGGAACTGGAAGATGAGGTAGAGGAACAATATGAGCAACAAACCGATAGCACAGCCCTGAGCCACGACGTAAGCCAAGGAGTGGCCGTTGACGATGATGGGGTCGTAGACGCTGCCTAACTTGATCTTCGCCGTCGCCGTGGTGAAGATGCTGTCGGTCTTGGCATCGTAGAAGTCGAGCGACAGCTTGTTGGTGCCGCCACGATAGAGCTTGAAGTCGGGATTGGTGAAGTAGAACTGGTTATCGACAATCTCTACGCCCGCCATCTTGTCAATCTGGTGGCGGATGTCGACCCAGCTGAACCTCGGCTGGTAGCCACCGTTGTGGCGGTTGCAGAACAGCGTCAGCACACTTTCGTCTTCGTTAGGATTGAGGGCAGAAGCCATGTTGACATACTCAACCATCAAACTCGCATCGGCCGGCTTGCCGGTCTCAATCAGTTTTTCCTGGAGCTGGTAGTGCAGCGGGTCCATAGGCCGGTCGTCGTCGAAATAGACCTTACCGTCGGACATGACCACTAACAGCATGGCCTTCGCGTCTGCCCAAGGCCCGGTGCGCTGGACCATCTCGTCGTGCTTGTCCAGGACTGAGCGGAAGAGGTACTTGTAGTCGTAGTCCTGATGGACGAAGTAGTTCTCTAAAACGTAGTCGGAAGCCGGCATCGTCTCCGACAGATAGTCGCCATACATAAAGGCGAGGTAGAGGTTGTCGTGGGTAAAGCTGGACGAGGCCATGATGATATTCTTATACTCCATGTCGATCATCTCCTGCGGCAGCGTCAGGTCGACAACCGCTAACATCTTGAGTTTCGTCTTGTAGATGATGTCGCCCTCGACATTGACAATGGACGTCAGCTGGGAACGTGCCGACTGGGGAACGTCGATGCCGTTGATGGTCTCCCGAACCTTCACCTTGACGAGACTCGTATCGGTGAGCGAATAAGGGCCAAGGTCGTGAGCGACCTCAGCCGTCAGGCAGAAGGTCTTGTAGTCGGGCGAGAAGTCGGTCTTGATAAACCGAATGGCCTCCTCTTTTTTCGTGGTCTCTTCGAGGAAGAAGCCACTGCCGTCGTCGGCCTCGGGGAACACATCGTCACAGCCACTGAGACACACGGCGGCGAGCATCGCCAGCAGGAGTCTGCATTTACTGATGGTCATATCGAATCTTTTCATAGTCTATATCGTGGGATAATTCTCTTGTTCGTTCGTCTTTAACAAATTCTTATACTGCTTCATCGACTTGTAGGCTTTCTTGACGGCCACCAATCGCGACACCAACAGGTTGAAGAACAACAGGAGGATGGCAACAGCCGCAAAGCCTAACAGGTAGTCCTTGATGCGCTGGATGAAAGGTTTGTAGGCCATCGCCTGGATTTTCTCAGACATGGCCTTCAGGCTGATGTACTTCTCGTCGAGAGCGGCCATGCGCGGCGCCAGGACAGGCATCAGGCCGACCGCCTCTTTCGCCTTGGCATAATGGGCCGACACATCGGCGAAGGTCATCTGCTCGGAGGCTTTCAGCTTCTCGAGCATCGGGGCGGCCTTGGCTATCAGCGACAGCTTCGAGGCCTGGCTGTACAAACGCTTATAGGTGGTGTCCAAGGGCATGATAAAAGCCTCGCTGGCGAGGAAGTCGCGAAGAGCCGCGCAGTCATTCTTCCGAGCGGCAATGGAGTCAGTGACGGCCTGTTTCAGCACGTCGAGCTGTGCGACGCGCTCCATCAGGTCGTCATGGGCGGCTATCTCATACTGTTGTGCGATGAAGTAAGTGTTCCAGCAGCTGTTGAACGTCTGCAGTTTCTCGTCCATCGACTTGATGCGCCACTCATAGGCAGAGACCTGCGACTCTTGCAACTGCGACGCGTCCTTGACCATTATCACGTCGTGACAGTCCTTCTCGAGCGTCTTCAGGTCGTCGATGAACTGCTGCACACGAAGCGTCACGGCATTCGACGAAGAGTCGGGCAGCAACACGTCTACCTGCGCCCATCCCACCTCGGACGAGAGGAGGAAAATGCCAGCCAGCAATGCCCTCAGCACGGCATCTTTACATTGAACAAGCATCCTCTTCATCATTTAACCGTCTTCTTAAAGTAACGTTCTGCTGCACGGAACACGCCAATGGCACTCCGCTGACTCTCCGTAGTGCTTCTCCTGCCGCCTATCATCTCGGAAGTGACATCAATCAGAGACTGACAGCGTTGCTTCAGGTCTTGACGCTCCATAGAATCGGTGGAAGAGAGCCAGCGTGCCACCATATTGTCTATCTGTCGGGCATTGGAGAGCACAGTCTTGGTATCGAATTCATCGGCGAGTAATCCGGCGTCTCCTGCACCTCCGGCCTCATCATCATTGCGGGTGACGACACAACGGACGGCAGCGATGGAGTCGACGTAGCTGTTATAGCGGTCGCGGGCATACTGGATAGCCGAGCAGGGCGACACGACGTCGAGGCGCTCGTACTGCTTCAGCAGGGCGGCCTTCAAATCGGCAAAGGCTTTCAGCTTCTCCTCGTCGGCAACTTGTCCGGTGGCATAGATCGACTTGAAGGTGGAATAGGCCTTCGCAATACCATCGCTGGCGTTCTCGGCAGCGGCAAGCTCCTCGTCGAGGCCGAAGCAGGGATTGCGCTGGATGTGTATCTGATACTTGAGATTCATGTCCTTATGGAAGAAGAGCCAATAGACGGGCGGCTTGTTCTCGTTCTTGCGGACAGCCTCCATCACCATCAGGTCGCGCAACGTGATGGTGACGGCATCACGCTTGCCATTGATGTCGAAGGTCTGCTCGATAAAGTCGTTCACCATCTTGTACTCCATCGGCTCCGGCTGCAGTCCCTCGTACTCCACCCAGCGCTTGAAGACGTACTTCTTACGGGGCTTGGGCAGAGAGCGGCGGAAAGCCTTGGAGAGTTTGAACTTACTGCCCGGCTCGGCCTCCACCATATAGGGGAAGCGGTCGGGACGGAGTTTCTTACGGCACTTGACAGTCCCCTTGTAGCGCGTGTCCTCACGGAAGACAAACAGGTTGCGATAGGAAATCAGGCTGACGGTGAGCAGATTGGCTTCCTCATTGAAAACGAACTTCACCATCAGGTCCATGTCGCGCGAGTCTTCTATCAGTGCGATGTTGTCGGTAAAGGGATTGTCGGCACTCACCGTGATATCCTTCACCGTCTGGGCCCTCGCTACCGACAGGAGTCCACAACTGACCAGCAAAAGGCATAGTCTCTGTATCTTGTTCATGATGATATGATATGCTATTTATTGATTGAAATATATCCATTCGTTAGGTTCGCCCTGCCGCAGTACCCACGCCGCCACCTTCATATCCTCGGGATAAGGAGGCTCCTGATAGGCGTGATAGGTCTCGTAGGTCAGGTAAGAGGCCACCCGCTCCACACCCCAGGCCAAGTCGGTATAGGTATCGGTCAGGTTGATGCACACCCGGCCCGCAAACTCGCCGAAATAGCGGATGTTGGGATGCCAGGGATGGGCGATGGGGCACCCTGACGTGTCTTCGGTCATAAAGCGGAAGACGGGCGCGCCGTCGACGCAGGGGTAATTGGCCGGCAGGTCGATCTGCATGAGGAAACCGTCGCTGAAGAGCGGCTTGTTGGCGACGCCCGGCTCGTTCAGCCGTTCCACCTGCTCAACACCGCTGATACTGCGCAGACGGTAGTCGACGAGATAGCCTGTCGGCAGTCCCTCGGCATTGCGCTGACTGACACGGCAACAGATGTCGGGCCGACGGGACAATTGCTGTTCCAGTCGGCGCCACTCGTACAGCAGCCGCCGGTTGCGGCCGCTGAGTCGTTGCGGGTCAAAGTCGTCGCTACGCATCATACAGACTCTTATCGGCAAGCCTCTGACAGCCTCAACCCGGGAACGGGTCGGGGACGAGGAAAAGCTTATCGCCGTTCTTCACATTATAGTCGGCCAATGTCTGGTCGTCCTTGCCAATACGCGGACGCAACACCCGCACCTCGTGCACCTCGGGATCTTCCTTGCCGAAGAAATAGTCAATCGGTGCGCCGGTATTGTCAATCGACGGGAAGTCGAAGATGAGCTTACCGTCGTTGCCTACGGCATGGCGGAGGTTGTTCATCAGCGTGCTCAGCGGGGCGTCGGGGTTGACGACCCTGAACTTCACGGTCTTGTTCTTGTAAATGAGATCCAACAGGAATTCTTCCATATCTTATACTCTTTTGATTATTCTTCTATTTTGATGGTAACAGTAATCGGATAAATGTTGGTGCTTCGCACTTCGAGCATCTTCTGGAGCATCATCTCAGCGACAGACAGACGGTCGGCGAAGTTGCGCTTGATAAAGGAGCTGTCAGCCAGCACCACCTCGACGAGTATCTCGTAGCCACAGTCGCGACGGTCAATCGTCTGGCGGTGGTTGACACGTATCTGCTTCACCATGCTGTTGCTGATGCCGTAGCGGATCATCAGCTCCTTGTAACAGAACACCCGGATATCGGCCGGAGTGACGATGCGGTCGCTGGTAAGCATATAGTAGCGCAGCATCGTTTGCATACTGCTCTCGCCAATCTCGTCAGTACCCGGCACTGGCGCAGCAATCAGATGCGTGCCAGTACGGTTAAAGCCCGAGGGCGGTATGAACGTCGACGACTGGTTGAGGGTGTTGTTCACGGCAGCCCCCGCCGTCGTCAGGTATTTCAAGGACAGACTGAAGTCTTTATCGCGCATCTGGGCCCTGTGATGCAACAGCACATAGACGCCCGACACATTGCGCATGGGGTCTTCCTGACTGGCTTCCATCAGCTTGGTGAGCAGCTCCTGCAGGTTGTACAGCACCTTGTCGGTAGACAGCTCCTTGACATTCTGGAAGGCATAGAAGTCAGAACGGTATTTCGTGAGGATGGTATTCAACAGCTTCACTAGGCTGCCCTGACTGAAACGGTCGGAAGCAGCCCGGCGCACCTCCAACTCCGTCTGTCCGAAGATTTGGATGTCGAGCGGCTGTAGCAGATGGAGGAACTGGCGCGAGGTGGCTGAACTCACGCTGTCGTCGTCGGTATAACCGGCCAGACGGGCGATGGGCATTTGGGCCGTCAGCGTCGTCTCGTGTATCTGGGCGTTGACCAGCACGGTCGTGTTGAGTGCAATGCGCGATTTGTCGAATGGGAAATTATCTGAAATACCAGAGAACTCGAAAATCAGGTCAAGCTTCTCGGCATCCACAGGCAGGATGCTGGCCGGGTTATGCTTGGCCACGCAGAACATACGGACGTTCTGGCGGGCAAACAGGTCCATCGGCAACATCGAGGGGTTGTACACCTGCGAGCGGTTGTAGGTCATGGCGTTCAGCGAGAAGCACGACGAGAAAGGCAGTTCGGAATAGTCCCACGGCTTGATGAGCGGCAGCGGCTGCTTATTGACGGTGACCTCCAAGTCCTTGAAGTTAAGGTCGGTGATGGCAAAGCTGAACAAGGACAGGTCGGACACGGGATAGGCAAAGTCGATCGTCACCTTCCAACGGCGACCATCCATTCTGACGATAGACTGCACCTTGGCATTGATGGCACGCGTCTCAAGCAGGGGTACAAAAGGATAGTCGGCCAGCATAAACGGCGTGTCGGCACCGAAGGTCTGCTCAGTAACGCCTGCCGACAGCTCGTTCTTCACAACGGCCGTGGCGGGAATGGCGTGTCCCACCTCATAGGGTGCCAGCAGTCGGGCGAACTCGTCAAGGACCTCAGACTTCAGGCGCTCTATCTCACCCTCTGACTCATTGGCACGATAGGCCAACGCCATCATCAGCAGCGAGAAGATGGGGTCGTCCTCTATACCTTCCAAATAGTCGCTCTGATCGCTCTGGCGCCAGATGGCAATGGTCTCCTTCAGTATTTCACTGGCCCGTTGACGTGTTTCAAATATCGTTTGTTTCATATCTTAGTTCCAAACATTTAAGGTTGTCGTGTACTGGTAGTCGGCCTCGGTCTCGACAATGATGCCCTTCACCGTGATATAGATCTTACGCTCTTCACGGATATAGGTCATCGACACCGAGACGCTCTTCAACCGACGTTCGTATTTGTTGATAGTACGCTTCAACTCTGAGGCAAAGGTATTGAGGTTCTTGGACGAACCCGTAATCTTCTTGTCATAAAGTCCCTCCTTTCCTTCGAAGATGCTCGAGGAGTCGGATGAGTTATAGACGACGCCCTCGTTCTCGTTGAAAATCTCGAAACGCATATTGTTGAAGATAAAACCAAATTCGGGGTCGGCAGCACAGCTGTAGCACGGCGTGCTCATGAGCAAAGACAGCGTCTGGTCGATAGCTGTCTTGGAGTCGGTAGTCTGCTGCAGACCTTTATGGTTGATCGCGAACGGGATAACAATACTTCTCATAGCCGAATCTTCATCAATTAAATAAGAGGTACGAATTCCTTCTCTGCCGGCTCAGGAATGAACAGGGCGTTGAAAAGATGCTCGAAGAGCTGGGTGTAGATACGCTCATACAGCGAATCGGACAACTCAGAAGTCAGTATATCATGCAACTGCGGACGCAATGTGCGTTCCATATAGTCGTTCATATTGTCGCGCATCTTCTGGAGCAGTTCTTCGCGCAACTCGTCCTTGATATTGTTCAACAAACGCTCATAGAGTTCAGGGTTCAGGCGCTCGTAGAGTTCCTTCTTGGCTTGCTCCAACAGGGCGAAGTAGTCGATGGTGTTGTCTTCAAGCACCACGGTATCGAGGATGCTCAGCGCCCCTGCCATATAGCTTTCGACCCACTGCAGCCAGAGTTGTATGTCGCACTGTGACGGCTGCTTGACGTGCTGCGGCTGTTCAATATGGGGCGTGACGACATAGTAGTCCAGGGCCTGCACAATCTCCTGTATCAGCGATACGAACTCCTGTACGCTGCCCTGCATGTTGTAGCCCCGCAGATGGAACATATACCTCAGCAGCGCACGCTTGCCCTCACCCTCCTCAAGGTTGGCGTGGGTGGTCAGCGTCTCTAACCGTTCGATATACTTGGCGATATATGTCGAGAAGCGCTTGTCAGCCGACAGCAGGAGGCAGGGCGGGATGAAGTTGGTGTCGAAGGAGAAAACGCCGCCTTCCACCATAAAGCGGACCACCGGGAACAGGTCTTCCTTCTCAATCTCGTTGATGGGGCGGATAGAGAATTCGTACTGCGGACGCACAAAGGGAACGCCGTCCTTCTCGTACTCCACCTGTCCCTGTCCGACACCGACGGCCAGATAATAGGTACTGCCGTAAAGCATCGGGATGGGGAGGCTGACACTCTCATCAACATCGATAATCCTGCCCGACGGCAACACGGCCAGACACTTGAAACGTTCTATCTCGAACTTGTTCTTCACGAACATGCCTTCGTTGCAGAAGGGGGCACCCGGCAGCAACCCCATACGATTGCCGCCAAGAGCAGCGCGCAGAGCCATCTGCTGACGGAAGTCGAGATTCTCGTCCATGTTCAGGAAGGTCTGGCTTGTCAGCTCCATTCCAGGCATCCAGTTGATTCTCGCGTTTACATCCATAATATATATATATTTAGTCTTGTTTCTCCTTATTTAATCACTTCACTGTTATAGTCGAGCACCAGCCGCGTGTTCACCTGCTGGGGCTGATTGTACTCCTTGATATTAATCTGGCAGACCACCTCCACCGGCATGAACCAGTCGCTCAGGAAAGTCTTTAGCGGCTGAAGATGACCGTAAAGCTCGCGGAACGCTTCGGGCTCCAGACCCTCGATGAGCAGATCGTACCTAACAAATGGCAGCCAACGACGCGAGGTGTCGGAATAGCTGTAACGGCCCTGATGCATCAGCACCTCACAGTCGAACAGACCGGACAGGAGGTTGCGCACCATGCCGAAGTCGCCACGCCACTGCTTGGCAAAGGGCAACAGCACGGCCACCCGCTTGACGTATGGGTTTTGCTCTGCCTCTATATCATAGTCGAAATAGTGCCTCAGGATATACTCCAACTTGTCGTTGAGCAAGCCGGACACCTGACGCTCTATCTGCAGGAAATAGCGGAACTGGAACGTGTCGAAAGGCAGGAAGGCCTCGTTCAACAAATGCTCACGCCGCTTGAGTTCCTTGTATTTCTCTAAAGTATCGCCTTTCTTGAACTCATCGTCATTACACAGCACCCCCTCAGGCAACAGCTTCAGGAAACCGTCGCGCGACAGCTCCACCCGCCGCTCGTCTAAATAGAGCGACATGATGTCGTCGTTGTAGTTCCGGTAGAAACTACCTTTATCGCTGACCATCCATTTGGTGGCCAGCTCCGGGTAGAGATAGTTCAGCAACATCTCAGCCCTAATTTCCGGTATTCTGTCTACAGGTCTCATGCTATCTCAATATAATTAGTCCCTTGTTCGGTGGTCACTATCAGCACGGCCTGGCGGGGTACACCCAAGTCGGCGAGCGTCAGCCACTTGTAGGGGAAGTCAGATGCTATCTCTCTCCACTCATGCTGATACATCCCGCTAAAGGGGATGCCATTCAGCGCCTTGTCCTGCTCGACAAAGGCAGCCACACGACGCCCAGGCAGCATCACCTCGTAACGGCAGTCGTTGTCGCGGCGCACGACATAGTCGACGAAACAGTCGTCAGTCAGACTGACAACCACCTGACGCGCCTGCAACTCGGCCTGCAGCAACGCCAAAGCCTCATCCACCGTCATCGTGACCGTCAGTGCCGCCCTGCGGACAGGTTCCCAACGGTCGTGGACGGCGCAGTCTTCGTCGTAAGCCTTGAAGCCGACAAGACGCGTCGTCAGGTGCAGACCCTCATAGTAGAACATCCTGCCGCAGAGAGACGTCCAATCGCCCTGGGCATGGATGATTTTCAGAGCCTCCTGCACCTCCACGGCTCCAATGACCGAAGCCGCTATGGACGTGGTCGGCGCTTTCCCGGCCTCCACATTCCTGCGGATGGCACCAGCACACGACAGGCGACGGGTCATATCCTTCAGTCCCTCCGGGCCTAAGTTGCAGGCATAGCAGTTCTCGCCCGGCATGAACACGCGCGCCGTACCTTCCAAACCGTCGATGCCGCCGTCCACCCAGGGGACGCCGGCTCTCATCGCATGGCGGTTGATGCAGTAACGTGCCCAGCGATTGTCTACACAACCAATGAGCACATCCATCGTTCGTATCAGTCCCAGTCCCACGTCATAGGCAATATCCCCACAGATGGGCTGTACCTCGGTGGCGGGACTGAGGCGCCGCAGCCTGTCGGCCACGACCTCTACCTTATAGCGGCCCTCACGGGCATCGTCCTCAGAGAACAGGACAGAGCGGCTCAGGTTGTCTGGCTCCACGCGGTCGAAGTCGACGACCGTGATGTGACCAACCCCTAACAGTGCCAAGTGTTTCAGCACCTCGTTGCCCAAGGCTCCACAGCCAACGACCATCACCCGGGCATCCCCTACTCTATTCTGACTGAAAGGACTATTCATCGACATCCTTATTCATATCAAGGTTCCACGGCTTGTCCTTGCCGTGAGCCTCCGCCTCTTCCTTCTCCTGGGTTTCGCGACGGGTGCGTTCTTCCTGATATTTCTGATATGCCTCTTCTATTTCCTTTTCTTTTTCCTCACGGAAACCTTTGATCATCTCCGCATACTTGTCATTCACCTCCTGAAGGGCAGCCTTGGCCTCGTCCAACTCTTCTGCTGGACAGCCGACAAGCTGTGCGGTGATCTTGGTCGTATAAGCCTGGAAGTTCGTGTCGAGCTTCACCTTGCACTCGTCGTACAAGGCGCCAACGCCATTGACAAGCAGGTCGTGACGGTCGTCGTCCACCTCCGGCATCTGCAACAGGAGATACTTCCCGTCGTCGGAAGAGTCGTCAGGGTTTTCGTCAACCGACTTCACCTCCTGCTTGAACTCCGGGTGAGACGTCTTGATGGCCAATGCAATCTTTGTCAGCAGATCACTGTCCTTGGGATACACCTCGAAATGGAAATCGTCGGGACTGATGGTCACATCAGCCACCTGCTCAATATCGAGCGGACGGTCTTCACACACCACAGAGACGTTCAACAGGGAGGCCGGCTCAGCCTTCACACACAGATTCATATATCTGTAGTTCAGCAACACGGCATAGCCATTCATCTTGCTATTACACTCGCCTATCATATTGGCTACATTCCTTCTCATAGCTCTATTTCTTTTTTAGTTTAAAATACACGTTCAGCAGATCGTTACGCTTGGGGCGAACTTTCTGTTTCTTCTCTTTGAAACCCTCCTTCTGGAGGCAGATCTCACAGACGCGGGACGCATCGATACCTTGTACGACACAGGGCGTCACACCTGCCTGTCGACCGTTGATGAACACCTTGGCACCAATCACATTGCTGTGGATGTTCAACAGACCGTAACTGGTCTGCGGCACGGCCAGGTTCATTTCTACGGGGAAATCATTCTCCACCCACAGATAGGTAGGCACCGACTCCTGACCGTCCTTTCTCGTCGTGACGAGGTGGAAGCCTTGTGCCAACTGTCCCTGCCAGTCTCCACGTCCCATCGGTGCGCGGTCTATCCACACCTCGGTACTGTCGTCGGCAACGTGGAGTGTCACCGGAGCATACACCGTGGCCGTCTTCATGCCAGCAGCCCGCTTTGACGCGACCCTACTACTTGTCGTACTGTCAGGCGTAGCGTCCTGGACGACCGTCTTTGTCTGCACACGGTCCTGCTTCTTCAGGCGCCGCAGGCGCAATTCCTCCAGTTTGATATCCAGCACCTTCTTAGCGGCACTATCCACGACAACCATGTTCTCGTAGTAGCAGTCAGACCCCCAGAAGAGGGCGACATGATGGACGCCCGCCGACAGACGCTGGCTCGTCGTCTGCGCATTCTTCGCCAGCACATTGTCTATATAGACGTCGGCGCCTTTCCACGGCACCTTAACCGTCAGGTACGAATAGAACGGCTGCAGGCGAACCGGTATTTCCAGTTTCACGCTGTCCGTCAACTCAAACGAGTCCGTCACGGCCTCGTAGAAGGGTGCTTCCACGGTGTAGTGGTGCATGCCTACCGCCAGATATTGCTGCACGACGTCGGTCTCCTGCAACCTCATCCGTGTACTGTCGACGGTGAGGATGACGTTTTTCGGCCACAGCCGGAACAGCACCCACTGCTTTTGCACCTTATACTCCTTCAAGGGGTCGTAGGCGTCGAGCGTCGCACGGTAGTGCTTTTTCTTCTTCAGATACTTCTTAGGCACCCGCCACACCGTCTGTCCGTAGTCAGGATGCTTGATGGTGAGGAACCGCGTCTTGTGAGGCACCTTCAGCGTGATGACGCCCTCGCCCTCCTCAGCCTCTACGGCTATCTTGCCATCGGCAGTAAACTGAAATCCTTTTTCTGAGGAGTAGAGATCCATGATGGCCAACTGCTTGTCGACGGTCACCTTGGAACGCTTCCACAAGGGACGTTTCAGACGGGTAAAGTCCTCAACATTGATCTGCTGAGCATCCACCGGAAGCAGACTGCCAAGCAGACAGATGCATGTCAAGAGCCATCCCTTCATACGCCTCAGACTACTTTCCCTCTGCCAAGCAGACATTGCCGGGCATCGTCACTGAGATATTGCCTCCCCAGTTACAGATACACTTGCAGTTGTCGAGCAAGGCCGGCATATTGGAGATACGCTCCTGTCCACCGGGTGCCCAAGGGGCAGCAATCACAGGGATACACGGCATCGGCGTGAGCACACCCATAGCAGCCGCCGTGGCAGAAGCCACCGTGGGATTAGCCATCGACTGACACATACCGAACGGCATGATATTCACCATCGGCTTGTTGTCCATGATATTGCCCATCGGCTTATTCTGAACCATCGGGCGCATCGGGTCGATCACCATGAATGATGAGGGAGCCATCCCGAAACTGCACTGAAGCAAAGCGCCTGCACATACGAATTTTCCCATATTCTTATTCTTTTCTTTTGTTTACTATTCCTTTGGCGCATCCTCAGTCTTGAGCTTCGTGCTGAGACTGGCACTGCTGGGAGCACCGGGCACGGCGAAACCGTCGCTGATGTTTGGCGACTTGAACGAACTCTTCGCCTCGACATTGTCGATGGTGGCCTTCGGCGCCTTCAGCTCGGCCTTCACCTCGGTGGCGGCGTTGATGGTCGTCTTGCCGTAGACCTGCGTCTCGCTGCCGCCAAGAGCAGCCTTGCCGCCGGCCAACTGCAACGTAGCCTTGCCGTCGCCCTGCTGCGTCTCCAACGTCTTGTCGGCAAAGAGTCCCATCTCCTCGGAGACGGCCTGCACCTTCTTCGACTTGACATCCTTCGACTTGGCGCCGACGTACATCTTCTCCGACACGAGGAGCATCGTGGAGCCGGCAGCCAGCTTGTCGTCAGTACGCTTCTCCTTCTCGACATCCATCGAGCGCAGGCTGACGGCCTTGGCGTTCATCGCTAACGAACCCGTGGCCTTGCCCTCGGTGTCGGTGGCTGAGAGATCCATCTTCTCGGCACGTATCTTCAGCGAACCCTCCTTGGTCAGGGCTTTCTCCTGCATCTTGCCGTCCTTCAGTTCGTAGTCTACGCTTTCCATCGTGATGTTCTTCGACTTGATGGTGACGTCGCCCTTGGCCTCGTAGGTGCCGCCCTTCAGCTTGCCCTTGTCGTATTTCTCGTCGGCATTGTCGGCGGTAGAGAGTTCGAAGTTCATAACGTTCACCGTCATCTTGCCCTTCTCCTTCAGCTTGCGGTCGGCCTCGATGGCCTGCACCAGCACGTTGTTGGCCGTCACAGCCACTCCTGCACCGTCGTTGTCGCGCAGGTTGCCGTCGCCGTCAACAGAAGTGATGGTGACATTCTCGCCCTTAACCGACACGTAAGCACCGGTCGTCTTCTTCTTGAAGTCGTCGCCACTCTTGATGGCGTCCTTCTCGGCTTTCAGACATTTCAGCTGACGGTTGATCTCAGCCAAACTGGAGAGGGCATTGGAACAGTTCTGGTACGACTGGAACAGTTCGGGAGCATAGGCATCGTATGCCTGGCTCAGACCATCCATATCCACCACGTTCGTACGGGTGTCCTCGTCGTCTTTCGTCAACTTCTCACCCTCGTCCAAAATCTGCTTTAGCAGTTTGACGATGTTATCAAACGCTTTCTTATAGTTGTCGGCCGCTGCTTTCTGGCTTTTCTTCGAATTCTCAAGTGCCTTGATGCTGGCCTCCAGGTTTTTCTTATGCTTCTCGCTCGACGTCGTAGCCTCAAGGAGTAAGCCCCCGTCGGCATGGATACGCACGCTGCCCTCACCACCAGTGTAGGGGGTCTGCGAGAAAGCGCCAGACGTCTTATTGCTGTCAATGACGATGGTACTGGCCTGGCTCACCACTTCCGACACCGGTCCGACAACGGCCTCAAGACCGTCGATACCCGGGTCTACCGCCGTCTGACGGATACTGGCAGCACGGGTATGCACACGTCCGCCCTCGCCGACGCCGTCGAGTCCGACCAGACCGGCCCTCAAGACGACACGCGAGCCCTCACCATCCATCAGGGCGCCGCCCTGATCGACGTTGCCGATGATGACTTCGGGTGCCGAGAGGATGATACGGTGGTCGTCACGAAGATAATGACCAGCCGACAGTTCACTTATAATGTCAGCACGCATCTGCTGCATGGACTCTTTGTAGAAGCGCATCTCTTCCAAGTCCTTCTCGACGTTGCTTTGAAAGTCAGCAAGCGCCTTTTTCCATTCATTAAACTTATAGTCCATAGCCATTATCCGAATTTCTTTAATAATCTGACGATACGCTTAACAACGGCAGCCTTGTTAGCCTGTGTTGTGTACATATTATCATTACTCACAAGACCTGTTCCCGCTGCATTAAAGCTGGTGGTGGCATCAGAGCCGTTAGCGAACAGTATCTCGCCCTTAGCCTCTGGTCGCCAGACGTCATGTTCTAATGAGAATCCATCCTTGAACGTAGCGTTCAGGCTGTCCAAGATTCCAGCGGCAATATTTTCACCGACGGTGGTAGGAGCCTTGATATTCAGATGTTCTACATACTGAGTCCATGGCGTGGGATCTCCCTCCTGCACTTGTGCGTTGGCAATGGCATCTGCAGCTGAAGGGCCTCCATCTGTCACCTCGACGTCGAAGCGACGGCTCAGGAAGAATCTCTCCTTGTTCTCCTGAATCAAGTAACAGACAGCCATACGCTTCATGTAATTCTTGGCCTGGGTTTGTTGAGCCTCAGGAAGAAGGGTATCGAAGTCGGCTGCACCCAACGAAGCTTCTGTTCCTACGCCTACAGCGGCGCCATCGACTTTTGACCTTGACAAAAGAATCAGTTTCTTGAACTTAGATGCGGGATTATTATCATCATTAGGAATATTATCGAAGACCTTTTTGCCCAAGGGTTCGAATTTCGTCTCCCACTGGTCGAAGAATTTGAAGAAGCTCTTCGTCCGCGTCTTATGAGCGAACAGCGGTTGGTTCGCATAAGCTTTCAAAGTCTGGATCTTCTTACAGGCATCATTGACAAAATTATTTATGAGTTCTCTGTCTGCCTGATGTTCATCTCCCTGCATGGCATCTGAGAAAGTCAGTTCCACCGTCTTGGTGGCATCCTGAAGATTGAAGATGGCAGCTAATAAGTCCGTTTTATTTGCCGGAGCAGTGACCCTGGCATTCCCTTCAGGATAAAGATCGGCGAAGTCGACTCCAGCCCAAGCGGTAATGGCACTGTCCATCAACGATTTCAGCTTGTCGACATACTCGTTGACGCGGGCATCGATGAGTCCCACGAAATTGCCGAAGAGAGCCAGATTGTCAGTACCATCCTTAGCACGGAGATTAGTACCTGTCGTGTTATACTTACCAGAGTCTGTTTCGGCACAGCCGCCACCAGCCTCCAGACGCAGATAACGGAACGACCGTATCTCGAGCGTACCATCGATGGGGCGCAGGAACACCTCCAACAGCGTGCGCAGCAGCGAGAAGTCCAGGAACTTTCCTACCGTGGCATCGAGCAGACCAGACGCTATACCCTTCGCCACATTCCTGGCCACAAAGCCGCCGGCAAACCAGTTGCCGGCACCGTTAATCGGTTTGACGTTAGTACCCGACGTAATCGTCAGGTTGTTAGAGGCGGAAATGTCAACGTTCTTACCCTTAATCTTGATATTACCGTTGGGTGCCGAGATGGTAATGCCGGTAAATGCATCAATCTTCACGTCGCCAAAGGGTGAGGAGATCTGCACCTTACGGTCGTGCGACGACATACTGAGCTTATAGAAGCCGTACGTGTCGGTCATGGTAATACCGCCCAACAAGGCATTCATGCCCTCAATCTTGGCATCACTCGGCCACAATTTAAACGACTTCAGCCACTTCAGGCCGGGATACATGCCTGCTAAGAACTCCGTGCCGTCGTCGGGGTCATCCATCTTGATGATGTGACCATTGGGCGACTTGATGACACGCTTGTCGGTAGGCGACACGACATTCTTGGAATAGAGCGTACCCACGACATAGGGACGCTCGATATTACCCGTCTCGTAGTTGACAATCACCTCGTCGCCAGCCTCGGGCTTGAAGTACATACCACCACCCGTCGTAGCCATCGGGGTGGCCATACGTATCCACGGCGTGGTGGCCTCCACCGTCTCATATTGATACGAGATTTCCGCCAAGGTTTTCTTCGCCTTAGCTACGGCGGCAATCTTCTCTTTGTTGTCTTTATCATCCTCCAGTGCCTTCTCAGCTTTTTCCAAGGCATCCGTTGCATCTTTCTTCTGCTGCTCCAGCGCGCTTTTCTGGGCACTGACATTCGCCTGCCAAGGATAGCGAATCCTGACACGGCCCTGTCCCTTCGGGTCGTCGCTCGAAATGACGAAAGCCGTCTGAGCCTCGGAACTGCGATAGGATGGTGCAGAGATGACCGGCGGATAGTACTTCTCATCGTCGGCAACGGGTATGGCGTAGACCTTCATCACACGTCCGCCGTCACCCTCCTGCGGGCCTTCGCCGTTGTATTCATCATAGCTGCACTGCCAGGTTCCGTCAGAGTGCATGTCGACCTGAACGACCATATACTTTTTCGTATCTTCGTTGACCGTTATCTTAGTACCTAATTTGATATCCTGGTACTCGGAACCTAAGTCCACGCAGATCATCTTCCGCTGCTGGGCTTCCTCGTTCTTCTTGATTTTTGAATAATACCCCACCTTCATCCAGGTGTTCGTATCGGTCGTATTATAAGGAACAGCCGACGTGGCATCAGCTCCAGCAAAGTCCGTGACATTGGCGTTCATCTTCGCGTTGGTCTCGTTCGCCGTCAGAAGTCCTTTAACCAGTACTTCCGCATAACTGATGCCCAAGGTCTTGAGGGCATCAAAGAGCGTGGTGGAGTTCAGTACGGTGTTGACCACGCTAACCACGTTCGTACCAGCACTGCCGAAGCTGTCATACCAGTTGTCATCGGCAAACTGATCCTTAAACAGCAGCATGTAGTACTCATCGTCTACTACCTCAGCATTATAAGTGTTCACAAAGTTCGTGCTGGAAGGGAACGCATCGGTGGGGAAGCCTTCCGTCTTCGCTATCTCCTTGACGTTCAGTTTGCCCTTACTGCCCTTTTCCGGTGCCTGGACAGCTTCATTGGCGCTGTCACGTGTGTAATCGTCGACCGTGAACGGTGCTTCCGAAATCTGTTGGAAGACGAGCTGACTATAGTCGGTGACTGCCACAGTATCCTTCTTTCCTGTGCCCATATTCAGCATACCATTCTCAAAGAAGAGGAACTCGCCGCAACGATTGGCCGTACGCTTCAGGAAGTCGTAGAAGTTCTCGTTGTACTGCACCAAGTAAGGCTGGATGAACTCCACAGCCGACACTTTCCCTGTCGGCACATAGGAAAGATGCTGCAGCGTATCGATATTGGCAATCATCTTGTATTGCTTGTCGGCGCCGCTATAACTCTTTGTTTTCAAGGGGAACTGTGCCGCTAACGTCATCAGGATGTCGGTACCCAGTTTCCTGCCGAGGAACGCCTGGCTAAACTTGTTTAGCGTCATCAGCTTGTCCATACTGTAGATGGACAGCTTGACATAGACCGACGTTTTCTCGCTGGTCTTCTTGTAGAGCGGTACTATCTCATGGATGTAATAGTTCTCGGCCAAGGTGAAGCTGTTTTTCACGCCCTCCACGCCCAACTTCAGGAGAACCTTCCGCTTGAGCAGCATCTCCTGCAACTCGCTGATCGTTGGCAGGCCGCCAGACTTCTGCTGTAACTGGAACTCAGCTTCAATCAGTCCCGGCTGATAGACCTTGCGGGTGAACTTCAAGGCCTCCAAGCCGATGTTCATCGACTTGTTTTTATACTCTACCGTCGTCAGACCACTGTTGGCTATAACAATGAACTCATCGGTACTCGTCGAATTGGTCTTCAAGTCGTAGATGTACAGTTTATAGGTATGATTCTTAGGATCGGCCATTTGCTTTCTGGTATTAGTCGATTGTTATTTGCATCGTAACATTTGAATCCCTGCCGATATACGTGATGTTTGTCAGCAGCAGTTTCACACGGAGCAGCATCTGGTCAGCAGCACCGTTTGTATTTGGTGAACTTTCGTATGTCTCTTCCACATCCACGACATAGCCATGAGCTACCATCGCATCTTCAAAATCCGACATCTGCCGCATCTTGGAGAAAGAGACATCGTATAGGAAGGAGTAAGCGTAAGGCTGGTTTTCAGCCATGTGGTCGAAAAACACCTTGCTACTCTCATTAGAGGCTACTTTCAGAGTAACATTGAGGCAGGCCGACTGTGTCGGACCATAGGGGAAGCCTCTGCTGTTACGTTTACGGGAGCAGTCATAGTGCACTTCCTGCACCGTAAACCCTGTGGATGACAACAGGCTAACGCCTGATTCAACCATATCGCCTACGACGAGGTAGGACTTCAGCGAATAATTTGACTGAGGTGCTGGCATAATCACTATTGCTTAAATTGATGGTCGTCGACAGTTATGTATTCTGATACGAGACCCAGTTTCAACTCCCTACGTTTGTTATTATCAATATGGTAGTCTTCAGATATGGCAAAACAGATAGCATCCTCAAACAGAACTTCCTTCCATATGTCGGCACCATTCCTGACGATAGAAGACAATTCTATCAGGACACGGCCGCTATGAGATTCGCCGTTGACATACCACTCCAGCAGGCTTAGGTCATCACGCCCGGGAACCACCACGGTTAACTCCAATCGCTCACAGCGCACGTCCTGGTCAGGACGGAACGTGTTGTGAGGACGCTGAACGTGACACTTGAAGTCGGTCACCAGATACTCCTTGGCATACCGCTTTGCCCCATTGTCGCCTAATTGTAAACGAGCCATTAATGCCATATCATCTTACTTTTAGAGGATAAACCGGCCAGCCTCCTGGAAGGTGTTTCTGCCCAAAAGGCCGGCCAGCAAAAAAGTCATGAGTAAATTATTTCCAGGGATTGTCGAAGCCAACGGGGCCGTTCTCTAACTTCTGGCACACCACCTCGATCTCCTCGAAGTGCTCCTCGCCGTCTTCCCACTTCTCCTTGTAGTTGATGCAGTAGCAGTTCGTGCCCTTCAGCTCCTTCATCGTCGAACCGTCAACCGTGTTGTAGAATGTCACGGTGAAGTCGCGAGGGTCGTTCGGAGCCAGCATCCACTGAAGCAGCTGGTTGTTGCCGTCGTTCATGGCCTTCACGCGGATGGTCACCTTGCCACCACGGGGAATACCTGCTATCTGTCCTTCACGATCGGTTGCCTGGTCAAACTTGTAGTCGATTAACAACACTTCTCTTGTCTCGAAATCCTTAACCGCGAGGGTTACCGGGGTTACATTCTCTGCCATAATATGTTTCCTTTCTTATTTTTAATTCTTAATGTTTAATGTTTAATCTTTAATGTTTAATGTTCAATCTTCAATCCCTCACGCCCAGTCGTTCTCGTA
>Ga0310695_10002544_pt1 | contig 38205 bp, 53 predicted proteins | sample RumenRJG_04DNA_FD_203882 | JGI IMG/M metagenome (GOLD analysis project Ga0310695, IMG submission 203882) | Bovine rumen microbial communities from Lethbridge, Alberta, Canada - RJG_04 (v2) (version 2) | ecosystem: Host-associated > Mammals > Digestive system > Stomach > Rumen | place: Canada...
GATAAAATAACAGGTTTTGAAATTAATTTGCTTTTTCCACAAGGGATATGGTCAACAAATAATAACGGGGCATATAATTCATGGGCTATAACACTCAAAATAGGTTATAAACTAATAACTGAAGAAAATTATACGGAACAATCTATTACTTTTGATTATAAGTCAAGAAGTGCTTATAGAAATGTTGTAAAAGTAATTAATTTAGACGAAGGCCAATATGATATAAGAGTAATCAAGACAACAAACGATCCGGATAATCAATATACTTTCGGTGAATGTCAAATAATGACAATAAATGAAATAAAACAAAAGGCATTGACTTATCCAAATACTGCTTTGCTTGCTGTTTCAATTAAAGCATCCGAACAAATTTCAAATAATATTCCAACAATAACATCCGTAGTTCGTGGTAGGAAAATAAAGTGTCCTAATGTTTATAATTTGCAAAATGGGACTTATGTTCCTTATGATGAATATTATTATGATAGCGAAGACAGGTGTTATCGTTTATTGCAAGATGGCTCCGAACTTGGTGTATCAGCAAGTTTTACAACAATATACTGTGCCAATCCGATATGGTGTTTATTAGATTTATTAACAAATAGCCGTTATGGTTTAGGTAATTATATATCTGAAGATGATATTGATATAGATTCTTTTAAGGAATGTGCAAAATACTGTGATACTTTAATTGAAGGAACTCGTAGTAAAAGATTAAGACTTGATATTGTTATTGATTCTTCCGCAAGTGCAATAGATATAATTCAACAAATTACACAAACATTCAGGGGCTTTGTTTTCTTTACAACGGGCAAAATAAAAGTTGTTATTGATAAGCCAGAAACCGTTACACAAATGTTTTCTATGGCCAACATTATTGATGGTAGTTTTGTTGTTTCAAAAAAATCTAACAAAGAATATTGTAATTCTATAGATATTACATATTACGATAAAAAGAACAATTATAAACAAGATGTAGTAACCGTTGAAGATCAGGAAAGTATAAACAAAATAGGTATAAGAAGTAAAAGCATAAGAGTATTTGCAAATACGGCTGAATATGCTCGAATTGCTGGAGAATATTTCCTTAAGCAAGACAAATATATAAATGAGATAATTTCTTTTAAAGCGGCGGTTGATGCGGTAATGTGTCAGCCCGGAGATGTTATTGCAGTTTGCCATGATAACAATTCTTTCAATAAATCCGGAAGAATAATATCTTATGAAGATGGTATTATTACAGTAGATTGCGAGTTATCAATAGAAGAGGGCAAAACATACAAAATACAAATTAAATTAAGTGATGATACTATTGTTGAAAAAGATGTATTAAACAGCGAATCCGGGACAACAAGAGAAATTGAAGTTGAAGATGATTTTACTTTGGATCCGCAAGGTTACGATATTTTTTCTTTTTATGAAAGCACAAAAGAAATAAAAAAATACCGTATAACCAATATGAAAAAAGACGAAGATTTGAATATAGATATTACAGCTATTGAATATAACGAAAAAATCTATGAAGTTGATACTAAAAAAACAGTATCTACAACGAGTTACGATATAGAAGATGAAAGCGAATTAGAATTTTTCAATTATATTTATGCGGAAGGTAATGCTTATATCGATCCGGATATTTTAGGTTCTGATATTGGTCGTATAGTAATTGAAGGAGTAAGAACAGCAAGTTTGCCTTCTGGTAGTAGAGCATGTGTATTTGGTTTAACAATACATTATAGTGCAACTTCTTTTTCTCCTAAAGGTTTATGGCTATTAGGTAGTCATACAGAAAGAGATTGGGGCGGTTCTTCTTCATCGAGTGGTATAAATTATAATCCATATGAATTTTCTTACGACTTTGCTTCGTATGTTTCTTCTTATAACAACAAGGATGTTTTTATATTTGCAGGGAAAAATTATATTAACGAAATGGATTTCTTCAGTAATGAAAATGCTTATTTAAAATCGGTAAAAGTTTATAATTCGACACAAGAAAGTTTGTTTGCAGATTTAAAACCTGCAAAATACAATGGTATGTCCGGAATTTATGATGCAGTAAGACAAAAGTTTTATGTAAATGCAAATAGTGCAGGAAAATTAGTTGTAACGGACTCTTATCAACAAGTAGAAGTCAAGTATTCTGACTTAATAGATACAAATATATACACAGGGGAGGAAAAAATGGTTAAAATTGTAGATTTGTCAGCAGATCCACAAATAAACAGAAGTGTTAATTTGATGGAGGTTGCACAAAGTGCTGGTGGTAGAACAGACGGAGTTTCTTTTTTAGCAAGGGGAACTGTAACATCCGGAGAAATTAAGTTGTTAGGATCGCTTGATGGAACGAATTGGTTCAATTTGCAGGATGAAGAAGGCAAAGATGTTGTTTTGCATGTTGGTGTGTTCACCGAACTTAAAATCAGAAATCGTTTTGTTAAATGCGATTTAACAGATGTTACTTCTTCAAATTTAATTGTGGAGGTGCAATAAATGTCTAACGGAACATTAGTAGATACAACCGTATCAGGTGCTGGTGCAGGTGGCGGCGGAAAATCCGGAGTAGTAGCATTAATAGCAAAAGGCGAAGAGCCTTCTACTCCTTATGCAAGCGGTAGTAAGTGGTATTATGATGGTAAAATATATACCGCTTTAACCACAACTACCAAAGATAGTGGAGAAACTCCAAAAACAGGTGTTTCTTATCTTTTTGAAGGAGTTTATTATTCTTGGAATGGTAGCGATTTAGTGGCCATGGATGAAACAAATATTGTTCATAAATCCGAAGCAGAAACTATTACAGGACCTAAGACTTTTGCCGGAGATGTTTTTGTGAATACTCCGGATAAAGATGATATAAGTAAAAAGCCTGCAACAACTGAATTTGTTTATCAACATGGTTTACAGAGCCATGAGGAATTAGGAGTTACATTTGACCTTGTAACTGCAGCAGGAACAAGAAAACTTGCCGCAGCAAGTTTAACTTGCACTCCGGGAACAGATTTGGTTGATGCGGTTGATGATTTTGCCGAACACGAGGCTTTTAAAGGTTATTATGCTGTTTGTAGATATAACACAACTTCACAAAAAATGGAAGTATATGCAATTCAAGATACACTTGAATATGACGAATGTTTCGAACTTGGAACAGATAACAAAAAACATTTAAAGCCCGGAAATTACTTATTTAGATTTTTCCATATTTTCTGGTATAAATTAACGATAGATGCAAACGGAAAACCTACAGTAATAATTTCCGCAGAAGATAAAACATCCGCAGGTTATAAAGTAAGTCCAATGCACAACAGAAACGGTGTTTTACATGAATGGTGGCCAATATCCGTTTATGCAATGGGAGAAAGTGCAGAAGAAGCAGACGGCGGATTTGCTTTAAGAGACGATCTTTGCCCGCTTACATACAAAACCATTGTAGAGTTTGAAAACCTTGCAAGAACAAGGGGTTGCAGAGTTTTCGGATATAAAGAAATGCTATCTTTACGGCTTTTAGGTTTAGTAAAATATGCAAGTTTGGATTGGCAAAGTTTTGTTGGTAAAGGAAATACTGGCGGTTGGAGCGATAGTTTGAAATGCCAAACCGATGAAACCGATTCGAATTTTATTATTGTTAAAAAAAGTGAATGGACGGGAGCAAACCAAAGCACAGTTCCGGATACAATGAAATGTATTGCGATAGGAGCTTCTGCAGCAACAGCTGTTTGGTATAAAGTTGTAAGCAGTGAAGATTACACGATTGAAAACGATGATACAGCATATACAAAAGTTGTTATTGACGGGACAGTAAGCACGACTGCGGGAACAACAATATGGTGCAGAGGTATGCAGACAACAGGGAACATTGAAGATGTTTTAGGTTTAGACGGTGAAAATACGGGAAATGGAACTATTGCAAGCGACAGAAGAGAAGTTAAAAATATGGGGTTAATGAGATTATACGGCGACTGCGGAACTTTTGAAGCTGGAATTGCAGGAGTAGGCAATGGAACAACAGAAGGTATTTATGTTAATCCAGATCCCGATGGAACTGTTGATTATAGCAAAGCTACGATAACAGCAAATTGGATTAAAGTATGCGATAATGCAGGCGGAACAATAACTAATGGCTTATTTGAAGCAACAGCAAACTTATCGGCAGATGCTTTTATATTTAAAAACGGTAGCAGTGGCGGAAAGACTAACGATAATCAATATTATGCACATACAAATAATACTGTATATCGTGGTTTTTACGGCGGTACCTGTTATTCTGGGGCTGTTGCTGGCGGGTTCTACTTGACTTTGCATCTTGCTGTTTCTTATACTGATCGTAATAATGGCTGCCGCCTCGTTTTTGTTCCGTAGAGCCCTTTAAGAAAAGGGGTTTAAGGGGAAAATCCCTTGTCCCCTTAATAAATGTGGCTTGCCACAAAAATTTTGCGAAATAAACGAAGTGAAGGGGGTTATAAATAAAAATAAAGTAGTTGTAACAGGGGTTATATAGATAGGGCGGTACCTGTAATAATGGGGCTAATGCTGGCGGGTTCTACTTGAATTTGAATAATGCTGTTTCTAATACTAATCGTAATAATGGCTGCCGCCTCGTTTAATATCTAAATTAAATAAAGTTTTTTATTGTCTATATAATCCTCACCACTTGGTGAAAATAGTGCAACAAGGGCAGGCTTAGTAGATTGCTTATAGAGAGATAAGCAAGTTGAAAAGTCTGAAAGATATAAAACGAGGTTTTATATTATGAAAAGATTAGGTTATTTAATAACAGAAGAAAAAATTACGGTTGATTATTGTAAAAAAATAATTTTAAAAGCGGCAAGACATAAAACGAAAAGAATTGCCGTTAAAAAAGTTATTGACAATATCGATCTTTTTGCAAAAGATTTGCAAAGAATAGTGTTGTCCGGAAGTTACAAACCATCACCATATAAAGTTTGTAATATTATTGACCAACCGTCTAAAAAGAAAAGAATTTTACATAAACCTGTCTTCTATCCTGACCAATGTGTTCACCATCTTTTAATAGATTTAGTTTATGACCGTTTATTTAAAAGGTTGGATCCGTATGCAATTGCTTCAATTCAAGGCAGAGGGATTCATTTCGGTTATAAAGCAATTACAAGATGGTTACACAAAGATTACAAAGGAACAAAATATTGCTTAAAATGCGATATTAAAAAATGCTACGACAACATTCAACCGAAATATGTTATTGCTGCTTTTGAAAAGTTTGTTAAGGATGAAAAGTATTTAGATCTATTAAGAAAAGTTGCTAATTCAATGAATAGTTTGCCTTTAGGTAATTATACTTCAGCATGGTTTGAAAATCTTTTATTGCTTGAGATGGATACTGCAATAAGACAAGCGGACGGAGTTAATTATTATCTTCGTTATGTAGATGATTTTATTGTTTTATCCGGAAATAAAAGAAAATTACATAGGTTAATTGAGTTAATAGTTGAGATGTTAGACAGAATAGGTTTAAAGCTAAAAAGTAATTGGCAAATTTTTAAAGTATCAGACAGAGGCATTGATATGTTAGGTTATAGATTTTTTTATAAGTATGTTTTGCTTAGAAAAAGAAATCTAATGGGAATGTTTAAAACTTTAAAAAATTATATTAAAAAGCCCTGCAGATATTGGGCTGTGAGGCTTTCCTGTAGAATAGGGAATTTTAAATGGTTTAACAGTTTTAATTTGCAAAATTGGATTGAAAGAAAAATAGATATGAGTAAATTAAAAAAATTATGCAATATAAAAACAATTAACGGAGGAAATAAATTATGCACAGAATTATTTTAGATGAAATGCCGGAACAAAATTTTAAGATTACGGAGTTGCCAAAAGGATATCAGCAAGTTGAATTGTATAGGAATATCACCGAAATACAAGTTGAAGGACAAACGAAATATGAGGCTGATTATCTTAAATTGATTTATCCTTCAATCAAAAAAATGACTGCAAAAGATTTTGAAACACAAGAGCAGATCGATTTTATTTTTGGCGAAGTTGAAAAGAGAGAGAAATTGGAACAAAAAAACAATTTGATTGCACAGTTAAACATAATCGATAACAAAACAATAAGACCTATGAGGGCTATCAATTCTGGCCAAGGAACAGACCAAGATGCGAATAAATTAAGAGAATTGGAACAGCAGGCAGAATCAATAAGGGCAAAAATTCAAGAATTAGGAGCATAAGAAAATGAGTTTATCAGCAGAGGTTTATATTCTTTTGGTTGTAAATTTAGTGTCAATAGGTATCTGGGTTGGTAGCATCAGCAGTTTTAAAAAGCATATCAATTACCGCTTAGACAAATTGGAAGAGAAACAAGATAAACATAATAACTTGATTGAAAGAATGACCGTTGTTGAACAAAGCACAAAGTCTGCTCATCACAGAATAGACCATATAGAACATGCGGTAGAAAATAAACAATAGGAGGTATCAAAGATGAAGAAAATTTTGATGTTTGTAGTAGGTGTAGTTGTTGTATGTGTAGTATTTGTTGCATCCGCTTTTGCAGATGGCGGAAATTCCGCAACGGGCTTTTTAGGTATCATTGCATGGCTTAAAACAAATTGGGAAAGTGTTTTGGCCATAGTTGGCGGAATTGTATCCGTTGCAACGGTCATCGTTAAATTAACACCTACACCAAAAGACGATAATGCTTTGTCAACATTAATCAGATTGCTAAGTGTTTTTTCTCTGGTTAATCCGGATGGAAGTTTTATCGGTAAAAAGAGTGAATGAATACTAAAAGTAGCAAAGTGGGGCTTTGTTTATTACAAAGCTAAAGAAAAAGGGTATATACCAAAAGTTGAATTTACAAATAAATTGTATATGCCTATAAGCAAAGAAACAGTTGAAGGAAAATTTATTAAATTGACTTGGAGATTTTGAATAGTAAATCCTATGTGCCTCTTAACAATGCAAAAATCATGGGATCTTCTGGGGAAAATGAGGGAGATTGCGGCTCCCTTATTTCAAGATTTAATAAAAATTTAAAATAAGAGATTTTCTTATTTCAAAAAAGGTAAAAAATTTGAAATTATCACCGCATTTTACATTAAAAGAACTTTTGGTTACAGAACATACAGACTTAATATCATTACAGCAAGAAGAAGTAAAACCATATATAAATAATCTATATATTTTATGCAATTATATTTTAGAGCCAATAAGAAATTATTATAAAGTTCCTGTTACCGTAACAAGCGGATTTCGTGGCAATACATTAAATAAAAGAGTTGGCGGAAGTTCAACATCGCAACATTGCTTAGGTGAAGCAGCAGATTTTTTAGTTAAAGGAAAAACTGTTGATGAAGTGTTTGAAGATATAAGAGACGGTAAAATAGATATTTGTTATAGACAACTAATTAAAGAAAAAATAAACGGTAAATTTTGGACACATATTGCTATGGTAAAAATACCGTATAATGATAAAGATCCTAAATATATGCAAAAACTTACAACAAAGGATGGTAAAAACTTTGTTAAAGTTTAAAATGCTTGAAAAAATAGTGTTGCTTAAGTATAATAGTTAAAAGTAATTAGGAAACAAATACGGGAAACCGTTAGCGGAGTAATCGCAAATTATAAAATTGTTGACGAGGTTAAAAACTCGTTGGCAGCAATTTATATATAAAATAAAAAAGCCATCTAAAAAACTCTTTTAGGTGGCTTTTATTGACGACAAAAGTAGTATGCAAAGTAATGCAAATAAATGCAAAGAAATGTAAGTAATTTTGGTGGTCGTTAGCAAAATAATCGCAAATTTTGCCTATTTCTTCAGCTTTAAAGGTATGTTTAAATTCTTGATAGATTCAAGATTTTTCTCGTTGGAATTATGATAATATACATTTTCAGTAAGTTGTAAGTTTGCATGACCTACAATATTTTTTATTTGAATCATAGGTATGCCGCTATTTCCGGACAATGTAATAAACTTATGTCTTAAACAATGGAAATGAAATCTCTTGTCTATTTTGCTGTCTTTTTTCCTCAATTTACCAATTAAAGCCGCAATAACTTCTTCCGTTAATGCATGACCATCTTCATAACAACAAATTAAATTGCTTTTTGCTTTCTTTGCAAAATTATATCTTTTAACTAAATAATCTTTGTATTGCGGATGTATAGGAACATCTCTAATTGAAGTATTATTTTTTGGCTTCCATTCTAAATGAGGTTTTGGCCTGATACTGATAAGATCTTTTTTAAAATCTATATCTTTTAATTCAATATGACAAACCTCACCGCTTCGCATTCCGCAGGTTAAACCTAAAACAAAAGCTGTTTTTAATGGTTCATGTATATTGTTATAAATATATTGAATTTCTTTATCAGAAGGAATATATGTTTCGGTATTATCTTTTGTAGGTAAAAATTTTGTTTTTAAGGTTATATCTTCATCAATATATTTTTTTTGAAAAGCGATTCTTTGCATGTGTTTTAATGTTACAAGATCACGATTTATAGTTCCGGGAAGTCTTCCGTCTTTTAGACGAATCTTAATAAATTCTTTTAAAACAAGGTCATTAAAATCTTTTACATATTGTATTGTAGGAAAAAGTTTTGTAAATAGTCTTATAGTTTCAATATCTCTTTGCTGTGTCCTTCTGCTTTTAAATTTAATGTATTCTTCGGCATATTCTTTAAGAAAATCGTTGAAAGGATAGTATCTTATAGGCAAACCATTTTTTTTGCTGTATAATCGCAAAGTAAGGTTTGCAGCCCATGTTTCAGCATCCTTTAAACTCGGACCGATTGCTTTGGAATGGTGCTTTTTGTTTTCATACCAAAATACATGATAAATTTTATTTCTTTTTTTATATGTGGCATTATAACAATCCATCTTCTAATATTTTAAATAGAGTGTCATATATGTTTTTATCTTTTTTGATTTCTAAATCTTGATAAACATAATTTGATTCTACTTGTGTTAAAACTTCCGCAGATACAGATGTTTCTGTTTCGCTTATTTTTGATAGAAGTAAATTTATTTTAAATCTTCTCTTGACAAAAAACTGTTGGATGGTATCTCCGGGATATACAAAATCCGTCAAGATTACTCCGGATTCTCTATCTGCAAACTGAATACTTTTGAAAGTTTTTGCTATGTTGGCCAACATTTTGGAATAAACTTTGCTGTATTCGATATTGTATGTTCTTTCTTTAATTCCTTTATAGTCAAGTTCTTTCTTTTTTAAATATTCTTTAAAATCAAAATTTTTATATTGGAATTTTTGTATAGTATTTATGTTTTCATCGCTCAATAATTCAAAAAAATCATCGTAATATTTATCTAAAGTATTTCCGTCAATATTAAAAGTTTGTTTTTTATTGTCAATTTCAATTCTATATTCAACTTGATAATTTAATTTTACACTTGTTTTTTCTTGATCCGTTTCGTAAATGTTTATTTTAAATCTTTCTTTCTGCTCGTTATTTTTATTATCTTTATCATAAGCGGTTTCCCAATTTGTTGAAAAATAGGTATGTCTTTTCCCATTTTTGTTTAATGCTCTTCTTGTCTTAAAACTTTTACCATAATATTTAGACAAATTTTGAATAATCCTATCTGAGACTGTTTCAAAAGGTTGGTTAAAAGTTTTTTCTTTTTCTATTTCTTGAGAATTTGAAACAACACAAAATACAAATAATAAAGCAAATAGTAATAATGTTTTTTTTATTGTTTTCATTTTTTCTATTTTTTAGATTTTTCTTTATAGAATAAAACTTGTTCTTCGAGAAATTTAATTCTTTCTTCTAATAGCTTGTTTTTTTCTTTTAATATTTCTATTTCTTTATTGGTTTCAATTTTTTGTTGATTTTTATCTCCGATAATAATGTTACTTGAATGTAAATCAAAAATTTTTTTAAGTTCCTTTTCTGATGTATTAAAAATTTTAGCCATTTTTGAGATGTTGTCTTCGGATGGTTTTTTGTTTTTTGAAAACCAATTTGAAACGGATGTGTCTGATACTCCTAATAGTTTTGCCAATTGTCTTTGAGCAGAAGCTTTTTTACCACTATTTATACTTTTTAACAAATCTTCTAATTCTTTCACTTGTCCTCCAAAAAAATTAAAGTTTATTAAAGTTAAAAATGTTTATAAAAATGCGAATACAAAAAAACACTTGACTTTTTTGTAATAAAAAATTAAAATTTATTAAAGTTGAAAATAAACTTTATTTAACTTTAAAATTGCGGACGGGAAAAATGAAAGTTTTTAATTTAATACAAAGGCCAAGAATACACAATATAAAAGCCTTTTTACAAGCAGGGCAAACGGGTAAGACTCCTGTCCGCAACAGATCTTTTTCCAGCTGCCCTGCTTCACTCTTTATAATCTCTAAAATTATACCACTTTTTAAAACAGTAAATCAAAAGAACTTTTCTAATTGTAATCAATATAGAAATGCGAAAGCAATAATTTTTTTTCTCATGAGGTATGCAAACAAATGAAAATATATGAAAGTGTTGCAGAATTATTTGAACATATAACTCCGAAAAAATTAGCAAACATTATCAATTTAAGTAAATCACAAATATACAGATATGCTGAAGATCCGGAAAGTTCTGGCTCAAGACTTCCGGCAGATTTAATTCCGGTAATTACAAGAATATCCGGATGTAATATTATTATTCAAAATCTTTGTTCTTTATGCGGTGGTGTATTTGTTCCTATCAAAGATGAAGAAGATAACAAGAATATTGATTATATGAAAATCGTTCAAACAAGAATCGATGCAACCAAAACAATAATAGATGCAAATATAGATAAAAAAATCACAAAAGAAGAACTTAAACAAATAAAAAAAACAATATACGAAAGCATAATGGCCAGTGCTAAGTATATTCAATCTTTAGAAGAGGAGGAAAAATAAAAATGGTTCGAATGCTAACAATAAAACAATGTGCCGAAAGATTACAAGTTTGTGAAAGAACTGTAAGAGGCATGATAGCAAAAAAGAAATTTTGTCAGCATATAAGAATCGGTGTGCAAATGAGATTTCCGGAAGATGATTTTGAAGAGTGGGCAAGAAATTGTGAAGATGAAAAAATTAAGTATGAAAGAAAGCAGACAAAAAGAACGATGAATAAAATAAACAAAATTTTAGGAGAAACAAGATGAAAAGAAAAATGAGCAATATGACAAAAGACAAAATATTTGTTCTATTTGTAATCTTCGTTATTCTTTTATTTTTGACACTAATTATTATCGGTGTAAAAAAATTGTTTGCAGAAAGTCCAAATATCGAACTTACACAATCGCAAATTAACAAATATTACACAGAACAAACCATCAAAAACGAAATCGAATATATTGCTATGTGGGAATATACCGAAAATATGTCTGAACAAGAATATTACGACACATTCTTTAAAAACGATTGTGCCGAATATGAATATGTAATGAAAAAAGAAAAGGAGGAAGTAAAAAAATGTCAAAAGAATTAACCGTAGTAAATCCGATAAATGAGTTAGCCACTTATTTAAAAACGGATGCAAAAGAATTGGCTGAAGTGTTGAAGAAAACCGCTTTTAAAAATTGCCTAAAAGATGAGGATTTTAAAGCATGTGTAATGGTTGCTAATACTTATAAATTAAATCCTATCTTAAAACAGATTTATGCTTTTCCGGCAAAAGGCGGCGGAATAGTTCCGGTAGTAAGTGTTGACGGTTGGATTAGCATCGTAACAGGCAACAAAAATTATAACGGTGTTGAATTTGTTGATATCAGAGAAAACGGAAAATTGGTTGCGATTACTTGTAAGATTTATATCAAAGGGCAAGAACAACCTACGGCAGTAACTGAATATCTTTCAGAATGTGCGGATATAACAAAAGAAACTTGGAAAAGATGGCCATACAGAATGTTAAGGCACAAAGCATATATTCAATGTGCAAGAATGGCTTTCGGCTTCTCCGGAATTTATGATGAAGATGAAGCACAAAGAATTGTTTCCGTTACAGAAGAAACTCCTGCAGGCAAACCAGATGTAGAAATGCCAAAAGCAAAAGTAGAAGAAGCACCTAAAAAAGAAGAACCTAAAGCCGAAGTAGTTGATGCTGAAATAGTTGAAGAAGCTCCGGAAAAAGCAAAAGAAGAAGTTAAGGCGGAGCCTGTTTCAATGCTTACAACGGCTGATGATGGAGCAAAAATAACGGTTAAAGGTTTTGTAAAAGATTTCATTCTTAAGAAAACAAAAACAAACAAAGATTTTACACAAATAACAGTTATAGATTCTTATGAAGGTGTAAATCCTAAAACCGTAATAATCAATATTTGGGGCAAAAAGGAACTCAACAAAGGTGTTGAATACAGATTTGATGTATCGGTAAAAATCTTTGCAAACGGTGCAAGAAATTATCTTGCCGAAAATATAACGGAGATAACAAATGGTTAATGATTTAACTTTTGACGAGGTTAATCACATTTATCGCAGATACGGAATAATAAAGCCGTCCGTAACACAAATTTTGCAAGAGGTTGGATTGATAGATTATTCGGCAGTGCCGAAAGAGAGATTAGAGAGATCTTCAAATTTCGGCACCGCTGTTCACAAAACCACAGAACTTTTTGACAAGAATATTCTTGATTTTAGTTCTGTAAGTAATCCGATTATACCATATTTGAAAGCATGGCAAGATTTTGTTGACACATATCAAATTAAGATTTTAGCAATAGAAGAAAAATTTTATTGTTCTAAATATGATTATTGCGGAACAATAGATAGAATTGTGTATTCTGAAACTTTAAAAAAAGAAATTTTAATTGATATCAAAACAACCTCAAGCATTTCACCAACCGTTAATTTACAAACTGCAGGATATGCAATAGGTATTGAAAAACCAAATATTACAAGAATGGCAGTGCAACTTAAAGAAAATAATTTTCGTGCGGTTTTGTGCAATAGTGCAACGGATGCGGCTTATTTTTTATCGGCTTTAAATGTTTGGAAATGGAAAAATTTACACAAACTAATTAAAAGGGAGCAATAAGATGACTGAAATAAATGCAGAAATAACACAGGAAGCAAAAGAAGTATCAGAATCAACGGACTTGCTTTTGCAGGAAGCAAAAGATTTCAAAATTAAAACTATTGCAGATTTAGAAATATCTGCAAATATTTTGAAAACAATCAAACAAAAAAAGAAAAAGATTGATGAGGTAAGAAAAACTATTACAAGACCGTTGGATGCGGCAAAAAAAAGAATTATGGACTTTTTTAGACCTGCAGAAAATAAACTTTCGGAAGCCGAAAACATAATAGAAAAAACAATTTTAGATTTTAGGGCGGAAGAAAGAAAAAGAATAGAAGAAGAGCAAAGGAAAGCAGCAGAAGAGGCAAGAAAAAAACAGGCGGAAGAACTTGCAAGAATTCAAAAAGAACAAGAAGAAGCGGAAATGATGGGAGATTCCGAAACTGTTGAAAACCTTGAAATGCAAAAAACAGTTGTTGCAACGACTGCAGAAGTAGCAACCGTTGTTACTACTGAAGAGCCGAAATTGTCCGGAGTAGCAGAAGTTAAAAGATGGAAAGCAGTTGTTACGGATAAAATGGCTTTAATAAAACATATTGCAGCAACAGGGCAATTCGAAAACATTGTAGAGTTTTCAAACAAAGAATTAACCGCTTTGGCAACTGCAACAAAAGGAACAATTCAGATTCCGGGAATAGAATTTAAAGTTGAAAGATCGTTAGCTGCAAGGGGCTAAATATGGAAACGAAACAGGCAGAAAAATTGATATCAGTTTTAGATGAAATAGAAAAGAATATCGATAACATTATTGATATTCCGGATGATATTTCAAAGGCACTTGTGAAATTAGCATCGTTGATAAGTTCTTTATCTGTTTGTTGTATTCAGTTTAAGCAATGTGCTACGGACAGATACTTAGATTGGCGACATGAGGGAAGAACAATCAAAGATAGTGAAATGTTGATGAAGAGTAGTCAAGATTATTATTACTACAAGCTAATACAAATGAAAATCGATGCAATAAAAGAACTTATAAACAGTTTAAAAAAAAGGTTAGAGGTTTTGGCTCATGAACAAACAAACCTCTATTAAAAGTTATCAGGGTTGTTATAATTGCAGTTTTTTTGAAAGGATAGGAAATACTATAAGCGGATACGGAAAATGCAAAAAACCGCTAAAAGAAGCATTATTTCACATAGATATTAAATACATAGAAAACGGAACTTTTTCGTATCCGGATAAATTCTATCCTACAGCCGGAATATGTTGTATAGATAATTGCGAAAATTGGGAGGTAGCAACAAATGTCAGATAAGGACAAAGATTTTTTAAAGGTTTTTAATTTTGCATTCGATCGTGGCTTTAGAAAAACGGAACATACATTCGGTCCGTTAATGCAAAAAGGGTGTATAGGTATCAATATGGAAGGTATTTTTGTTTGGACTCCGATACCAAAAGAGAAAACTCACGATATAGTATGCAAATGGGTAAAGGTTGCAGAATACAAAGGGAATAACAGCGAAGAAATAATAAAAAAAATAAAGGAGCTTGATAAATGAACATAGATTACATTGAAATCAGTAACAGCGGTAAAATCAAAATCAATTACGATAAAGGTTTTGACAAGATGCATGTAGAAAGCGGCGAAAGAGCAAATCCGGAATTTTATACGGCTTTTGCAAAATTAAAAGATGTTTTACTTGAGATTATTCAAAAAAATTCTTTGGCAAATTCGATAGGTGTAAGAAGTATAAAGTTCACTGAATCTGATACAGGTAGCAGGTTCTGTTTAATTCGTGGTTATTTTGTCAACAAAAATCAATCTGGTGTAGATGTAGTAAAAATTGAAACTCCGGACAAATTGATTGAAGATAAAAAGGCAACTGCAAAAAGAGATTTAGGACTATCAAAAAACAGTCAAGAAATTCTTGCCGAGTTAGAAGAGCAGGCTTGTTTATTTGTTAAAGGACATAGGGCACAACAAAACTTGTTTGATAAGGAAACAATGAACAAAATAGAAAATGTTGTTGAAACAGACGAAGAACAGCAGACGGATGAAGAGCAACAACAGATGATAGAAATTACATCGCAGGGAACAGATAAGGAGGTTAAATAATTATGCCAAATTACAAAGTAGTAATAATGATAAAGCAAGAAGAAAAGAAAATTCATTTAGCGGTATCGCAAGAAGATGAAGAGTTGGTGAAGTTCGAATCTTTATCGATTGAAGATAGTATTGATACAAGAATCCAAAATGTTATTAATGCTTATCCTGCCGAATTAGAAGAATTTAAGAAGAAAGAAGTAAAAACATCTCCGGTAAAACTCAAAAAGAAAGAAAAAGAAAAAGAAGAGAAAAAAGTTGAAAAGGTAGAAACTCCAAAGGAAGAGAAAAAAGAAGAAAAAACAGTAAAAGCAGAAGTTAAGGAAGAACCTAAACAGGATTTGTTTGAAGCATCAAAAGAACAGGAACAACCAACGGAAGAAGTTCCGGAAGAAGATGCAGATTTAATGGATATGATGGAGGAATAATAATTATGGCCAAAGAACAATATACAAAAACAATTTATATTTATGACGGTAAAGAATTTGACGGAGAAGGACTTGAAATTGAAGATGTAAAAACTTTGTTGAGTGCTACATTTCCGGAGATAGCAAATAGCACAACCAAAGAAGAAATAAAAGACGGTGTAAGAAGAATAACCTTTACAAAGATTGCAGGAACAAAGGGAGCAACATCTGCACAAATTGCAAAAAAACTTTGCACTCTTAAAGAATGTGAGTTTTTAGGTAAAAACATTCTTATACATCTTTTAGGCGGGAGCCTTGATTTAGATAAACAGATTGAAGAATTAGGCAAGTTGGAAAAAGATTGTATAACAAAAGAAAAACAAAACGAGAAATTTATTCAAGGTTTTATCTGTATGGAATCAAAGCCGAGTTTTGCAGAGGGAATTTAATGTCTTTTTATCACACAGCATTAACAAGAATATGCAAATATAGTGATTACCAAAATATTATCAATTTCAGAATAAAAGTTTTGGATTTGATGAGGGGTTTAAGTGATATCAAAGAAATAAAACCGCATTCAAGAAAACTTACAAGATATTTAATGAATTTTGATTATCTCAGTTTTATGAAAAATTTAAAACAAATAATTGCTGACAATGATTTAGTTCCTATAATGCTTGATTTATTTGATGAATCATGGGAAACAATAGATGATATGTTTTCTTATGTTCCGTATCTGTTATTAGGTTATTACGGGCAATACGATTCTTATATCAGTATCGATGATTTATCAAATATGACCGAGCCGGAACGAATTATGGCAATGTTATTTATGGCTTCTGAATTTAATTTTGAAGAAGGCAGTTATGATAACGAAAGATACGAAAAATATTTGGAAGAAATAACAAACAAAACCGTTCAAAAAAAGATGATGGAAATAAGAAGAAACAAAGATAATCTAAGCAAAGTATATGAATATTTTTGTCAAGATTACAGAAACGAACAATACAAAAAAGATGACTTTACGGAAAGTTTTTTATATTTGTTTGAAAGAATAATGAGAGATACGGGATGCGGTTTTATTGATATGCTTCCGGAAGAACAAGATAATTGTTATTCCGGATGGGATGAGTTGCCAGATTTAATAAAGTTTTGGAGAGGTTATAAAGATATAGAGAAAAAGCACAGTAAATTTATAAAAGATCTGAATAGCAACAAAAAATTAAATAAAAGGTTTTATCAATTCCTTTTTGAAGAGGTAATTCCGAGGTATAAAGAATAATGAACGAAATAAATAAAGCATTGGCGACGATAAAAGAACAAAAACTTATCTGCAGATTAGATTTTTTTGAAGAATCTATATTTTTAACAAAGTTTGGTGAAGATAAAAAAAGCCAATACGAAGTATCTGCAGATGATATTGAACAGCTTTTTTCCGGAGTAGAATTTTCAACAGGAATGTTGCCGACAAATACAATTTTCTATTCAAGAAAAAACAACATAGAAAAGATTATTGTTTGTCGGGCAGGCGGAAAAAGAAAAATTGTGTTAAATGACAAAGAAGTTACAATACCTGTTCCGGATCATATTTTTTGCGGTAAAGGAACGGAATATAAAATATTTGCGATAGATATTAAAACAAGCATTTTATATCAAATACCACTACCGAATGTTTATGATAACGGAACAATTTGTCATGGTAATGCAAAATTTACAAAATGCACTCCAAAAAGCATAAACCAAAATTATGAAACTTTTTGGACTTCCGGATTTAATGAAGATTTAAAAGAACACAGAATCAAAAGCAATAAAAAATTAATTGATGTTTTGTTTTCTTTATCCGGAAAAAAGATTTTCCCTAAGAAGATGTTACTTGAAGCAAACATTGAATTATCAGATTTAACGGAGGAAAACAAGAAATGGGCTTAAAAGAGCAATTAAAAAACATAGTTATTTTAGATTCTGCCGATAAATTAAAACAACCTATAAATAGTTTTGTCGGTTATGAATATATTGTTGCAGGTAACGGAGTATTTATCAGGGCGGAAAATCAGTTTTTTAGAGTATGTTTTCAAATTGCCGAATGCGATATAAGAAACTTGTTAAACTGCGAAGAATATTTTGCGATGAAGAACGGTAAAATGCCTTTAGAGATATGCGAAGCTATAAAGAACGAAATTGAAAATAGCGATACAGAAAAAGAGAAATTTCTACAGGTGCTATATACAAACGGGGAATATACAATTTTTATTCCGGAACAAAAAGGAACGGGAACAGCGGTCAAATACGAAAGTCAAGAACAAAATGTAATTTTAGAAGTGCATACACATCCGGAGATGTCGGCTTTTTTTAGTGATATTGACGACAGAGATGAAAAAGGTTTTCGGCTATACGGAGTATTTTCTGTTATTGATGGAAAAGTTGATGAATTTATATTGAGAATATCAGTATATGGTTATTACAAAATGTTGTCATATTACGAAATAGCGGAGGAATTAGATGTATAAACCTTTAACTATGATTTTGCCGAGTGTATCAAGAATGCAAGTTGTTTTAGTTGGATGCGGCGGGACAGGTAGTTTTATTGCACAAGATATTGCAAGAATTGCATATCATCAAAAGCAAAAATATTTCAATATAGACATAACCTTTGTAGATTTTGATTTTGTAGAAGAAAAAAATGTCGGTAGGCAAAACTTTGTTTACAGAGAAATCGGCAGAAATAAAGCAGAAGTATTGGCTTTAAGATATAACTTATCTTACGGACTTAAAATTGCATCAAGTCCGATGCCTTTACAAAAAACAGGGCTATGCAAAAGTGAAGCAGAAATATTTATTGTTGTTGGTGCGGTAGATAATAACAAAGCAAGAAAGGAAATACACAAGTGTTTAAGACACGAGTATGGCGATTATAAATTTTGGCTTGACTGCGGGAATTATAACAACGGTGGCCAGATTCTTTTAGGTAATTCTTTTAGGAGAGAAGAAAAGGATTACAGGTTGAATTTATGTAAAGAGATTCCTTATCCTTCCGTCCAGATGAAAGAGCTAATTCAAAAAGAAAAAGAAATAAAAGTAAGTTGTGCAGATGCTGCATTAAGAGAAGAACAAAGTTTGATGATTAACAGGGCTATGGCTACATTTGCAGGGCAATATCTTTATGACATTATCGTAAAAAGAGAAATAAACAAATACCAAACTTTTATTAATCTTAACGGCTGTTCTGCAAAAACAAATTTTTTAAATAGGGATATGTGGAGGAACTGCTTATGATGAGTTTAGAAGAACAAAAGCTGTTTCAAAAAAACATAATAACTATATCCGGAATAACAGGCAGATATCAAAGAGAAATTTTTGCCGATAATGTTTCAATGATGGCTTATGCGATAGCAAATTCCGTTGAGCCGAACAAAGAAAAATGGCAACAAAGAGAAAATGAATATTTGAAAATCGTTAAGAAATATAAAAAAGAACATATTGATTTAATGATTCAAAACTACGGTCATTTAATAAACGGTTTACAGAAAAAAGTAACGGATTTTTTAGGCGGAATCTACGAAAATTTGCAAGTAAACAATAAAAATGCAGGTCAATTTTTCACACCGTTTCATGTATCGGAATTAATGGCCAACATTTCAATTTCGGATGAAGAATTAAAAAAGGTTGCCGAATCTGATGATGTTGTTACAATCGGGATCCAACTTGTGGGGCTGGAAATTTGTTTTTAGGGGCTATTTACAATGTAAATAAACTTTTAGTTGATGAAGCAAAAAGAGCCAAAATTCAGCGGAATATTATCTTTATAGGCCAAGATATTGATTTAGCTTGTGTTCACATGAGTTATGTTCAATGTGCGATGTTAGGTTATTCCGGATTATTTCAACACATGGACACACTTGCACAAAAATGTTGGGATACATACTACACACCATCATATTATCTTTTTAATTCCGAAATGAGATGGAGAAATAAAATTCGAAGAAACAGAGAAAGTAGCATAAAAAATCAATTATTGCAGATGTTAAACAGTGATATATTTTTAAAATTGGGGGCTTAAATTAAATGAAAAACAGTTTTGTTTTATACACTGATTTTTATGAAGTGTTAAAAGATTTATCGGATGAACAATTAGGTCTGCTTCATCGAGTTATTTATCGTTATGTTATATCAGGCAACGATACGGAAGCTAAAATTCTTCTTAGTCCTGAAGTTAAAATGGCATTTAACTTTATAAAACTACAAATTGATAAGAACAAAGAAAAGTGGGAAGAAACAAAAGAAAAAAGGGCTGAAGCAGGAAAAAAAGGAATGCAAAATAGATGGAACGAAGATATAACAAAAATAACAAATATAACAAAAGATAACAAAAATAACAAAGTTATAAAACAGATAACAAAAATAACAAAAGATAACAATGTTATAGATAGTAATGATGATATAACAAAAATAACAAGTATAACTGATAATGTAAATGTAAATGTAAATGTAAATGATAATGTTATTAATAATAAAAAAGATATTAGCTCTGAGCAACAAGTTGCTACAGAGCCGGAAACCACTCCGGATGAAGAAGAAATGATTGAAGCGGTTATTGTTCCGGAAGAATTGAAAGGTTTAAATCTTTACGAAAACAATGAAAAACTTTTGAAACTTTGGCCAGAATTGATTGAAGCTTGGAAAAATGCTTTTCCGGGAATCAATATCATTGCGGAAGTAAAAGCGGCTCATGCTTGGGAAGTAGCTAATCCTAAAAGGCGGAAAGTAGATAAAGCAAGATTCTTGCAAAATTGGATGGCAAGGGCACAGGATAGTCATGGCGGGAAAATAATCGGCGGTAAAAATAAATCAACGGAATATGATTTCGGAGGTGAATAATTATGGGAATAGGTGAAGCAATTTTCGGTTCGGTAGTAGTTATTTGTGCAACGGTTGTGATCGTTGTAATTGCTTTTATATTAAATAAATAAGGGGTTAATTATGGAAAAAAGATATGTAATAGTTGAAGTAAATTATGATAATTGTCCTATCAAGTATATGATACCGCATAAAAAAGGTGAATGTATGCCTTTTAAATGTAATAAATGCGGTAAGCATGGCGATACAAAAAAACAATTTATAAAAAAAGTAGCACAAGCTATATGGAATCATTGGCCGAAAGAATTTAAAAATAACCAACCAAAAGAAGTGATCAAAAATATTCAAGAAACACAACTTATAGTAGCTAAAAAAATTGTTGAATTTTTGGGGGTATAACATGGAAATATTATACAGGGAAATATTAGAAGATATTAAAACAGAAAAACAAAGATTAGAGAAAGAGAAAGCAAAAGTATTAAAAGAAAAAAAAGACGAAACCGAAAGATATAAAGAATTGGTAACAATGTTTTATAACGGAAGAATAGAAGAACTAAATGATGTAATAAATTTATTGGTAATGAAATATAACTACAACGAAACAGATTTTTGGAGCAAAAGAAAATAAGGAGCAGAAATGAAAGAGATAATAGTATTTAAAACAGAAAGCAGTATAAAAGGAAGAAAAGAAATTGCAAAGATAAATGAGTATGTAAACAATTTTAATTTTGATTGTGCATTTGAAAGAAAAGTAGAACAAGTGCCGGAAAGTTACGAAGAATTAAAGGAACTTGTAAAAAATAATATTTTTGAAGATGATAGAAATGGTGTAAAAATAGGAGAAAGGATAAAAGTAGAATATATATTAATTGACGGAAAATCTTTTATGCCATATGGATACATACTTGACGAAGATAATAATGTGTTTTCCAGAAACAAAACACCTGCTCAAATGTGGCAAATAATCAAAAACTTAATAGGAGAGTAAAATGAAAATTATAAATTGGTTTAAATCGTTATTTCATCGCAAAAAGAAATTAACAGAAAAAGAAGCAGAAATGGAAGAATTTCTTTGTAATATAGCATCTTTGCCAAATGTAACGATTATTAGATATACAGAAAGGAATAAGAGAAAATAAATGTATTATTATAATCGAAAAAGAAAAAATAAATCAGTAGAACATAACTTACAATTTACCGTTGCAAGCTATCTAAAATTAAGAAAATTCATTGTTATAGATTGTGATATTATGGACGGATTGAAATTTGCACAGGGAACTTTAAGATATCCGTATATCGTGCATCACAAGAAAATGGGATATATAAAAGGGCAACCAGATATGATTGCGATGAAGAACGGCAAAGTTTATTGTTTGGAGTTAAAGAGCGAAAACGGTAAGCAAAGCAAAGAGCAGAAAGCATATCAAGAAATGTGCGAAAGGAATAATATTCCGTATATTATAGTTCGAGATTTAGAAGATTTAAGAGGTTTATAAATGGACAAGGAAAGATTTGAATTAAATATAACAAATTGCCAAAAATATTATTTTGGGAGTATGTATTCCGGAGTAAGATTAGAGAATATAAAGCCGATAAACGATTGGCAAAAACTTGTTTTACCGAAAACAAAAAAGTATTTGGCCAACAAAGATTTTTCAAAAGGTTTATATTTGTCGGACAAAAGAAACAGGACGGGAAAAACATATTTTCAAGCCGCAATATATGCAGAATTTGCAAGGTTACATAAAAAGCAAAAAGTATTTTCCGATATTCAACTTGAGAAGTATCTTGGCCAACAGTATTTTGATAATTGCTGGGATGAGGTGAAAGAACTTGTCGAAAAAACAGATATTTTCCATTTCAAAGATTTTGGAAAGATAGCGGAAAGCAAAGATTTTGCTATGCCGTTGTTATTTGATTTTTTTGATATTTTAGTATCGAATCAAAAGACGATGATTTTTTGTAGTAATTATAAACCTGTTGAAATTTCAAAGTTTGAAAACAAAAATTGGACAAGCATAGCCGCAAGAATCCATGAAAATGTTTTTTATGTGTAAAAAGTTGACAAAAAAATTTTTTTAGTTTATAATTCAAAATGTAAAAACAGTTTCATAAAAAAATTGCGGACAGGAAAATGATTTTATAGTCATTGTATCCTGTTCGTATTTTTTTTGCGGTAAAATATTGAGAAATAAGGGATAAAAATTCGGACAGAATTTTATCTCTTTTTTTTTATGGGTAAAAAGGATGAAAAGCGGCGAAATAAAGCAGGATCGTAGAAATTATAGGCAACACAACGATAAGAACAAAGAACTTATGCGAAAAAGCCTTCAGGAGTGCGGAACGGGGCGGTCAATAGTCGTTGATAGCCAAAATGAAATAATCGCAGGAAACGGAATTTTTGAAGAAGCTAAAAAGTTAAAGATTCCGGTAAAGGTCATTGAATCGGACGGAAAACAGTTAATTGTCATAAAAAGAACAGACTTAAAAACAAAAGATGCAAAAAGAAAAAAGTTAGCTGTTTATGATAATTCAACATCGGATACATCAGTTTTTAAATTGGATCTTTTAGAAAAGGATTTTACCAAAGATGTTTTATTGTCTTTTGGTATTGAGATTCCGGAAATAAATACGGAAGGACTTTTAGAAGAAGATTCTTTTACACATAAATTTGAAGAAGAAAACGGAGAAGGTTTTACCGTAACATTTGTTTTTGAAAAGAGTTTGCAAGAAATTATTTTGAAAAAGATAAAAGAGATCGGCAAAGAAAATATTACAAAAATAGTGCAGGAGGCAATTATAGATGCCTGATTGCGGAAGTCAAATTGTTTTATGTGATGTTCCTATAAGATTTGATACTTACAAAGGTTGTTCTCATGGATGTAAGTATTGTTTTGTTTATAGGAAATACAATATTTCAAAAATCAAAAAAGCCGAGGGAAAAGAAGCATTAATATCTTTTATCAAAGGCAAACGGGCACAGGAAACAAGTTGGTGCGATTGGAATATTCCTTTACATTGGGGCGGTGTATCAGATCCGTTTCAGCATATTGAAAGGAAAATGAAAAACAGTTTAGACTGCTTAAAAGTGTTGGCCAAAACAAAGTATCCGTTTATTGTAAGCACAAAAAGCATTTTGCCGCAGGAAGAGCCTTATTTTTCTTTATTCAAGCAATGTAATTGTGTTTTGCAAGTATCTTTAGTTTGTAAAACTTTGCAGGAAAAATTTGAGTTAAATACTCCGACTTTTGATGAGAGGTTAAAGTTCTTAAAAAGGATGTCAAAAGCCGTAAAAAGATTAGTAGTAAGATGTCAACCGTATATTATTGATTATCACAAAGAAATCCGGGAAAACATCAAAAAATATGCACAGGCAGGAGTTTACGGAGTAATATTTGAAGCAATAAAATTCCAAAAAAGCAGCAAAGGTCTTGTGCAAATAGGTAATGATTTCTGTTATCCGAATGAAATTTTAAAGAACAAGTTTTTAGATTTAAAAGAAGAGTGTCATAAATACGGTTTAAAGTTTTTGTCCGGAGAAAACAGATTTAGAAATATGGGAGATAGTTTAAGTTGTTGCGGTTTTGAAGGTTTAAAAGGATTTGAAGGGAACAAATACAACTTAAATTACAAAATTCATAATGACAAAGATTTAAAAGCGACAGCGGCAATGGAAAACAAAGGCAGTGCCTATTGTTTCAAAGCAATGCACCAAAAAGCAGGTAGCCATAAACTTTGGAAGAAATTGAGTTTTAAAGAAGTGATGGATAGTGTGTTTTGCAATAAATCTTATGTTCATAGCTATTTAGGTATTGAAAATGGCAAACATAAAAAATATAGAAAAGCACAAGTTTAAAAAAGGACAGTTAAGCCACGAAGAAGCTGCGAAACGGGGCAGAAAAGGCGGTATCAGAAGCGGACAGGTAAGAAAAGAGTTAAAAACTTGCAGAGAAATACTTTTGATGATTAGCAATTTTACTCCGAACGATGACACTGTTAAAAGTTTAAAAGAGATTTTTCCGGAACTTGAAGATAAGTATTTGACATATAAAACAGTAATGACTTTAAAACAGATGGAAAAAGCATTAAGAGGTGATACGGAAGCATTTAAAGTTTGCAGGGATACGATGGGTGAAAAACCATCGGACAAAATAGAACAAAGAACGGAATTAGAGGTTAAAAAGAGTGGGTTATCAAGACAAAAACTTGAAGCAATTGGACAAGCTCTCTTACGAACAAAAGTTAGAAATAGCAAATAGCTATTTTCCGTATTTTATGGAAGAGTTTGCTTATACGGAAACCAGTGATAAGTTTTCTTTTGTTGGCAGAGAGTATCTTTTACAACCTTATTCCGATGTGCATCCATATCAAGTGCATAAGAAATGCACACAGGTAGGAATCACAACAAAAGCAATTTTTTCTGCTTTATTTAACTGTATTAATTTATATCCGAAAGGTGTGTTATATCTTTTTCCTACTGAAAGAGATGTAAGAGATTTTTCGAGAACAAGAGTAAATTCAATTATTAACTATAATCCGGAAATATCAAAGTATATTAACGATGCCGATACAATGGGCTTGAAACAAGTAAAGAAGGCTTTTTTGTATTTAAGAGGAACAAAAAGTAAATCCGGAGCAAAATCAATTCCAGCAGACAAACTTATTGCTGATGAATTAGACGAAATGGATATGTTTGTTTATGAAATGGCAAAGAAAAGATTGTCGGATTCTACATTTAAGCATGTTGAATTGTTAAGCAATCCATCTTTACCGGATTTTGCAATAGACAAAGAATTTCAAAAGTCCGACCAAATGCACTATATGTTGAAGTGCCCTCATTGCGGACAATGGAATAACTTAAATGATACATTCCCGGATTGTTTACTTGAAAGAGCAAAAGACGATGTAATTTTAGCTTGTTGCAAATGCAGAAAAGAACTCGATAAATCAATTGGCCAATGGGTTGCAAAGTATCCGAGTAACAAAGATGTAAGAGGTTATCAATATACACAGCTTTTTGCGAAAAATGTAACTCCGCTTGAAATATTTAAAGAATATAAAGAAGCAAGATTAGAAGGTAAACTTGCAAACTTTTATAACCTTACTTTAGGTTTGGCTTATGTATCTGCAAAAGACAGGTTGACCGTAGAACAGGTTTTAAATTTAAGAGATGATAGTTTTCCAAAAGATTTTTGGGCAATAGAAGGAAACTGTTATATGGGAGTTGACCAAGGAAAAGATTTACATATTGTTTTCAAAAAAAGAGTTGGCGACAAGATTCTTACATATCCCGTTGTAGAACTTGATTTTAAAGAACTTGATAAATACATGAAATATGTAACCAGATGTGTAATAGATGCAATGCCAGAAACAAGAAATGCAAAAGAATTTGCAGGAAGATTTGTCGGCATTGTGTATCTTAACTATTACAATGAGCACCAGAAAGATTCGTATAAATGGGATGACGAAAAATTTATAGTGCAAGAAAACAGAACGGAATCAATGGATGCTTCGCATTATTTAATCAATGAGGGCGATGTTGTTTTGCCTTTTAGTGAGTTTGCTGAAGAATATGCGGAACATTGTCATAATACGGCAAGAAAACTGTATGAAGATGACGAAACAGGTAGTAAAAGGTATGTTTGGGTAAAATTAGGACCTGACCATTTTAGGCATGCGGACAATTATGCAAACATAGCTATGTCAGATTCAGCTAATATGCCAAGAGGGAGTTATTTCTAATGAATTTTAAAAATTTAATAAAAAACATCAAAACATTTTTCACAAAAGACATTGTTTCAAATCCTTTTTCTTTTTTTAGTGCTTACCAAAACTACGGCTCCGTAAAGAATCCGTATAAAGACAATGCAACGATTTATGCTGTTATCAATGCAATAGTTGATAATATCGGACAGGCAGAACTTGCTTTTTTTGATTGGAACACAAACAAAGAAATATATCCGGAAGATTTAATGAGGTTGTTTAAAAAACCTAATCCGGTAATGACTTTAGACTTGTTTATTGAAGCAATAACGATGTATTTGATGCTTTATAATGAAGTGATAATAGTTAAAACCGCATCCGTAGGAATGATATCCGGAACAAGTAAATTGCCTGCGGAATTATGGGTTTTTAATCCGCAGAAGTTTACTGTTATCAATAACGATCCCGTAAATCCTATATGGCAATATAACGGACAAAATTTCACAAAAGAAGAGATTATTCATATACACAAATGGAATCCTTGCCAAATTCAAGGTTATAACAGACCTTTCAGCCCTATAACACCAATGAAAATGGAGCTTGATATAGATTATCAAAGACTTGCTTTCAATGAGATGTATTTTAGAAACGGTGGAAAGCCAAGTTACATAATGTCAACCGATAAACCGTTAAGCGATGCGGCAAGAAAACAATTAAGAGCAGATTGGGAAGCAAACTATAAAGGAGTAAGCAAAGCAGGAAAACTTGCTATTTTTGATAATGGTTTGAAATTCGAAGAAACGGGCTCTACTCATTCCGATATGCAATATATTGAGCAGGCAGACAAAACAAAAGAAACAATTTTAGGTATGTGGAGAGTTCCAAAGGTTATATTATCAATGACATCGGACATTCATTATGCAACCTTTCAAGGACAAATGAAAGCATTTTGGCTTTACACTTTGCAACCATGCTTAAAAAGAATTGCATCCGAACTTAATTTACAGCTTGTTAATCCTTACGATCCGAAAATAGAACTTAGATTCAAATACGATAATGTTTCGGCTTTTGCGGAAGATTTAAAAGATAAAATTTCAATTGCAAAGGATTTAAAAGATTTAGGCTTTCCGTTAAATGAAATAAACGACAAATTGAATTTAGGTTTTAATCCGCAACCATGGGGCAATGAATATTGGATGCCTATGGGAGTTATTCCGGCAAGTCAATATAACGAATATATGTCGTTTGGTGCTGATATTCCGGAAAACAATGAAGAAGATAAAAAACAACACAAAATCATTGTAGGTAAAAGCGGAACAGAACAATACGATATTAAAGTTGCGAATATGTTTTTAAAAAGGCACAGAAATTTTGAATTGATGTTTGTTCCAAAAGTCAAAGGTTTTTTTTATGGTATGCGGTCAAAGATTTTAGAAATGATTGCAAAAGGTGAATTTAATCCGGATACATACTTTTGGAATAACGACAGAGATAAATTAATAAGAGTAGTTCAACCGATGCTAAAACAAATTATTACTGCCGGAGTTGATTTTGGTGCTTTACTTGTTCCAGATGGTAAAGGAATAAAGAAAGGAATTGATGAAGATATTAACAATGCGGTTTTACAAAGAAGTGTTGCTATGAAAGGAATTGTTGATACCGTAGAAAAACAAATAAGGAAAAAAGTATCTGAAATGATTATTGAAGGTTCAACCGTAAGCGATATGGTGGATCCTATAAAACAAATATTTAACATGGCAAGTAGCAGGGCTTTAATGATTGCAAGGACCGAATCAACGGGAGCATTAAACAACGGCACTTTTTTATATTGGAAAAATGTAAACATATACGGTAAAAAATGGCTTTCTTATTTTGATGAAGCTACAAGAGAAAGCCACAAAGAAATACATGGACAAGTAAGGTCTATGAATGAGCCTTTTTCTAACGGTTTAATGTATCCGGGAGCACAAAACGGAATAAGAAGCAAAGAGCAAGCACAAGAAGTTATAAATTGCAGGTGCACATTGTCGCCTGTAACAATTAATCCAAACTTATAAGGAGCAAAGAAAATGTCTAAAATTGTAAAGATTATAGAAGCAGAAATAAAAAACATCAACGATGAAGCAAAAACACTTGAGGTTGTTGTTTCAACAGAATCAAGAGATAGTGACGGAGATATTATTTTAAGAACAGCTTTTTCCAAACACATGAAAAGATATAAAAGCAATCCGGTATTGTTAAATTCTCATAATTATAGAGATGTAGAAAATATTATCGGTAAAGCATTAAACCTAAAATCTACGGAAAAAGGTTTGGTTGCTAAATTTGAATATTTTGTAGGGCAGGGAAACAGTGCGGCTGATTGGGCATTTCAATTGGCCAAAAACGGGATAGCTGCTTTTTCAATAGGGTTTGCACCTGTAGAATATGAATTTATAGAAGAAAAAACTCCGGACGGATACAAGAGAGTTACGGGCAGAAAATACAAACAGATTGAATTGCTTGAAATTTCGCAAGTAACCGTTCCTGCAAACAGAGATGCCGTTTTACAATCAAGAAGTCAAAAATCTATGGAAATAAAACTTTTAGATAAAGTTAATAAGGCATTTGAAGATAAAACAATTGAAGAAGTTGAAGAAACCGAAGAACCGCAAAACGAAGATACACAAAAAGAAGAAACAAAACAGATATCTCCTGTTTATGAAGAAATATTGCTTGGTCAAGACTCCGGAACGAAAGAAGTTCCAAAGAGCAAGAAACCACAAAGCAAATATATTCCTTCAACAAACAGTATAGATATAAAAATAGATAGCTCTGAAGTAGAGCAATTAACAAAGGAGATTTTAAAATGAACAGAAAAATTGTAAAAATCGATGGCAAAAATCACCTTTTAATTCTCAACGAAGAAACAAGTGTTTGGGAAGATAAAGGCATAACTGATGAATTGTCTCCCGAAGAACAAGAAGCAAAGTTTAAGGAGCAAGTAAAACAAGGCATAGAGCTTGGCTTAAAAGAGTTCAAAGAAAAGAATGATAAAAAGATTTCTGAACTTGAGGAAAAAGTCAAGAAATTTGAAAATATGCCTGTAGTTTCTGTTGCTTCAAAAGTAGCCTTAGGTGATGAAAATTACAAAGGATACAATTTGAAGTATCAAGGTGAAAGAATTAGAGCGGCTGTAAAAGGAAGAGAGCATTTGTTCCCTGTTTTGTCTGATGAAACAAAATTGAGAGAGCTTTGCAAATTCTTTATTGGTGCAGCAAAATCTTTAGCAGCAAAAGATTATAACAATCCTGAATTGAAAGCAAACACTGAAGGAACAAATTCGCAAGGCGGATATTTAGTTCCTGAAGAATTTCAATGGGATTTGATAAAACTCGCAAGAGAAAAAAGCTTGTTGATGTCTAAAGTAAGAACAATACAGATGTCTTCAAACAAATTGTCATTGCCAAAAGAAGGAAACCTTGTTTCTGTAGCAGTAATTGCCGAAGCAGGTTCAATCACCGCATCAACTCCTACTTTTGGTCAAGTTCAATTAGAAACAGTAAAACTTGCAGGATTAACAGAAGCTATCTCCAACGAATTGATGGCAGATACTGCTGTTGATATTGCTTCTATCTTAATTGAACAATTCATGTATGCTTTTGCATTGAAGATAGAAGACCTCATCATTAATGGTGATGGTGCAGGGACACCTGTTTTCAAAGGTTTGTTGCCAAATATATCAACCAATGTTGTAAATTTAGCATCTTCAAAAACACACTTCACTGATATAAATGCAGATTATTTATCTCAGATGATAGATTTGTTGGCTGATGATGATGCTGAAAATGCAAATTTTGTTTTCCACAGAAAGTTGACAACGACTTTCAGAACATTGAAAACAACCACAGGTGCTTATATCTGGGCACAACCTGCAGGAAAAACTCCGGGAACAATTTGGGATTATCCGATAATAAAATCAATTAAGATGCCTATAACAGATGCCGTTTCAACAAAATTCTTGATATTCGGTAACTTGTTGAATTATTATCTCGGAATAAGAAAAGGATTGATGTCGTTGGATGTAGATCCTTACACAGGATTTGCAAATGACACAGTTCGTTTCAGAGCCACAATGAGAGTTGCCGGAAATGTTGCAAATGAGAAAGCATTCGCAGTTGCAAAAACAGCAGCATCCTAATCCGTAAATATTTAGTTGGCGGAGATAATAACCAAAACTCCGCTAACTAACCTAAATTATTAAAGGAGATTATAAGATGGCTAAAAAGCAAAATAAGAAGGAAGAAGTTAAAGAAACAAAACAGGTAGTTGAAGAAAAAAAAGAAGAAATAAAAGCAACAGAAGAAGAAACAGAAAAGAAAAATGAAGTTGTAAGAATTAAAAGAGTATGCAAAATTTGCGGTGCTGAAAGATGGTATCCGGAAGGTGTAAATGTAGGTTGCGAAAAATGTAACAGAATTATGCAGGCAGTTCCTACAGAAACAACAACAAAGCCCGTAGATGAAAAAGGAATAATAATAAAATGATTATAACGGTTACGGATGTTAAAAATTTTCTATCAGGTATAAACACAGACGATCTTGATACTTCTATAACTGCTTTAATTGGCCAAAACCAAAAGAAAGCGGAAAAGTATGTCGGATATGCTTTTGAAAGTGCTTCCGTTGAAGAAATTATCAAATTAGAAAATACCGATATATTAAAACTAAACAATTTACCTATAAACAGCATAACATCAATCAAAGATTTAGATAACAATGTTATTGATGTTACTGTTATAGATTTATGCAACGACACAAAAAAATCCGGAGTTTTAACATTATCAAAAGTATTAAGCCAAAGAATAAAAGTTGAATATTCCGCAGGTTATGCAAGTAATGCAATTCCGGATGATTTAAAGCAGGCGGTTGTTAAATTGGTTGCGGCGGATCTGTTGCAAGGTAAAACATTTAACAGTATGGATGAAGCAACATCGAATGCTTATACTCCGGCAAGTTTTAGAAAATCGGCTTATGATATTTTGGACGAATATAAAATTTGGGGTATATAAATTGAACGATGATATGATTACCATTTCTTTTGATGAAAAAATGGTTGAAAAAGTAAAAGAATGTGCAGAAGCTTTTTCGGTATCGCAAAACGAAGTATTTAGAAGAGCAATTATATATGCTTCGGCAAACATTGAAGATAAATTAAAACAAAATGTATCCGGACCGATTTTAAAAGTTGTAACGGGCAGACTTAGACAAAGTATAGGTAGTAAAGTTGAATGGAATAAAAACGAAGTAAAAGGAACGATAGGTAGCGGAGTAAGAACGGGAAACAGGGTTGTGTATGCTGATATTTTGGAAAAAGGCGGAGTAATAAAACCGAAGAGGGCAAAGTTCTTAACAATACCTATAGGAGAAAACAAAACAAAAACAGAAAAAATTGCATATAGGGCAAGAGATTTTGAAAACACTTTTATAAGAAAAGGAATAATTTTTCAAAATTTAGGTAAAGGAAATATAAGACCGTTGTTTTTGTTGAAATCAGCCGTAACAATACCGGATTTTGAGTATATGGGGCAAACAGCAAGCCAATCGGATAAAATTGTTGAAGAAGCTATTGAACAGGCAATAGAACAAACAAAAAGAGAATTGCAGGGAAAAAAATGAGTAATAACATAGAAATTGTAAACCAATTAAAAACAGCTTTAACAGGTGGTGACTTATCTTTTGTAAAGAAAATTTTTATCGGAGCAAGGACAAATGTTGTAAATACTCCGGCAATTTCAATTATTCCGGAAAGTGAAACAGAAGAAGTAAACACTCTTCCGGTAATAAGAAAAGCATTAAATATAAAACTTTACGGCATCAACAGAATAATGGAAGAGGATAAAGTTTTTATAAGCAACACAAGCGACAGTAATATAGGAATTTTTAATTTTGCGAATATAGTTAAAAAGGTTTTAGACAATAATAATACTTTGGCCAATAAAGTGATAAACATAGAAAAAGGAAATTGCCGATACGGTTATACGGGCGGAAATTTAATATTTTTTGAGTTGGATATCACTATAGAATATAGAACAATGAATAAAGAAAGAAGTTAATTTTAATAATAGCGAGGTAAAAAAATGTATTTAACAAAGAACAAAATAATTATGGCAAAAATCGAAACAACAAAAGGAACAGATGCGGGATGTGGTGTAGCTGATGTAATTGAATGCAGAAATGCAAAAATGGAACAGGATTCTACTTTTGAGAAGAAAGACACTTACAGAGCTTCAATTTCAGATCCCGGAGGAAAAATTACCAACATCAAAGGAAAATTTTCTTTTGAGATAGATTTAAAAGGATCCGGAACAGTAGGAACAAGAAGCCAATTCGGCAAATTGCTTTTAGGTTGTTCAATGGTTGAATCACAAGTTAAAGATGGTAATACTACAATAGGTTTAAAGTATATGCCAACATCCACACAATCGGAAATGAAAACTTTAACTTTCTATGAATATACGATAGGAGATAGCACAGCAATTTTGAAAAAAATTGTAGGAGCAATGGGAACGGTATCTTTAACTATGGAAGCAGGTAAGGTCGCAAAAGCAACATTTAATTTTGAAGGTAAATATGTAGATCCTATAGATGCTTCGATACCTGTTGTAACTACATCTAATTATGAATCTACAGAACCGCAAATAGTTGAAAATTCCGAATACGAATACGATAATGTTGCTTATGTATGTCGTGGTGTAACAATGAATTTGAATAACGAGTTATATTCAAGACCCGATGTAAATTCTCCTTTAGGCATATTAGAAACTATAATCACATCAAGAAGTTGGTCCGGAACAATGAGTCCTGATATGGTAAGCATTTCAACAAAAAATTTCTTTTCTACATGGAAAGCAAATACAAAAGCACAATTAGAAATGAAAATAGGTGAAACATCCGGAAATATAATTGAGTTTGTAGCTCCGGAAATACAACTTGAAAAAGTTAATGATAGTGATGATAACGGCTTTGCTTTTCAAGAAATACCGTTTGTTATGACAGGTATTAACAATGAATTGCAAATAACAATAAAGTAAAAAGGAGATTATCTAATGATAGGTATATCAATTAAAGAAGAAAAAGAATATATAGTTGAAAAAGATAGGAGCTCAAAGAATCCGACAATATTTGTTTTAAAACCTATAACCGCATCGGAATTTATAAATATAAATTCTGTTTTGATTGCAGACAAAGTTGAAGATAAAGCAAAAAAAGAAATAGACAAAGTTCAAGCAATGAAAACAATAGTTCCGACCGTTTTAGCAGGTGTAAAAAAAATAAAAAATATCTATTCGGAAAAAGAAAAAAAAGCAGTTGATATTGAAAATCCGACTATATCCGATATAGATTTGTTGCCATTTGATATTTTAACGGAAATTTACAACGAGATTATGAACTTAAATAAAGTGTCTGGTGATGAAGAAAAAAACTAACTTTGGCAATTTATTGTCAGCATGAGGGAATAAATTGCCTAAATTGCACAGAAGGGCTTAAAAAGGCAAGAGGTTGTTCGGGAAATGCAGATTGTTCTTTAGCAGGTATAAAAACAAACGGATGTCCGAGAAGATTTGTAACGATGATAGAAATTTTCCGGATACAAGCATTTAGTCAGTATAAAAAAGGTTTTCTTCCTAATCCGGGAACATGGCAAGACCAGCCACAAAAGTTTTTTGATTTTTGTGCAATTATAGAAAAAGTTTTATCGGAAATAGAGGAAAACGAAAGAAAGAGGATACAAAAAAATGGTGGGCGATAAAAATTTCAATATTGAAATAACAGCAAAAGGCAAAACTGATGCATCTATAAGCAGGTTAGAACAGAGCATCGGCAAAATAACTGAACGATTAAATAAATTGCAACAGGTATCAAGACAAGCAAGACAAGTCGCAACCAATTTGGCAATGGTGGGAAGTGTTGTTACTGGTGCTTTGGGTGTGGCCATATCTACTGCATCCAAATATAATACTGAAATTTCCGATACAAACAGAAAACTATCGAACTCTTTTGTTGTTTTGCAAAATGAAATTGCAAATGCTGTTTTACCTGCATATAAAGACTTGGCCAACATTACAACAAATTTAGTTGTAAAGTTTAATAATTTAGATTCTGCATTAAGAAATAAGATTATAAGAGTTGCAGCGGTTACTGCCGGAATAATGGCTCTTTCTGGTGTAGTTATGAATTTAACGGCAAGAATAGTGAGTTTAACAGCAAGTATTGCAAAAATGATGATGTCGTTAGCATCTGTTGCTTTTGCAAATCCTTGGATAGCTGCATTAACCGCAATAATAGGACTTTTTGCAGGGCTTGCTTATGTATCTTATAAATTTGCAACGGATTGGAACGATTATTTCAATAGAGTAATAAAACCTACATTAGTAGCTTTTGAAGTCGGTTTATTGTCATTAAAGGCACAAATAAACGATTTAGGTGCTACTTTTTTTAATTCTTTTGCGGTCGCAATAAATCAATTCGAAGTTGCTTTAGATAAGTTTATTTCGGCTATTCCGGGCGGTGATTTTGTTTTTGGCGGAATCAAAAAAGCAATTCATAGTGTTACGGAAGAATTGCAATATATGTCAAAAGTAGAAACCGAAGCAAGTGAACAAACAATAAATGATATTTACGAAAAAATGACTACGGGAAAAAGTGTTATTGCTGATGGTATGTTATATGTCGGAAAAGCTATTGATACTGCAAAACAAAAAGTAGAAGGTTTTATTTCTTCATTAAAAGAAGTAAGAAAGGAATTAGAACTTCCAAACGAAGGTTTTATATCCGGATTTGTAAACGGCTTGAAAGATGCACAAAGAGAAATGGAAAATTTTGCAGCTTACGGAAAAGAAATCGCAAATCAAACAATCAATACAATTCAATCATATTTTGGAGATTCTTTTTATGCTATTTTTACAGGTCAACTTGATAAATTAGAAGATGCTTTTTCTAATTTTGCAAATTCTATATTAAGAATGATTGCAAATATGATTGCACAATATTTAGTATTTTCTTCACTTTCCGGAATATTTGGAGCAAATAGCGGATTCACAAAGTTTTATATGGGAACAAAACATCAAGGCGGATATATACCTTTAGCACATACCGGAAGGGCTTTTGATGAGGTTGATGTAAGACTTCAAAAAGGCGAGGGAGTCGTTTCAAGAAGGGGTATGAATGCAATCGGTAAAGCTGGGCTTGATGCTATTAATGCTGGTAATGTTCCTACAGAGCAAAGCCAACCTATTGTTATAAATTTACAAACTTGGGATGCAAAAGATGTTATAAGAAATAGAAATATGATAACAGCTATCATACAAAATGCAATACAAAGCAATTCTTCGTTAAGGAAGGTGGTAAAAAATGCCTGAAACTTTTTCTTTTATTCCGGATAATGCTATACCGCAAAACATCGAATACAATACTTTGGTATCTGAATTTGAAAACGGTTCTGAACAAAGGAGATCTAAAAGAGATAATCCTAAAAGAGCATGGGTTCTTTCTTTTACATTAAGACCTAAAACAGAAATGGAAATATTTAAAAGTTTTTTTGAGGCAAGAAAAGGAAAATTAGAAGCATTCTTTTGGACTAATCCGGATGATAACGAAAAAAGATTAGTTCGATTTAATGAAGATAAATTAGAAATAGAAAAATTGCATTATGATTTATACAACTATTCTGTAAAAATTATAGAGGTAACACAATGAGGCCAACGGAAAATAATATTATAGAAGAAAAGAACAAAGCAACATTAGATTATTACAATTTATACGAAATAAAAATTGCCGATAATGATATTTTGCGATTTGTATCAAATGATTATCCTATAACTTTCAATAATAAAACTTATAATCCTTTTCCTATTTCTCATAGTGAAATTTCCGAAAATTCTAATACCGAAATAGAATCTTTGCAAATTACTATTTCTAATGTGTCAAGACTTGTTCAACAGTTTTGTAATGAAGTTGAAATGAGAGGCAAGGAAATAAAAATTATAACCGTTTTTAAAAATAAAATAGATATTCCTACCGCAAAAATTGAAGATAAATATTATATCGATAGTTACGAAATAAACGAAAAAAATGCGGTATTTACCATTTCAACAAAGTTTGATGTTTTAGGTGTGAGTTTACCAAAACGAGTTTTTACTAAAAATAGTTGCAAATGGACTTTTAAAGATAGTAGTTGCAAATACTCCGGTAGTGGAGTAGGACATTGCGACAAAACTTTTGATACTTGTGTAGCATTAAATAATGTATCTAATTTCGGCGGTTTTCCTGCGATCCCGCCAAAGAAGGTGTATGCTGTATGATAAATATTGAAAACATACAACAAAAATATTTAGGGATTCCTTATCAATTGCATGGAAGAGATTTTTCCGGATGCGACTGTTGGGGTTTGGTAATTATTTTTTACAAAGAAGAATTAGGAATAACTTTACTTGATTTGGAAAATAAAAATTTTTGTGCCGATTGGTATAAAAAAGATAATTTTTTTGTTGAAAATTATTACAAACAATGGAGAGAAGTTGAACATCCGCAGGACTATGATATTTGTTTTTTTAAAAATTACGAAGGTCATATAAACCATTGCGGACTTATTTTGCCGAACAACATTGTTATGCAAACGACACAAAAACATGGTGTAACTTTTTTACCTTTACACAGATTAAAAAGTAAAATAGTAGGTTTTTATAGGTTAAAACAATGATAAAAATTAAGTTGATACCAAACATTATTAACAATAAAGATAGAAAAGAATTTCAAGTTGAATTTGAAAACAAAAAATTACTTGAAATTATAAATAATATTTTTTCTGATTTAAAAGATAAAGAAAAAATAAAAGTTATAAAAATAGTTATAAATGGTAAAAGGATAGAAGATTTAGAGATTAAACCAAAGGATAAAGACGAAATTATTATTGTATATGCTATTTCCGGACAAGAAGATTGGATTGCTGGTATAACAATTGCCGTATCTGTTGTTGGTGCTATATTATTCCCTGCTGTTGCCGCAAGTTTTTATGTTACTGCTGGGCTTACTGCTTTATCATGGGGATATAATAAACTTGCAAGAAAACCAAGTTATGGATCTTCCGGAAATGAACTTGACGGCTCTTCTCCAACTTACGGATGGGATGGGATTGAGAATACACAAGCCGCAGGATTACCTTTAGCAATAATATATGGAGAAAACAAAGTAGGCGGAAACATCATCAATCTATGTGTTACCAATGGGACAGGAACAACTCGTTATTTTAACATTTCGGGAGTTGAAGGAGAAAACTACGAAGTACATGAAAGGTGGAGTAATTACGGCGGATCATCTTATGTTGTATATAGAACATTAATAAAAACCACAAGAATTTCAATAGTTTTTAATTGCACTATCTCCGGAAGTGCTTATTATAATTATACTGTTTCTTATAGAAAAACAAGCGGTAGCGGATACACTACATTTCAACAATTAACGGGCAGTAGTTCAACAACAAAAACATTAGATATAACAGGTTTAGACAACGATTATTATGATATTAAAATATTAAATTCTTATAGCGGTTCAACTCAAGGTAGTTCGTTAAGAACCTCTTGGACTTTTTCTTTTTATGGAATGGAAGTTGTTTATGGAGAAAACGAACAAACTCTTAATATGTTACTTGCTTTAGGAGAGGGAGAGGTTGACGATATTTCAGGTGTTTATATTGATGATAATCCTATCACTAACTATGCGGTAGCGGATTTCCAAATAAGAAAAGGTTTAGCAAGTCAAAGTTTAATAGAAATTTTTAATTACATAAATAATTTTTTTCAAGTAGCAAGTAAATTGAAAAAAGATGTTGCTTTCAACTATACAACATATAACGATAAAATAACAGGTTTTGAAATTAATTTGCTTTTTCCACAAGGGATATGGTCAACAAATAATAACGGGGCATATAATTCATGGGCTATAACACTCAAAATAGGTTATAAACTAATAACTGAAGAAAGTTATACGGAACAATCTATTACTTTTGATTATAAGTCAAGAAGTGCTTATAGAAATGTTGTAAAAGTAATTAATTTAGACGAAGGCCAATATGATATAAGAGTAATCAAGACAACAAACG
>Ga0310695_10002545_pt1 | contig 38197 bp, 30 predicted proteins | sample RumenRJG_04DNA_FD_203882 | JGI IMG/M metagenome (GOLD analysis project Ga0310695, IMG submission 203882) | Bovine rumen microbial communities from Lethbridge, Alberta, Canada - RJG_04 (v2) (version 2) | ecosystem: Host-associated > Mammals > Digestive system > Stomach > Rumen | place: Canada...
AATATCCATTTCAGAATGAGGATGCTGAGAATTACTTTGTTGATTTGAATTACAGTCCAAGGGATAAGGTGAGAAGTGAAATGATGCACGTTATGTTTACTCCAAAGGGACAGAAATTAAGAGACCCAGAATTTGGAACAAATTTGATTCATTATATATTTGAACCAAATGATGCGGTATCTTGGGGTAACATTAAACAAGAAATTAGCAGTGCGGTGAGCAAATATGTTCCTCGTTGCGTGGTAAATGATATACAGATTTTGAAGAATGAAGATAATCCTTCTGAAACCTTTGTAAGAATTGATTATGGTGTAAGGGAAGGGAATATAATAATTGATGATACAGTAATAACCAAATTATAAAGATGGAGAAAGCAATAAATTATTTAGCAAGGGATTTCAATAGCATTAAGTCTGAATTGATTTCTTTCAGTAAGAAATATTATCCAGAAATGACAGAATCATTCAATGATTCAAGCGTTGGTGCTTGGTTCATTGATTTGGTCAGCGCGGTTGGTGATGATTTGTCATATTCAATCGATAGAGTATATCAAGAAAACAACTTGAATTCAATCCATTCAAGAAAATCAGCACTAAACATTGCTAGATTGAATGGAGTTAAAGTGCCTGGACCAAAGGCAAGCATGTGTGAGGTTCAATTTACTTGTGTATTACCCGTTAATGCAGAAAACATTTCATCCCCAAATTGGGCAGAAGCACCAACAATAAAGAGAGATAGTATTGTTGGAAATGGTACATATAATTTTGAATTGATGGAAGATGTGGATTTTGCGTCACAATTCAATAACAACGGATATTCAAACAGAAAATTCGAACCATTAAGAAATGGTAATGGACTGATTACCGCTTATACGGTTTCTAAATCTGTTATGGCTATTGGCGGCACAAGCAAGGTTTACAAGAAAGTCATAACCCAAAACGAGTTAAAGCCGTTTATGGAGGTAATACTTCCAGATAAGAATATAATGAGTGTTGAATCTGTTTTGTTCAAGGCTGCTGATTCTTTGAAAACAACACCAAATATGAGTGAATATTACATTGATGAAGAAGAATTCAGAATGGCAAATGAATATATTAACACATATAGGTATTTTGAAGTTGATTCATTATCAGACCTTTACAGATTTGGAACTGAAACTGTTGGAACAAATTCCATTGACCCTATCAGTGGTCAAACAGAATTGTATGTTGATTATACTGAAACAGTTGCTGCAAGTGGTGACAGTTTAACAGATGAAACACCAATGAGTGTCAGAACATCAAGAATATACAAGGGTAGATGGAAGCCACTTACACAGAAATTCATTACTGAATATACAGATAATGGCTATATGAAAATAATTTTTGGTGCTGGAAGTTATGATACAGTTCCAAGCGGTTCAACGTATGCAGAATTCATTATGTCCAATTCAGTAAACAACAATATGTTGGGTGTATTACCAGATGCGGGTTGGACTATGTATGTGCTGTATCGTGTTGGTGGTGGTTCTGAAACAAACATGGCAGCAAATTCAATCACTAATATAGCATTTTTAGATACAAAGTTCAAGACAGCAACAGATAACAAGAACAAGATTTTGAATTCAATCAAGGTTACCAATTTAAGCACTTCTCTTGCGGGTAAGAATGAACCTAGTACACAAGAAATTGTAAACCTTATTAAATACAATATTGGTTCACAAAACAGATGTGTAACAATAAATGACTATAAGGCAAGATTGATGCAGATGCCACCAAGATATGGATGCCCATTCAGATGTAATGCCATTGAAGAAAACAACAAGGTTGTAATTCCAATGTTGGGTGTAACAGCCAATGGAAAATTGGATGATTCACTTCCAAGTTTGTTGGTTGACAACATCAAGGAGTATTTAAAGAATTACAAGAATATTGGTGACTACATTGAATTAAAGAGTGGTAAGATATATAATTTAGGTTTCGAAATTGATGTGTTTGTTGATAAGAATTACACTACTGAGTTTGTAATCAAAAACATAATTGAAAAGATAAAGGAATATATGGACATAAATGCTCACGATATGGGTGATAGTTTGTTCATTGGCGATTTGGAAAAGGAAATTAACAAATTGGATGGTGTTATAGCATTGATTGATTTCAGAGTTTATAACATATACGGCAATGTATATGGAAGCAATGCGAAATTCCCAGTATATAAAGTTTCAGAAAGTTGCTCGTCATCATCAAGTGAACGATTCTTGATGCCATTGAACAATGCGCCTTGTTACAGAATTGACTTGGAGGCACTTGATTCTTTGTTGGAGAATGATTACAATTCAATGTTTGAAATACTTAATGAGGAAACTGATATTGCAATAAGAGTTAAATTAAAGTAAATAGTTATGGCGTGTGCTTGTAAAGCAATAAACAAGAAAGACCCGAACATCGAAGAAGCGAAATATCAGAAGAAAGGTGTTTTTTTCTTTCTTGACATTATAAAGAATATGTTATTGAAGATAGTTGAAAAACTTTTCGTAATAGTTTTGTTCATTATACTTGTACCTATAATCATAATAATGCTTATTGTATCTTATGTATTTACTGGTCAACTTAGAGTGGTTTTACCACAAAAATTATTAAATGTGATGAAACGTATTGATAAAGATGAATAAAAATTTGAGAATACATACAAATGTTATTGAAGATACAGTTGTTAATGTAAACCTTAGACAAGATTTTGATTTTTTAGAGATATTATCATTGAAGATTGGTCAAGCGGATTTGTATAAACTTGACCAATCAAATTATGGTGTCATTGTTGGTAGGGTTCTAGCAAACGATGCGTTTGGTATTCCAAATGCAAAGGTTTCCATATTCATTCCTTTGGAAGAAAATGACATTGAAAGGACAGATATAAGAAGCGTTTATGATTTTTCAACTGTTAGGGAATTGAATGACAATAACATAAGATATAATCTATTACCAGATTACAAAGATGATGATTGTTATAGAACAGTAGGTACATTTCCAAATAAAAGATTGGTGTTGGATGACAATGTTGTACTTGAGGTATTTGACAAGTATTACAAATATACAACAGTTACAAACAATGCTGGTGATTATATGATATTTGGAGTACCTACGGGTCAGACAATGTTGCACGTTGACATTGATTTGTCAGATATTGGTGTGTTGTCACAAAAACCAAGGGATTTTTATTACAAGGGCTATAACGAGAGTTTGTTTGACAATGCTAGTCAATTCAAGGAAAGTACAAATTTGGATAATTTGACGCAAATTATAACACAAAATAACGGTGTTTACGTTTATCCTTTCTTTGGTGATGAAGAAGATGATGATGTTGCAATAACAAGATGTGACGTGCAAATCCAATATAAGTTTGAGCCAACTTGCGTATTTTTCGGTTCTATCATTACAGATAACTTTAAGCATTCATTAGGACATGTTTGTGACCCAGCAAATGATATGGGTAAAAACAGCGAACTTATTGCGGCTGAAGGTACAATTGAAATGATAAGAAAAACACCCGACAATCTAACGGAAGAATTTCAAATACAAGGCAATAAACTTATTGATGGTGACGGTGTATGGTGTTATCAAATACCAATGAATCTTGATTATGTTGGCACTGATGAATTTGGAAACATTGTAGCAACAGATAATCCGAATAAAGGTATTCCTACAAGAACAAGGGTTAGATTCAGATTTTCAATTGAAGAAACTGAAACAGACGGTGTTTCAAGACACAGAGCAAAGTATCTTGTTCCAAACAATCCACTGATTGATTTGACAAAGGATGTTCCAACTTTGTTAACGGATAACGGTTCAACTTTTGACAAACACTATAATTTTGGTTCAACAACAATGGATGATGATTATAGAGATTTGTATTGGAATTGCATATATTCAGTAAAGAATTATATCCCAAGAGTACAATCAAACAAAAGTGATTCTACAAGACATTATACTGGTATAAAGGGTGTTAATTATTCAAATAATTTAAATCCAGTACCATTTAACAAGGCTAGAATACGTTTAAGATTTGCATATAAGGTTCTTTGTATCATAATGACAATTGTCATATATATTATTTATGTCATAAATCAAATAATTTCTTTGCTAACTAGTGTGTTATGTTTACCTTGGCCAATAAAAAAATGCTTGTTTAGATTCTCTTGTATAGCATTTGCAAATGGTTTGTCTGAAGATGATTCAAATAATGTTGTATATGTACCTGGATGTTCAAAAAAGGCGCAAAAACACACTAATTGTCCTAATGATGGTAAACCAAAATGTACATTTAGTAGTGACCCAGATGACTTGAAAGATAAGATAGAACAAGCATTGGCACAAGAATACGAAAACGTGAATTTGGATTTCTATAATGATTGGCTGAATGGTACACTTTATTTTCCACTTTGGTTTTGGAAAAAAACAAAGAAAAAGAAATATTTCTTCGGATTGTTTTCAAAGAAAGCAGTAAATTCATTCTGTAATTGTGATAACACTTGGCAATACTTGAATGTGATTGACACTTGTGGCGTTAAAGAAGGTATAAAGAACGATACTGGTTCAAAATGGCATAAAAGAACAGAAACAAAGAAAACAGTTTGGGGTTTAATAAAAAATGTTGAAAACAAGGATGGATTAAATTTGTACTACTATTCTTGTGGTATAATTCCACAAACGAACACCAATGGTTCTACAAATTTTATGAGATTATTTGCAACAGACATCATTTTATTAGGGTCTTTTAATGATTGCGATTTGAATGGTTATCCTAGCGTGTACAAGAATCTACCACCAACAACTGCAAATATTCCACCGCTTGCACCTATTATTGAAAGTGATGTTGAATCTGAATATGAGGGAACGAGTGATGAAAAAGGTACAACAAAAGTAACTGGAATGGATTGGGAACATGATGCCATGCGTGAATACCCATATTATGGTAGAGGCTTGTTGTTAGGTATGGATTGTTCTTCAATCACCACACTTACAAAGACTTGTATAAATCTTAACAGATTAAGCGAGTTGGGTGTAAGTTCTGATATTACGTATCAAGATTGGTTCAGAAGTGGTAATAATATGAGAAAACAACAAATCATAAATGATGGTTTTATTACAAACACAGAAATTGATGATGAAGAATCTAGAGCAATGTTTGCAACATTAAATCACAATGGCTTGGATAAACTTAAAATTGATAAGAATACTGGCTATAAAGTTTATGATTTAACTTATATTTATCCAACAAATTTTGATGGTAGACAAATAAATAATGTTACATTAAGATATACCAACGGAAAAACTGTTGATAATCCAGATGCAGACTATAATTTTTTCAGATTTGGTGGAACAAAGAAAATTCATTATGAAGAAACTGAGGCAGTAAACAAAAAGGAATCTGAAAGGGATGAATTTTATATATATAACAATTCATATTATTTCTATTTCGGTTTGAATTATGGCAAAACAGCAATTGAAAAATTCAATACTATGTTTAATGCTACTTGCTTTAAGAATACAAAATTCCCATTTTCAATGGATATTGACAAACAAGCAGCAGCATCATCAATAAACAGAGTTAAACAAGATTCAAATTTGAATTGGATAGTTGATTGTGCAGACATTGACACAAGCAGATTCGGTGTGATAGACGTTTCTTTACCAGATATTAAAACACCATATTCATACACAATATCCTATTTGAATGGTGAAATTATTAATTCAGAAAGTGGATTATATGAAAAGAAATTGATATTTGGTGTTGAATATGATATTGATAATAAAGAATATTCGCATAATTGTGAAGGAAATGATTGTTATGTAGATTCAAATGAAGTTGCATATAAGAAAATTGGTTATTTCCAAAATTTTACATATGAAACACAATTGATTGGAAATGAAAATGTAGGGGATGCTCAAAATGTACATAGTGTTAAAAACACTGCATATAAATTAACTGTTACTGATTCAAATGGAAAGTCAATTACTGAAACATTTTCATTAAATCAACCATCGCCTAGTATTGGATATGCCGCAAGTGAATTAGGAACACAATTCATACCTTGCCAAAATTTAAGTGCTTCTACAGCAGATTATACAACTCCAGAATATATATATGACCAAAATTTATACGGTAGAATAATATTATCTAGTGTTACTATTGATGGTAATGTATATAAAATAGACCAAATTTTAAGCAGTGGAACTGATTCTGAACAAACATATAATTATTTTGATTTGTTATTAGTTAATGAATTACTACCACCAACATATTATAAAGTAAGATTGCAAATATATGTTGCAAATTGGGGTGTTGATTCTGATTTGAGAGTTAATGATTGGAAATTATTTATTGAAGATGCTTGTGATGAATCACATTTTGATTTTGTTGATGGCCAGTTGAGTTTTAATTTATGGATTCCTGGAACATTTAATTTTGTTGTTACACAATATACTTGTGTTGATGGTGACGAAGCACTTGGAGATAATGAATCGTCAACATTAATTACAGTACAGAATGGTCAAATGTTCGATGCTTTCTTGAACGAAGTACCTTTAAGATTTACAAATAGTCAAAATCTTTTAGTTGGGCAATGGACAAATGGTTTGACCGATGAGGATAGTGGGTTCTATAATTTTCCAAACATTGCGACAAACAAGGCATTATGGGAAAATTACATCACATATACAATGGATGATGGTATGGATGATATATCTTATGCAACAAATGAAACTAGACTTGGCGCATTGAGATATAAACTTATTTCAATGTTCAACATTGCAAAAGGTGTGTATAACACTGATGAAACAAACACATTAGAATTTGATGCAAAAGGTGGCGGTATAATACTTAAACAAGGCGTATATCCTACATTTGAAGGAATGAGTGATTATGTTGTTAATGTTTCTAAAAATGGTATTGAAAGGTCTTCTTTGATTGATATTTGGGATATGGATGCTTATGGTGAAACAACATGCGATGGTAAACACCCTAACTATGTAGCATACAACTATGCAACAATAAATCCATATTATGAAAGTTCATCAACCAATCTTTCAAATTTGCTTTATATGCCGATTGTTTCAAATGACAGTGGTAACACTGGTTTTAATCCACTTATAAAAAACAATAATAATGGTCATGGTGCTTATTTTGCAGCATTTACTAATAATGCTGGTGTTGGTGTTGGTAAAGGGATGAAATATCAGAAATTTCCACCTAATGCAGAACCCATATTGAATGGTGATAATCCGAGAACATATGATGCAAAAAATTACAATATGGTTGTTGAGCCATATTTTAGTAATTATTTGAAGAATTGGTATAAGGCATATTTTGTAGATAAGAGATTATCGTATATATGTAATGTAATTACTTCAAGTCCAAGTATTAAAACCGCAATTGAATTTGATGAAACTAATCCAATACATGCAAGAATTGCAAATGGGCGTTTTACATGCCAAATGATTAATGGTATTCAATTAGCATATGATGAAGATGAAAATATAATTGATTCTGGTCATACCGAAGATTATAGTGGTACTTCACTTGAATATACTATTAATCCATCATCATATACACAATCTGTTTTAACAAGTGATGATGCAAAAACCATTTACAACCATAATACAGAAAATATTTGTGTGCAAAAACTTTTTTATTCATCTACAATTTATTCTGATTATCACGAATATGATATGCGTAATGGTTTTTATAGTCAAAGTCTTGGCAATAATTGGATGAAATATAAATATCCAATTGATGTGACAGAAGATAATATAATATCAGCAACGTCTTTTGATATAAGCGGTGAAACAAATGTTCCTTATTTGGATTCAACACATAATGCAGAAAATTCAACTGATTATGATGATTATCCATCAAAGGTTTTCTATGACCTTTGTAATATAAGTTTGGAAAACAGTTTGATATTCAATACAATATCGTGTTCATACAATATGAATCCTAATGTTGTTGAAATAGATGGTAATGAATATTTGCAATGCCAAATCAGTGAAGGTGAAGAAACATCGTTTGAAATAGGTTGTAATTCATATTATAATATGTCAACAAATGTATTGGATAAAGCAATAGAAGATGCAAATTATAATGCATTATGTAACAATTATTATCATACCGAAATCAATGAATCTGGTCAAACAATACCATATTATGAATGTAAGCCATTTGCTTTGAGATTCCAAATTGAACCAAATGATGATGAATATGCAAGTGAATTGGATTATACCCCATATAGACCAATAATTTTTAGGTTTGATGGTTTCAGTGGAGAAACTGGTTTCAATTTGCTTGAAACAGTTAGAATGTTGAAATATGATGGTGACCCTAATGAAATTTATGAACAAGCATATTCATTGAAATTAGAACATAGTGATAATATTTTGGAAACTAGATTGTTTACTCCAAAGGATTTTGATTATAATGTTAATGATTATGTCATAACAAAAGGTTATAAATATTTCTATAATAAGGAAAATGATAAAGTTATAAATCAAATTGATGATGGTTTCCATGCTAGTTTGATTAAACTTACTACTGACCAAGAGCCATTAGGTATTACCTATTATGGTGTCCATTGGAGAAATGATAATGGTGCATACAAAAAAAATAATGGAATCTTGCTTGGTAACACAAAATATATGATGGTATTTGGTGGAAAGGAATATTTCAATTCAGATTATGAAACAGACAACATTGTTAAATCTGTTAGAGCATATAATTTCGGAAATATTATTTCTTTTGACCCAGTATATACAAGCGAATTCAAAGTAAGTACAATGACAGCAAATTGGGACACTACATCAACAGAAGATATTTCTGATGAAGCAAAAACTGTTTCATTTACTATGGAATATGTTCTATATGGAAAAGATGATGAAAATAATAAAATCCCAATTACGCTAGATAATGTTGAGGCTTCGGCATATCTGACAGCACTTAATTCTCATGCACAATCTGGTGGTAGAGAAAGACCATATAATGATTATCATTATTATAATGGAAATTGTACAACTGTAGGTGAGTATAATAGTGAATTATCAACAATAAATCACACATTTACATTTAATTACGATTTTTTAAATCATCTTGACCATGACCCAAGTGATGATAGACATACTTTAATGATGGTTGAAATTGTATTCAAACACAAAAATGGTTTAATTTATGCTTTAACGCATATTTTCCATTATGATATTGCTCAAGTAGCAAGATGGTATGCTAGCGGTTGCGTTGGAGAATGTGATTTTGACAATGGTAAATTTGAAATCGTTCCACAAGATGTTGTATTAAATAATTTTAACCCTATTCCTTAAAAAATGGAAAAAATTTTATTAAATAGAAGAAGAAGCAAAAATAGTGCAGACCAAAATCAGTTTATTGCTGTCAATACAGTTGGCAGCAATAAACTGTTGCCTTATTCTGATATGCTTTCTGTCATAAATGCTAAAAACAGATATGATTATGAAAGGCAGACTCATAATTTGATAAGATTATCTTGCAATGTAAACACAATTTGTACGAATGTGTTGTTCAATCCATTTACTGAAATTGTAAAATATGAAGGTTCTGATAGTGCTACATGTTTGAATTTCAGTAAAGTAGTTGTTGGCGATAATGCTTTACAATATAAGGATAAAAATTGTTTTGAAGGTGATGATGGTGATGAAAGGGTATTAAGTGCAATTAATGACACACAATTATCAAATGCTGCTTGTGGTTATGATTATCATTGTGGACTTGATTTTTTCAACAATCATATATTGAGGGGAAATACATTTAAAGCGATTAATATGGAGAAAAACGATAGAAAAGATGATAATTTCAACACAATATCTGATTTTCATAGAACACATTCTGGAGGTACAATTTCAGACCCTTTTGTTATTGGTGAGCGAAATTTAAGTGCGTCCACATTGCATATTTACACACATGATAATCTTTTAACATTCAAAGATGCTTTCAAGGATAGATTAAGAGAAGAAAATGGATGGTTTGGATTTATAAACAAAGGAAAAATTGTTACATACAAATATGATGACAAAGGAAACAAGACTGATATGTTGGACATTTCAAAACCAATTAACAATCAAAGGGCTTGTACTTTCATTGATATGTACCCGACAAGGGATTTATTTAATTTTGCCCCAAAATATAATCCATACAGACATAGGATTGAAAAGAATTGGAATTATTGTCTTACTTATCCAAGTTCTTCGGTTACAAGTGGAATTAGTTTTATTAACAGTGATGTTGAAGGCGGTGCATTAAGGATTTTCCTTATTGATGACATAACCTTTGAAACATTTAAAATAAACTGTATGTGCAAGCACGGTTTGGTTGAAGGTGACTATGTGAACATTTATAGTGGTAATGTTCTTACCATACCATCTGTTGAGGTACTTGAAATCGTGGATGATTATACATTCAAGACAAGTAACAACGGTTTTGCATTGGACACTGAATGGAGTGGGGTTACTTTCAATTCTGAAAATGATTATACTGTGAATGGATATACATCCTATGTTGTTTATAAGGACGGTATGTATTATCAAAATCAGAAAGCAAATTTTCTAACATATTCATTCAAGAAAATAGATAAAGACAGTGAGGTTGATTATTATGTAAGAATATTATCAAAATTACCAAATTGGAAAAATGCTGATAAAAAAATCACTGAATATTCCATATATGAGGAAGATAAGACATTAATAGAAAGATATTGCAGTGGTATATCTGAATCAAATGCAGATGTTTTTGAAAATCATGTTTCAAAACTTGCTTTCAGTAACAACATATACAATGATAGTGTCGGAAAAGTAATATTTACAGATGATGTTAATATAAATTATCTCCATGACAATCTTGGAAGACCAATATCTGATTTTTATTTTACTATAATAAAAAATAACAAGGGATATAGAGAATGGTATAATCCAAGTGCAAATACAGTAAACGTTCCTACTGTTGAATATTCGCATTGCTTTGGTAAAATAACTTGTGGCTTTTATTTGAACCCTAATTTATATGAAAAGAACAAAATTGAAAATAATATGCTTTATCCATTGTCAAATATTTGGACAATGTGTGACAACAATTATTTGAAAGGTGTCGATGGGGAATATACATATTTAAGCGGTTTATCCATAACTGCAATTAATGATGAAAAATTCAGAGATAATACAGATAACGGTGATGAGATAAATTATGAAAAGAACATTAATTTCTATGGGGATTTGTGTTGTTATTCTCATACGCAAGTGAAAGAAACTGTAATACAACAAATTGATTACAGATTCAACACGGCACAAAGGGAAAATTGGGGTAATGACCACGATTTTACTTATTTGAATTTGAATTTAGATGATTACGATGTAAATAAATTCAATACAGAAGATTTCATAACAAAGGAATCACAAAAACTAGGTAATCTTTGGGAAGGGTATTATTATCAACCACATTATGAGATAAGAGTAAGAACATTTGATGAAAACATTACAACCCAATACCCAAAAATATTTTCAATAAGAAAAAGAGAGGGTAATGTTAATGAAATGACAATTACAACAAATAAGAACAATTATTTTGAAAAAAATGATTATTTCATTATTTATGATAGAGAAGCGGCACAAATAATTAATGCGCAAATAACGGAAATTGTAAATTATAATATCTTCAAATGTAAATTTATAGAAAACAATAATTCTGAATTAATAACAAGATTTGTAAATAAAGAATTACCAAACACATCATATAGAATTGTCAAGGCAGATGTTTCAATACCAAATAATGCTGAAATGCTTTTGGATGACACTTGCAGATTCATATGGCGTGAAATGTATGAAAACGGATTTGATACAATTAATTCAACGAATATTGAAACATATCCTTTTACCAACGGAAGATTATATATTAACAAGAATATAATACTTTATTTGCGAAGACAAAACCCAATGTTACTTACAAAACGTTTAATGAACCCAAATTTTGAATATTATTCAATCAAAGGTAATTTCATACCTAATACTGAACTTAACAATTACTTTACAGCAAACAATATAGTATGTTGAAAATAAACTTGAACAATAGCAAGCAAAATTTTGCAGAAGTGGAGTTTGGTGATATATTCGTATCACCAAACTTGGATTATTTTACATTTGTGTGTGACGCTTCATATGATTTCAACAACAACGATATAATTTGGTTTGTCGATGAAGATGGCAATAAAACACCTTTGTCAATAACAGTTGAGAATTTTACTGCGTTTGGTGAAGCAAGATATAGTACAGAATATGCTGTTTATGATTTAAATCCAGAAATCAATGAAAAATACATTGAGTATTATGACGGAAAACGTTATTACAATAGGGCTATTGAGGAAAGACCCGATATTTTTGGCGATAACAGTATTGTAATAAACGATACGCCATATAACATTTCAGGCAATAAAATTAAAGATGTAGATGAGAAATATTACATTACTGAAGATAATTTGGTAACAAATAATGGGTTTGAATTTTATACCAATATCTATTTGACCTTTGATGAAGAAGGAAATCAAAAGTATAATATTGATTTACGGCCAATTGACGAAAACAACACAAATATTCCTACCGTATATGAATATGATATGCCAAAGAAATTGTCAAGGGTCAAGGTTAATACGTTACCAAATCTTCCGATAGATGTTGATACTATTATTCCATTTTCATATACTGAAAAAATATTATATCATGAAAAATATTATAATGTACAAAAAGAATATGTTGCGGACAAAGACGAATATCTACGAACAGTAAGCGGAATTGATGGAGATTATTCTGGTACTTGTGTACATATGGTTAGTGGTGTTGAAGTGTATGATACTGATTACATTTACATTAATGACGAGCAAGAAACAATTGCATTGATAGAAAGAAATGAAATGAGTGATGAACTTGGTGCGAGTTGTTGGCTTTATGCAAGTAATGAAGTTTTGAATGAGGGCGATATAATTTTAGCAAAATCAGTCGATAATTCAGAAAGATATGTCTTGCTGTTGAATGATGGTGTAAGCGGTGTGGAAAGTGGTGCAACAAGTTTCTACATATATCATAAGAACAATGAATATTATGAGCAAACATTGGTACAATACAAAGATAGCACCTACCATCCATATGACTTTCTTCTGATTGGAGAAGAAGAATATGAAATACACTACACAAAAGAAGATAATTCAGTCGGGTATATCATATACAATAACGAGAAACAGAATTTTGCCTTTCAAGATTTGTCAAACCCAAGTGATTGTGAATTATTTAACAAGATACCTTTGTTGAGAAACAATGTTACAATAAACAATCTTTTCAAGGAATACAAGAGATTTGAAAATGATGAGTTTTCCTATTATGAGGGATATTTTGATATGGTTTATAACAATAAAGGTGTTAGAGTATTCGCCACACTTGTTGATGATGCTGGAACCAAATACAGATTGGCTTACAGAGATTTGAATGACATTACAGTTAATTTGGCTATTGAAAGTGGTACTTTGAAAGCAAATGCAATCAATCAGCCGATATATGGTGTAAGAAGATATACATTCTTTGATATTGATGAACAAAAATTTAAAGTGTACCCAAAAGAATCCAAAACATTGTATCAAGGCACAACAGAACAAAAAGGATATTTCAAATATACTATTATGAATATACCCGAAGAATATAGGCTTGTTGTTACATCAATTGCTGGAGTTGATAAATTTGTGTGTGTGCCATTTCTTGGTAACTTGAATGACATTGATTATATGTTTGAACAATATTTGTTGAAATACAAGGATTTAAATTTCAGAGCATCAACATGTTATGACATTTCAGCAAATTTCCATAATTTTGAATTTTTCAAGGAAACAAATGTTTTCGGTGATGAAGATACGTACATAAATGATGATTTGTTCTTTGGCGTTGATGCTTCTGTTGTTTCAATGGGTAAAATACGGTTATTCAAGGATATGAGTTATTATGAATTACCTTTGAGTTTTGTCCAAAATGTTGAAAACAATATGATGCAGCAAGATATTCTTGAAGATAGATTTTTCAATGTTGAAAACGAAAAGGCAATCAATAGAATTGTTGATATGGAAAAGGATTTATATTATCCAGTATATCAAAACGGTGAAGTTGACGATTGTGTTAATTCAAATGAATTCTTGAACATAAGCAAAATTGTATTTAATCTACATTTCAGAACAAGGGATTTGGAAACTTGGAAAATTAATGAAGATAATAATCAAAAAGCATTGCACGATGGTGAAAATCCATCTGAATTGATGTCATATTCTGGTATTAGTGGTAGCAATTGGTTCTGCATTGATTATTATGAAGGGTTAAGCGGAATGAATGATTCTGCAAGTGCAACTTGCAAGCATTCTGACTTATTAGCATTTCTTAATTTTACAAATGATGATATATTCTATCAGAAAAGCAAAGTTGGGAAATCATTTTTAAGATTATTGTTCTATGATTCCAAAAATCCAACAAATCAAAAATTGTTGTATTCGGCAACCGTTTGGCTTGACGAGAATCTTTTATACAAGAAATACATAAACAATATGGAATATAACAGTTATGATAGTGCAAAAACAACCAATTACTATTATAACATCTTGAATGACAAGAAAAAGGGTGAAGGTGTAAGTGTTGATTGCGAACCTTGTAACTATGTACCGTTAACTCAAAAATCAACACCAAATTTCAATGAAGATGCAAGGCTTGATTCACAATTCATCATAAAGAATAGGTATCAGACTAGCAATTCGTCAGAAGGATTTTATTTGCATTTATTCAAGGAATTGACCGCAAGGTTGCATGAAAGAACTATATACATGAAAGTACAATTCAATCATGCTGGAGAAGGAAAGGTATTGAACTTTATGCTACCATTTGACAAGGATAAAAAACTAATGACTAATTTCACAAAAGATAACATAAATTATCTTTGCAGTGGTAGTACAATTGCAGAACTTTATGACAGAATGTTTATTGACATTAAAATTAAATATGACAAGGTTTTGGATAGATATGTTTGGTATTTGCCGAAGGAACTTGTAGATGAAAAAGGATATAATGACGGTACTATGACATTCAATTTATTTGAAATAAAACTAAAAGATGAATCATTTGTATGAAAAATATAAAGAAAACTGTTTATTTGGAAGATTTTAAATCAAGAATTCCACTTTTATACAATTCGTTTGATGAAAACGGAACATACGTTGATTTCAAAAAAATGGTGTTTGATGATGTATTAAATTTTGATGATGTATTAAATTATTATCCAAGAGGCAATTACGGTATGATTCCGTGTGATTTAGTGATTTCTTTTGAAAGTGCTTCAACAATATCAGAAAGCGTTGAAGAAAGGACTACCGAATTTGCAAACACAATGGATGAAACATCTGGTTATACGTTTTTGGACAGCATATATGATTTTGAACCCGAAAAATGGTCTAAAACACTTAGTTCAGATACAAGTGGAAATGCCATAACAGAAATAGATTGTGTTATTCCAGAACAAATCGATTATCTTTTTTCATACATACAGATAAAAAGAATGTTTTATTTCTTTATGTCATATGATAATCTGTTGAAAAACAATCCAATAGCATTAAATGATGGAAATATATGTGATAGACCTTGCAAAACCGCGACAGAATATTATAGAGTTTATATAAATGACGGAAATACAAAAACTTACAACACGTATGAGAATTTGGATTACACTTATTTCAGTTATGGTGGTGACATAATGAAAAAATTCTTGTATGAGGAGGTTTTCAAAAGATTTATGATACCACAATCATTTAGGCTATATTGGAAAACAGCATTCCTTTGGTTTGTTGATGCCTTGAAATGGCAGCGTTGGTTCAATGAAAGATATGACCTATATAAATCAAAATCATCTGACTTGGATTGCAAGGATGTGGATGACTGTTGCGATTGTGTTGAATATTTCAAAAGAGGTGGACATGAAATGCACTCATTGTTAAATGATTATATACAAAATAATAGTTCATTCGAATATGTAACAGATAGTGCAAACACAACATTTGAAATGCATCTTGTAATGACGAATTCTATTGATGATATGGGAGAATTCTCTATATTTTCTAATGAGTGGGAAGGTGGAGAAAACTATTCATCATCAACGGTTTCAAATACATTTAAAGATAAATGCGGTGAAGATTATTCATTTGACAAGGATAAAGAAACGCAAAGAGAATATGTTGATGGTGGTACAGTTGTAACGCACAATGAGCATATTTATGTGATGAACAAGGCTAATGAAACTGGTTATAAATATCTTGATTCTTGTTGGGAGTTTGATTTTGATTCAAAAGTGTGGGATGACTATATGTACAAGAAATTCAATGACCCATTTAGTTCGTATACAAAATATGCTTATGATGAATTGGATAATTTTCACATATCAAGCGGAAGCATAAATCCAATTGAAATGGCTATTACATATCCTTGTGTTTACGATAATTATATTGTCTATAATAACATAATTTACAATGTTGATGAAAACACTGAATATATAGAATATAAAAAAATACTATTAAAGGTTTTCACTGACATTAAAACCAAAAGGAAATATGTTTCTTACAATAGCAAGCGATATTATGCAAAAGACAGTAATTTGGTTTTTAATTTGACACGAATCCCGTGCATAGATGAAGGTGATGATTTGGAAATACAAGTTGCACCATATTCTGTTGTTATAAATGGTCAGTTATTTATAACAAACAACCATCATTTTGAAATTGGAAATTACAAATATGCAATAATATCAAAATTTGTTCAGATTGGAGACAGCAGATACCCAATATTAAACAATAAAATTCATAAAGTATATAAAATTAACAAAAATTTGAAATTCAGTTGTTTTGTTCTTGATAATGAAACATTTGGAGAATATGTTGAATCGTTTGACGATTTTGATAGAACAAAAATGTGTTATACAATAAAAAATGATATTTTTTATGTTGTTTATCCTTATGAAGAATATGATGTTGGTAAAATAACTGGTAAAACAGATTCAAAGTTGGCGCAACTTAAAGACAAGAATCTGTTTCATGACGATACTGGTGTTCAATTGCAAGGAACTTTCAAGGTTTTGAACAATAAGACGAATGCCCAACCATTGGAAAACAATATATTGGATTTACCATATCATGTTGGAAATGTTGCAAGAATAACACCACTTATAGACAAGAATGATAAAATATTTGCGTATTGGGGTGATTTGTTGAAAGAAATTACTTTCTATTATGTTGATGTTGAAGGAAATAGAACAACAAGTGGCTATAATGTAAGCGATTATGACAATGATAATTTATCAGCATTAACAAAGTTGAATCATGATTGGTTGGTTCAATATGCATCTGGAAGTTCAATGGAAGAAAACATTATACAATATGACAAAGCGTTGAATGATGTTAGCAATGGATTGCACATAACAGACGAACTAAGATGCGAAATTGTATATTATCTTGGTGCTATATTGGATAGAATCAATGATGCTGAGAAACCTTATTTTGACTTGAAAGATTATGGTGATTTGTCAAAATACACTTGTGGTGTGAAATACACTGATGAATATAAAGTTAAAGCCGTGCCAACAAGATATAATCTGACAAAAAGGATTTCTTATAATATTTATTTCTATGGATTAGAGCCTATTGATGAAACCGAAGCGGTATATACAGACCCTAGCAAGAGTTTCAAGAGATTGAATCCTTTGACCAAATTTGAGGTAAACATCAATTCGTCATTAAAGGATAGTCATCATTCTTATCCAACAGACCAACAAGAGGATGCTGCAATATCAGCAATAACATATTCAAAATACAATAATAGAATATTTTCACCAGTGTTTAGGGAAGAATATAAATTCGGAACTTCATCAATACAAAAGGTGGAAGAAAATATTTATATTAACAGAGGAATAGACAAGGCAATGGATAAAGGTTTGAAACTTATTGAAATCACAACCTTGGAAGATTTGGAACAATACAATAACGGATTTTTTAAAATTATAAATAATAGTTAAATATGAGCAATGGAGTTTACGGGACACGAATCCCATCTAACATTTCACAGAATGATGTGGAAATATATTACACTTACAGACCAACACTTAACAGTTCCACAAGCGAAAATCTGATTTTCCATAAATTGGATTCTAGCATACTTGTGAAATCTTCAAGGGTATTGGATGGAGAAATTGACAATGTGGTTGAAGGTATGTATAACCTTAAATTGCCAGTAAATGTATTTAACAAAAAGGGCTTCTATACAGTATATATCAAGCCAAAGGAAATAAAGACCGTTATTGCCGATGTAGGTACGTTGGCATCTTTCCCTAGTGTAAGAGGTATTGTGATTGATACTGAAAAGATTCCTATTGCAGACAGACACTTGTTTACAACAAACAACGGGATTGTAGGGTATAGAATCATTTATTTTGACAAATCACTTGAAAGGGATGATTATTACAGAATCGTCACTAGCAACAACAGATGCGAGCCTTTGACACAATCTGTAACAAATTCGAATGACAAGGTTTCTTCTTACAGATACAATGAAAATTCAACGTTAACATTTGTTACTGTTTCACCATCATCCGCGCCATCTTTCAAGGCAAATGAATTACCTTATATCGGTTTGACAAGTCAGCAAGTTGTTTTTGTAAATACCAAATTTGAGCCAATTGCAATTGATATTGAAATGGTTGAACACGATGCAGATACTATCAGTACAATGCTTGAATACAGCCAATTGAGAGATTTGGACAATGGCTTGATAACAACGTTCAATGATGACGGTGAAATATATCATCAATCAGAACATTATACTTTGAAAGATGAATATACGGGTAATCCAGTATTTGAGATTAAGAAAATGAAGAAAGATGATATTGATTTTACGCAAACATTAGAGGATAAATAATTATGGCATACATTAAATCATATAGCAATTACGTATTAAAGAAAAAACATGCAAAAGTCAATGATGGTGATATTTTCGAAAGAGATATTACCACCATTGGTGGTGTTGACAACTTTACAACTGGTCAAAACCCAATATATAGAAGCGGTTCTTTCTTGATTACTGTCAATTCAGATGACATTGCATCTAAAAAGAAAACACAAGGCAAATGGTATGAAAATGAAAACGGTGAGGTTTGGAATTATTCTGATGTAAAATCATATTCATCTGACACCATTGAAGATGATAAGATTGTAATAAAGAATGATTTTAGGTCACTTGTTGATTACGCATACTATGGCTCTTGTTCTGAACTTGTAAGAGCATCACTTAATGACATATTGGAAAGATTTCCTGGTGAATTATATGTTAATAGTGCTGCAACTGCATATTTCACAATTGAACAAGTACACTATAAAATAGGTGATTATAAATTAGGTGATGATGCACTTAGTGTTGTTAGTTTGGGTAACAACAACCTTATTTTAGTGGATAATCCTTTTGATATTGATATTCATACACAATACAAAAATCAAGAAGATATAACCGATGCCTTAAAATTTTTCTGTAATGAAGGCTACAAAAACTATCAATTGCTTAATGGTGATGACAAAACAACATATGATATTGAATCTTGGGTTTATGAAAATGTTGAAGAACCGACAAGACATGTTCCTTTGAATAAAACAAATCCAAACGATGAACAAAAATATAAAACAATTGTTGGATATTGCAAAGGTGATGCCATGTTCATAATAACATTGCAAGCAACTGATGGTAAATCAATGGTTGTTTCTGGTTATCTTGGTGATGATTCTAGCATAATATACATGGCAGACAATAATTACGCAAATTATCATATCAGACCTAAAAAAGAATATTATGATAAATTCATCAAATCATTGGATTATTTCGAAAGTGCTTTGCTAGATACAACAACAGAACCAATATACAAGGCAACTTTTGAGGTTTTTGAGGAAACTGAAAACGGTTATAGAACAAAACTTGAAAGTTTTGTTTTCCCAAGAAGTGCTGGTGGATATAATATTGGTGGTGATGGAAGCACATATAATGAATATGTTTCCAATTTCATAAGATACACTGATTTCTATGATGAGCATTTTTCAGATAATGTGTATAGAATGCTTACACATGAATCAATAAAGAACTTTGATTGGACTTATAGCACAATAAACGATGCAGAAGAAAAATTTTCACACGGTCACACAAAAATAGACCAATTGCTAAGATTGTTTGGTAGGGAATTTGATGAACTAAAATTGTATATCGATGGTATCAAGAATTATAATCAATTGACATACAATGATAATAACAATATGCCCGATTATTTCTTGACAGACTCTTTGGAACAAGATGGTTGGGACATAAAGAATATATTTCCAATTGTACTCACCGAATATGACAACAGTGGTAATACAATAGACATTCTACCCGAAAAACAATTGGATGACCAAGACACTTTTTATAGGGTTTTCAATCAAGACTTGGAAACTGTCATACACCCATATGCGTTTTCAGCATTGACACATCAAGAAGGAAGTTTTATCATACCAAAAGGATGTACGGATGATGGAACAGATTGTGATAATCCTAATTTTGAACTTGCAGATGGTAAAGGTGAAGGTGAGTTGAAACTTTATTATTTCAAGAGAAACGGAAGCACAATAACAACCGCTACGTCAGATAATTACGATTTCAGTTTGCTTAAAAGAAAGGTTTCCAAATTTGCATCAAATTCGGATTACACATACAAGGACATAAATGCACAATTCCTCAAAAAACTCAAACTCAATTCAAGAGAGATATTCAGACATAAGGGTACTATTTGCGGAATTGAAATGATGCTTGGAATGTTTGGATTGAAAAGCAAGAATTTTGTTGAACAAGCATATAGATACGTTGATGACAGTTGTGAAAACGTAATAAGTGGTAACTGTAGATTTTCGGGGGAAAACCCATATGACTATGAAATAGAAGAATACACAACATTTACAAATGGTATCTTGGACAAGGATTGGTTCTGCAAGTCAATGCCAACAGTTGATTGGTACAACTATACAAAGGCAATTAATTATGGAACGCAGCAATATATACCATATCAAGGTTTGCCAGTAACATACAGAAAAGTATATTATGACAATGATGAAAGCAAATATATTGATGACATTGCTGAAATAATAGAATATGATTCTTACACCAAGGTATTGGATTATTATAACAATAACAATGAATATGTTACAATAGACAATGTTAGTGAAGATAGAATAATTTATCCTTATTTCAATCAAGACGAAAGATATGATGGAAATCCATATTATCAAATGAACGGTGGTTGGATTAGGAATATCCCTATGATGTATGACAAGTATAATAATATAATTTCATTATCAACTTTTAGCGAACTTTACACTGAAACGGTTGACACAGTTAAAAAGGTTGAAACAGTAATGGATTTGTTTGCACTGCCAATTAGTGAATTGGAAAATGGTGACGTTTATTATGTTGAAAACATTTCAAACGAATACTTGCTCATTGATGGAAGATTGTATAAGTTGGAAACTGATGTTAACGGAAACAAATATTTTAATTTTACAGTATTCAATCACACCGTAAGGATAGATGATGCCGTGTTCGATAATAACTTTGTTGTTTTTAATCCATATTCTGCTGATGGAATGAAAAGAACATTTTTCCTTCCATCCTTGGATGATGGTTATGTCATAAAGGCATATATGATTAGTGGAAACACTGTCATAGATGATGATACTAGCGACAACTTGCATCGTTTCATTGGTCAAACAGTAACATTTTCTGGTGGGACACATTACTTTAAGTTATACAATAGAGATTACAAGAACTATATAATGACGGAAGATGGTTGGGGTCAATTGGAAGAAAGTGACGAGGATTTTATTAAAATAAACACACTTACCAATTATTTCAAGGGAAATAACCCACATAAGGGTAACATGAAATATGATTTCGGTTATTCATATATGGAGAATTTCGCTAGATTGTTCAATTATTCAATTGACAATGAAATGTTTGACATGAGAATGTATGAGGGTGGCTATTATAATGAGGAAGATAACATTAACACAATTGGTTTCAAGAATCTTGTTGGTGATTATCTTGAATTCTGTGATAGAACATATCCTATTTACAAGGATAGCAAGATACATTATTTTGGAAATTATTTCAAGATATATTGGTGTAAAGGAGAAAACAACAACTATGATATAATATCTTCAAAAAACGCAAGCGGAGATTCAAGGCATGACCACGAAAAACCATATACAGAAAACACGGAAGATGTTAAATTCACATATGATAAAACTCCAGAAAAATGTTGGTATGACTACAATGATTATAAGGATGTGATAGAAAACATTGACCCAAATGTGAACACAAGTGAAGCCCTAATGAATGAGAATGTGCATTGGAAAATTGATGGTAAGTATTATATTTGTTCGGGTGCATCTGTAGATTCTTGCAATTATCAGATAGTAAATACGAAAGTTATTAAAATTAAATTCTATTTATATTCAAAGGAACAATATTCAAAGGAATATATGGAAGAAATAAAATATTATCAATCCATAATAATGCCATATGTTGAGCAAATGATTCCATCAACAGCAATTGTAGAAGTAGAATATTGCATAAGAGAAAAATAAATAAATAAAAATTAATTAAATATGAGTAATCAAGAAGAACAAATGCTTACACTCTTAAATGAGGCTTATCAAGAAGGCTATGACACAGCAATAAAAGAAAATCCTTCGCCATCACAAGATGAAGAACAAGTACACAATATTGAAAATCTTGCTGTCAAGGAGTTTTTCGATTCAGTACCAAAAGACGGGTATGGAAAAGATGAATACAGCAAGGTTTGGAAGTATCTTTTTATGACACAAGACCATTCATCTGCATCTTGGACTGAATGCTGCAACCCATACGTAATATTCGGTAAGGGTGATAAAATTGTGGTAGAATGTGAAGGAGAATCATCTTGGAATGTTTTACCATACAAGGAGGTTTTCAGAATTTATTCATTGCTTCCAAACAAGCAATACCATTGGACAATGTATAAGGGAACAAGCGTGTTGAAAAGCGGTGACTTTAAAACTTGTGGTAGAGTAAGATGGATGGGAACATTTTCTTCAAAAGAGCCACGTAATTTCCGTGATTTGGGTGGCTTTGGAATTAAATTCGGAAGACTTTATCGTTCAGAAAATCCAGACGCAATTGAAGTTGGTTCTGCCGACCACATATATTTGCGTGACCAACTTAACATTACAGTACAAGTGAACTTGCGTAGTGCATCAGAACCAGCAAGAAAAGACTTGTTTGCAAAAACATATCAATACAATATACCAGCATATTCAGAAGTGTTTACTGCAAGTACAACATATAAAACTAATTTCCGTAATGCGTTCAATGCAATCGTAAATGAACTTGAAGCGGGTAGAAACGTACTTTTCAACTGTTGGCAAGGTTGTGATAGAACGGGTACAATGGCTTGGATGATTCAAGGACTTTGTGAAATGCCACTTGGTTATTGTGAAGCACATTGGGAATTGTCTGGACTTGACCGTTGCGGCAATTCAAAGATTTGGAATTGGGAAGAAAGTTCAAAAGGTGAACTTAGAACATTCATCATCAAACTACAAGCAAAGATAACAGATGCTTCCAAGAAAAACGATTCCTATACATTGGCATATTATTTAGCAAAGACAGTTTTAGGTATCACAGATGAAAAGATTAACAAGTTGAGAGAAATTTTAATGGAAAAAAAAATTAACTTTAACCATTAAATATATGAAATCAGATGGTACAAAGGCATTTGATGATTATGTCGGTGGATATGAATATGGTGAATCATATAATGTAACAACACCAAAACTTGACGGTTATATTTGCAGCAATTCAAAAGTAAGTGGCGTTATGCCAAACAGAAATGTAACGGTTACAATTGTGTATATACCAAATTCACAAGAAACACCAATTATTCTTTAATAAAAAAAAATATTATAATAAACAAAAAAATATGAAATACTTAAAATTATTTGATTCACACAGTGATTATGAAGAATACATAGATAGTGAAGATGCTGTATTACCTAACATTAGTTATTGTGCAACACAACGATAGGTGCATAGTAAATCCAAATACACATTAACTGTTGTTTATTCATTTGATGAGGATTTTGGTATAACACCACCATCAAATTTTGTGCAAAAAATATATAAATGGAGCAACATATCGTATAACTAATCCAAAAGTTGAAGGTTGTACACCGTCAGAAACAATTGTTACTGGTACTATGCCCGCACATGATTTGACAGTGAATGTTGTATATAGTAGAAATACATATACATTAACAGTTAATTATTGGTATAATGATGGTTCACAAGCATTACCACAACAGGTTTTCGAATACAAATATAAAGAACCATATAACATTATTCCACCAGAAATACCTAATTATGTTCCACAACCAAGTTCAGTTAGTGGAAATATGCCAGCAAGAGATTTTCCAACAAATTTTATTTATGTACCGTATGGTGGTATAGTTGACCCAGAAACACCTCTTTAATAAAAAATGGTATCAGTTAGTTTCAACTGATACCATTTCTTTTAATAATTAATTAGTTTCTCCTTGTCATTTGCAATGTCATCAAAATCATTTATTTCAAAATTATAGAATCCATAGTCAGTTGGTAAATCTATAAATTTATGTGTCCCGTTTTCAATATCCCATACTGCAAATCCATGTTGTGTAATTGTTTCACCGTAGTTTTGTTGTATCAATGAGCCTGGATATACAATTAACACATCACCTCTTTTTAGTTCTTGCCTTTTATGTATATCACCAGCCATAACATATTGGCAACCATTAAACAATTCATCACCATCAAAGCCATCTTCAATAACTTGACCATTGTTGAGTTGCGCACCGATTATTGTACCGTGATACAAACCAATCATTGTATTGTTTGGATTTGTTGATAGAACTTCATCCAATGATGGCTTGTGATAATTGTCATGAATTGAATAAAGAACCCAAGTTATGTTTTCATCCACAAGACATCCACTTCTATATCCAAGCATTTCATCAAGATAAAAGACATCTTGGAATTGTGACGTTTCAAACAATGCGGTCAATGTGTCTGTTCTAGAATTGTTGTTAACCAACAAATCGTGATTTCCACTATATACAATCACTTTTGCAATTTCTGATAATTGCCTTATGAATGAACTTGTGAATATCATAAGTTCATTTGATATTTGTATTTTCTGATGCACAATATCACCGCATAGAAGGATTCTCATTTCATCCCTTTCATAATCCTTTGCAATTTCCTTGCAACTTTCAATGAATTTTGAAAGTTGTTCCCCGTATTCATCATGGCGCAGCACATTTCTTATATGTATGTCGGCTGCTTGTATAACACATTTAATCATAATCTAAATAAAAATTGAAATCATTTCAAATATATAAAAAAAATTTTAAAAAAGCAAATATTTATAAATAAAAATAATTGAAAAGTATATGCCTAATATAAATTCATTATCTCTTAGAGAAGCGTTTAACAATGACAATGGAAAGACAAGTGGGAATAAGTTGATTGGAATAATCACTTCTTTCGTATGTCTTTTCATTCTTGTTGCATGTACAATATATTATTTTATTGTTCCCGAACAAGGGGAAACAATTCTTGAATTATTGGACAAAATATTATATTTCTACATAACTGGTTGCGGTACAATGGGTGTTAAAACAATTTCTGCCCATATTGGCGGTAATAAAATAAATACACTTGGAAAGCAATCAAACAATAAAAAGAAACCAAAACCAAAAGAAAATGAAGCAACAGAAGAGTGAAGAAAATGAGTGGGATTTTCAAATCTCCAAAAACTTTAAGTTGTCTGAGTTTATTGAAAGTGAAACTGCAAAGAGAATGAACATTGACAATACACCAAGTGAAGAAATCATTGAAAATATCAAATTCTTGGTAACAGAATTATTGCAACCGATTAGAGATAGGATTTCATATCCATTCCACATCAATTCGGGTTATCGTTGCAAGGAATTGAATGACATTGTTGGTGGTTCAAGCAATTCTGCACATCTGCAAGGATTGGCTGCTGACATTGATTTGGGTTCAAGGCAACTCAACAGAATATTGTGGGAAGAAATCGAAAGGGGACATTTCAATTTTGACCAAGCAATCGATGAGAATGATTTTCTTTGGATTCACATTGGAATAAAGAAGAACAATGTCGGAAACAGACATTCAATGTTCAAACTCAACAAGAAACATCAAGGCTGCTGATTGTTTTTGGGAATTTCGCAAGATTATGGGACTTGATTACCGTGGGTGATATACTAGGTGAGGTATATCATCCTTTTTTTTATGTCAAATATACATCACTGATTTGTTGCGCATTGTTCAGATGGTCAACAATTCCCCTTTTACCCCATTTCTTGTATATTTCTGACGGGTCAAGTTCCTCATTAACTGGAACATATCTTATTTTACCATATAGTTTGCCTTGGTTCAATAATGAATATAGTTTCTTTACATCCTTAAATGCGTCACCATCAAGGAATATGTTCACGTTTGCATTTGCATAACGCATCAGTTTGTTGTATATTTCAAAATCTGGTTTAAGTGATTTTCCCAAAAGCGGTATTGAATTTGGAACTACAATATGGTCAAAAGGGCCTTCAACCAATGTAATGTCAGCATCCCATTGTACCTTGTTTTCGTTGAATATTATGCTTTTCCTTTCAATGTTTGGATTATAATATTTCTGCATAAAAGTGCGTTCACTGTAATTACGCCCAGTCCAATAATTCAATTGACCAAAAGCATCATATGAGGGTATTATTATCCTTGTGGATAACTTTGTTTGTGTTTTGTCATACAATGTATATCCAAGTTCATAATATTCAATTATATCCCAACCTATACCCCTATCAAGAAGATATTTAAGAGGTCTTTCATAATTGAATCCGTTCTTGTTGAATTTGATATACATATCTGGTAATTGCAATGATGTGTCAAACAAGAAATCAGTTTCAATGTTGAAATCATCTTTCTTGTATTTCAATTCATATAACTTGCTTCCTTTGAATTCCTTTATGGCATCCAAGTATTCCTTTAATATATCCTCAGTGCCATACATCTTAATCAGTTTGAATATAGAACCGTGCATTTCATCATTTATGGAACTGCATTTCCAACAATTGAATCTACCGATTCTGACATTCACTTCAAGATTGTGCTTTTCCCTTTCACTTTCACCGTAGTTCTCAATGCATCTTGGACAACCGAATTGCAATTGGCCGTCATCAGTTATCTCACGATATGGCTTACCCAAGAATCGTGATAATATATTTTGCAACTTTAACAAGAAATCACGCATACAAATATAGTTTTTGGCAAATATATAAAAAAATATTTGAAAAACCAAAAATGTTTTAATAATTTTTAACAAAAAAAATTTGCTTGTTATGAATAAATGTGCTATCTTTGCAAAAAATAAAACTGAAAAAAATATGGGAAAAACAAGATTAAAACTGTACGAAGACATCTTAAATGTATTGAATTCAAGCAATTCAAATATTGTACCACCATTGATTTCCAATGATGTCAAGAAATATTATTTGGAAAATAAGAATTTCTTTGGTGAGAATCCATCAGAACAAAAACTTATGGAATTAAATGTGGTAGATGCTTTATATTTCTTTAATTGTTTGGGAAACTATTGGTTTTTGCATACTGATGATATGTATATCATATTAAAATCTGATGGCACATATGATTTAATGTATTATGAAAGGGATAAATCACGATTCATAAACGTTTATGATTCTAGTTTTAAAACTGAATATTTGGAAAATTTACACAAAGAGGTATTAAATCCAAAAAATATTACTGATAGGGAAGAACTTGTGAAACGTTCAGAAGAAAATTTCAAACTTTTCCAAGAACTTTTCAAAAACAAGTATGTTATATTTGGTGGTAATGTTTCGTTTAGTGCATATTCAAATCTTAACATTATTAAAAGTGATGGTAGATTCCATTTCTTTGAAGACAATGAATTGTCCATTACTAAATTTGGAAAAAATGAAATAATGGTTTTTGCTTGGGATGAAAAAAGAAGGTATAATGTTTTTTCATCCACTTATAAACGATTTAACCAAGAAAATGTAGACGAATTATGCTATTATTTTACTGATGGTACTTTTCGGGAACAACTTCATTGGCTTTTCAAATATGGCGATGACATCAATGAAATGTTTGATTTCATGAAAGAAAAATATCGTCAATTCAGAGAAAAACCATCCAAACAAACAATGGAAGAATTTGAAAAAATGCGTCAATATTTTTTAATATGAAAAAAGAAACTAGAAATTATTTGGCTTATTTTGTTATAAGCAGAACAATTGCAATTTTAAGCGGAATTTTAATTGGTTTGCTTATTGCTTGTAATTAAAACTATAAAATTATGAAAGATTCAAGAGGAACAAATCTAAATGTCGGTGACATTGTTTCAAATGTACACGGTTATGACTTGATTGTCAAATATAGTGAAAAGTATGGGTGGTATGGCAGACTTGTCTGTGAGAAAACACATCCATGTTATCGTATGCCATATTACTTGGGGTCGGAAGAAATAACCCTCAAAAAAAGGTATAACAAGAAAAACAAACAGAAAAGGAATGACAAATAAAATAGAACTTGAACAAACATCTGAAATGTGTCCCGAACAATATTGGGCAAAAATCGATTCTAAAATCATCGGGTACATCAGATTAAGGTGGGGTCATTTGACATGTGATTATCTACCATTTGGGGAATTAAGCAAACAAGACGTTAGATTGGTTGATTATGTTTTCCCAAATGATGAATACAAGGGTTCTTTCGATTCTGATGAAGAAAGAAAACGTTGGTTGAAAAAGTGTACTCAACTATTAATTAAAAAATTAAACTTTTTTATACTTTTTTTAACAAATTTGATAATTTTTTAAAATAACTATATATTTATATATGATGAAGGTTTAAGAATAATAGGTAGCAGTACTACCGAATTTACGCTTGTGGACTACCCAACTGTGGATGACAGACTCAGCAATGAGGTACTAAAAAGCAGTGATAGATTGAAGCAAGAAGTTAATAATGAGCAAGTTTAGTTTTGTTCAAGTTTTAACATACTGTAAAGGTGCATTATTAAAAAAAATCAAAAAACATGGCAAATCATTCTAAAAGCAATGAAACGCTTCAAGAATGGTTAAAGAAAATGAACGTTGAAAAAAAGTGAAATTAACTTGGTATCATTTTTTATGATGATGCCAAGTTTTTTTATTTTAAAATAATATTTATTATTAAATAATATATATTTATGAAACAAATTGTTAAAGACCACGAATTGCTTGAAGCATTGATAAAGTTGAGATATGGAAATGACATTGATGCTGAAGAAACATATTATTGGAATGGAGCATACACCTTCCCAAAGGAAATAAGGGATTTGAAAAGCCCACTTGATAAATTATAAATAGAATATGAAGAAAGTAATTAGATTAACAGAAAATGATATTCACAGAATTGTAAAGAATTCTGTAAAAAGAATATTGAGAGAAAGACAAGATGATTTTGAGCCAGCAAAATATCAAGGAAAATGGTCTGTTTATGACAAAAAAAGTAGAACATTTTCAAATATAGGCGTTGGTAAGAAAAAGGCACATTCAAAGGCACAAGAATTAAATGACTATTGTGCAAAAAAAGACAAGGAAGAAAATGGTATAAATGAATCTTTTGAAGATGATTTCAATTCAACAAGACTTAGATTTCGTGATACACGAAGCCCAAATAAAATGTTTGGTTTTGAATTGAAAAATTCAGAAGGTGATTGGGAATATGGTGATGTCACATATGACCCAAATAGCAACACAATGAGTTGTATGGGTGTTTCAATAGAAGTTGACCCAGAAATGAGTGTTGATGCAAATTTGGAAGCACTATATGATGAATTGATTAATAATGGTTATGGTGATAGTGATGAATAAAATAAATGGCAATGATATATGTAATATCATTGCCATTATTATTTAATAACTGATTGTATATCCGCTTGTATCTTTCCAAGTTGCAATGGTTGCATTGTTGTTTTCACTTGGTATATTATGCAAAAGATTGTCATTGAATCTATCTGTTATTTCGATTACCTTGTATTTTGAAATGCAAAGTTCAAGTGATTTTCTCCAATGTGGTATTTCAATATTGAATACTCTTTTAATCTTGCTTTTGTCTAGAACAGAATAAGAAGGTCTTTTAACCTTGCTTTCAAATTCTGATGATTTGCAAGGCACTACATAATTTTTCTTGTAAGATGCATATTCTCTACTGATTTCATAGGCAAAATCATACCAAGAGCAAACACCTTCATTTGAATAGTTATAAATTCCAATAATAGATTCATCATCTTTATTATCTTCAATCCTTTTAACAATTGTAATAATTGTTTCAGCCAAATCCTTTGCATATGTTGGTGTTCCTATTTGGTCATCAACAACCTTGATTGGATTTATGTTATCATTAACCTTATTTATGATTGTTTTCATAAAATTCTTTCCATATTCACTATAAAGCCAAGACGTTCTGATAATGATATGTTTACAATTTTCTTTAATGATAAAATCTTCACCAATTTTTTTTGTATTACCATATGCACCTAATGGTGTACCTTTTCGCATTTCATTGCAAGGTGTGTTATATGGTTCTACGCCAAACACATAATCTGTTGATATTTGTATTATCCAACCATTTCTTTTTTTCATTTCACATGCCATGTATTGTGGTGGTAAAGCATTTAATTCATATGCACTAATATTATCTGTTTCTGCTTTTTCAACATTTGTGTATGCGGCACAATTAATTATTAAATCGATGTTATTATCGTTGATATATTTTGAAACGTCTTTTCTTTTGGTGACATTCAAAGGATATACATCAATGTTGTTACCAACAATGTCTGTATAGAAATAATCATTGGTTTCATCCAATTTTCTTGCATAGTTTCTAATTGTTGTTCCAAGTTGTCCTAATGCTCCAGTAACTAATATCCTCATATTTTTATTGTTATTTGTTTTGTTTCATTCCAATAATTTAAATCATAGGTTATTGAATCTCCGTTATCAACAACGTTTGATGATTTCAAATCCAATTCTCCGTTCTTTTCCTTGTTCATTTGCCCGTAACAAGCGACATATGAATCTACTGCATCAAAGTTTTCTTCTGACAATTCACCCTTTTTGTTATAAATCCATTCTATGTTAGGGAATATTTCAGCAACATTTGATTGCAGAACACTCTTTTTATCAACATCCCAAGGGAAACTACCAAACAGAACAAACTTGTTATTCTTTACTGCTGACAATATTTTTTCTCGTTTATAGTTTTCACCATCTTTTCCGAATTTTCTGATTGACATTAATTCTGGAAATGAATATTTCCTTGCCTCATAGGATGTTATGTAAGAAGGAACAACATTAAGTTCTTCATATACAGCAAGACTAATCATACCATTGAATTTAAGTAATTCACCGCAAGTGACTGAATTGTTGCTTGTAAGCAATGGTGATTCAATAACAACCTTTGAAATTCCCAAATTCTTGTATTTAATCAAAAATTCATTTCTGAATATTTCGGTTTTTTCAAACAAACTTTGTGTTTTATCAGTTTTTTTTGATACTTTTGGGCTTACGTGAGTAAGTTCAATTATTTTGCCATATTTTGAACCATCGTTCAATAAAAGGCAACAACCTATTGTTTTTGTGCTGATGTCAAGTCCTAGTATTATTTCCTTTTTTTCTTCTTCCATTATTTTGTTATTATAATATATTTAAATTTTAAATTATTTTTATTTAAAATATAATAATAATATTAAATATTTAAATAGATTTTTTTGCTTTTTTTAATTTTTTTTTATATATTTGTAAAAAAATGTTAAATGAAAAGAATTAGTATTTCAGAAGAACTTTATAACAAGATAATTAATTACTGCAAATTAAATAAAATAAATGATATTAACAAGGAAATCAGTGATTTAATTGTTATTGGATATAACATAAAATTATATGGTGAAAAACCACCGATGTTTCAAGTAACAAAAACAGAAACACCACAAATAAAGGAAGAACCAATTATTCAAGAAATAATTGAACCAAAAAAAGAAGAAACAATAGATAAAATTGATATAGAGCAAGAAAAACCAAAAAGAAAAGTACGAATAATTAAAAATTGAGTTATTTATGATAGAAATAGGTAAGAGAGCCAAGATACAAGTAAAATGGAAAGTTAGCCCATATGAATACAATGAAGAAAAAAGAAATAGTTTGATTTCAATTGTAGCAAAGAAATATGGTATAAAAAAGGATAGCGTCAAGATTATTCCAGATTTCTATTTGTTAGCAAAGGATGGAGAATTGAATGTTGAATTGTTGAATAACATACAGAATCCAAAATTTCATTTGGAACTATTTAAAGAATATTTGACTGTTAACAAAATTGAAAATTGTGATTTTGATTTCATCAAGAAAATAGATTCTGAAATCAATGGTTTGATTGATTATCGTGCATATGAAACACATAGACAATATACTGTAAAATGGGTAAGATGGAAAAATTTCCTTTCTTATGGACAAGATAACTTTTTTGATTTTAGAAACGTTTCTGGTTTAGCATTGTTAAATGGTGAACCAGCAAATCAAAGTGGTAAAACAACATTTGCCATTGATTTGCTTCATTTCTTGTTATTTGGAAAAACAGATAAAGCGGATAAGCAAGAAAAGATTTTCAACAAATGGCTTCAAGAGGAAACTGAAGTTGTTGTTGAAGGTTGCATTTCAATCAATGGTGAAGATTATCTAATAAAAAGAACACTTACAAGACCACAGTTAAAGAAAAGAACTGCTAGTAGCAAGACAACACAAAAAGTCGAATATTATCATTTCATAAATGATACTGATTTGGAAGAACTTGATGATTATGTTGAAAACAAGCAAGAGGAAAACAGTGTTCAAACAAATAAGATAATCAAGGAAAACATTGGAAATGAAGATGATTTTGATTTGATTATATGTGCCACAAATAGCAATATAGATGAATTGATTGAGAAGAAACCAACTGAAAGGGGAAAGATTTTATCAAGATGGATTGGATTGTTACCACTTGAAGAAAAAGGTATGGTTGCGGCAGAAAGATACAAAACTGAGATAAAGCCATATTTGCTATCAAACAAATACAACATTGCAACACTTACTGATGAAATAGAGGCTTTTCAAAAGAATCTTGATGGTTTGGTAAAGGAAGTTAATGAATGCGAAAAATCCAATGAGAATTATACGAATCTTATCAATGAATTGGAAGAAAACAAAAAAGTCTTATATCAATCAAAACAATCTGTAAAAGACAACATATCAACCATTGACATTACAACATTAAACACTGAAATTGAACGGTTAAAGGAATCTGGACTTAAAAAGAAAAGTGAAATAGAATCACTTACAGAACAGATAAACAGCATTGATGTCGGTGAATTCAATGAAGATGAATATTTAGGTTGGTTCAACAAGAAACTTGAAATAACAAATGAACTATCTGAGTTAAGGGCTGAATATAAGCATTTGTCGAATCAGATAAATGATTTGAAGAAAGGTGAGTATTGCCCAACTTGCGGAAGAAAACTTGAAAATGTTGATAATACAAGCAAGATTAACGAATTACAAGCAAGAATGGAAGAATTGGTTTCTGTTGGGAAAGAAAAGAACACAAATATTACAGAAATAGATGCAATACTTGAAAAGATGAAGATTGCAAGGGAGAATTTCAATAAAAAATCACAACTTAAACTGTCATTATCTGCTTGTGAGGTGCAAATATCAAATATGAGAACCGCGTTAAGGGATAAACTGCAAACAAGAAATGAAATAAATGAAAATCTTGATGCAATCAAGCGTAACAATGATATTGATATTCGCATAAGAAATTGTGAATTCACATTACGTGACTATTATAGCCGAAAGGAAGATAACATCAGAAAAATTGAGAACTACAAGAATGGAATCGATTATACAAGTCAAGAGATAAAGACTAGAAATGAAATAATAGAACAATTAAAAAAAGAGGAATCAATTATTCGAAATTGGGATATTTACCTTAAAATGGTAGGTAAAAAGGGTATTTCAAATATGGTATTGAGAAAATCATTGCCTATAATAAATGCACAACTTGTTCATCTATTGACTGACCTTTGTGATTTCAATGTTGAAATCGAAATGAAAGATAATGGTGATGTAGGTTTCTATATAATAAAGAACGGTGTTAAGGCAGATATTAGCAGTGGAAGCGGATTTGAAAAAACCATATCGGCATTAGCGTTAAGATTTGTACTTGGCAAGAATTCTGTAATACCAAAGATGGGAATCATTGTTTTGGATGAACTGTTTGGCAGAGTGGCAAGTGAGAATCTTGATAATATAAAAACCCTTTTGGACAGAGTAAGCGATGATTACCGAACAATGATTATTGTTTCACATCTTGATACAATCAAGGATTGGTGTTCAACAATCATAACCGTCTGCAAAGACGAAAATGGTGTGAGCCATTTGAAAACTAGAGATAATAAATAAGAGTGTTTAATTTTTAATTTTTAATGGAAAATTGTTATGCAAATGATTTTACAAGTACCGTAAAAACATATTACAAAAGTTTGAAGAACTGCAATCCTTTGACAAAGGAACAAGAAAAGGAACTAATGAAAAAGGCTAAGAATAATGATTTGGTGGCAAAAAACAAGATTTTGTCATCAAATCTAAAATTCGTCTTTGGGGAAGCAAAGAAATATAAGGGACACGGTGTGCCAATTGAAGATTTAATCTCAGAAGGGAATCTAGGATTAATCTATGCGTTTGACAAATTTGATACATCAAAGAATGTGAAATTCTTTTCATATGCAGTCTGGTGGATTAAGGCATATATGAATGAATTCATCAAGAAAACAAATAAAAAGGATTTCTATGAGCAAGAGGATGATGGCTTGCTTACAACAAAAGTTGAAAAGACAAATGAAATATATGATGATGAAGATGAAAGTTGCAATGTTGGCGATGTCATAATGTCCAATGAGGAAGATATGGCAGTTAGTGAAAAGAACAATGAAGAAAAAGAATTGACAGCCAATCTGTTGGATAAACTTGATGATAGGGAAAGACAGATAATAGAATATTATTTCGGTCTTAACGGCAAAAAGGAAATGAAATTGGAAGAAATAGGGGAAAAAATGAACTTGAGCAAGGAAAGAGTAAGGCAAATTAAGACAAAAAGTTTATTAAAATTAAAGTCAGAAATGCTACTTTTAAGTTGAAAATAATATTTATTATTAAATAATGGTTTATGGCAAAGAATAAAAATACAAAAAAGAATGTTGTAGAAATTGAAAGTGCTGCAACAGAAACAGTTACAGAGGTAAAGGAAAACAAGAGTGATGATAATGTTATGATTAGTCATGTTGAATTGCCTATTGATGTAGATGTTGCTACTGCAACCACAATTTCAATTGATACAAAGAAAGAAGAAGTTAAAAAGGCTAAACCTATTGAAAAGGAAACAAAACAGCCAACACAAAATATAAAGAAAAGAAAACCAAGAATTGATTTCAATTATTTTTGGAACGGAACTTACATTGGATAAAAAACATTGATACATATATGGATGATATTAGAAATATGCTTAAAGTCATCAGAGACGGAAAACACATTTGTGAAAAGAAACGTTCAATGCCAGAAATAGAGGAAGAAGCAAAGGAAAAGGATTTCAATTTCCTTACAGAAGCGGATTATCTTATGAGTAGGCTTGAAAAAAAAAAGATAAATGAGGAGGTTTCAGATGATGAAGATGATGTAAAGGAATACGTCATCAAGAAAACTGATACGCAATTCGGTGATTTGAGAACAAACCAAGAGGAAACGTTGAAGAAAACAATCGGTGAAGTGATTGAAATGGGTGAAAAGGCTTTGGTCTATTATCCAGATGACAAGGATTTGGTTCTCAGTGGAAAAATCAAGTCATTGAATGTCGCATTCCAATTCAGATACAATGACCCAAGCGGTATTGGTTGCTATCTTTGGGCAAACGGATTGCAGTTGACAGACAACAATCTTAGAGCCGTTGGAAAGATTGGTGACGCATACAAGAATTGGAAACAGTCATTGCTTCAAGGCGGTGATGTTATGGAGAAATTGGATAAAGAGGCTAAAAGAAAATAAACAAACTATGAAAAAGATAATTAGATTAACAGAGGGTGATTTGCACAGAATTGTAAAGAATTCGGTGAAAAGAATAATGAAAGAAGCGCGAAAAAACAGACCTTTATCAGATTATGCTAATGATATAGCACAACAATGGAGAAATTCATATAGAGGTGATGAAGATAGAGAAGATTTATGGGCAAAATATAAAGATTTAGATAGAATGCAAAGAGTTCATGATTTAAGAAATAATGAATTCCCAACAGCAGAATATCAAGGAGAAGAATATACAATTGACGACCCACTTCCAGATGCAACAATTTATATCCATTATACGGGCGCACCATATGCAAATAATGCATATCCAAACAGTGGTGAAAGTCTTAGAGATTATATTGAAAAAAGAGGCGAATCTATGGAAGATATTACGGATTGGTGGATTGAATGATAAATTTAATTAAAATAAACCATTAAAAAGACAATATACTGTTTATAGGTATATTGTCTTTTTTTGTTTGAAATAATATTTATATATAAAATATAAGGTAATGGTTTCAGATAGAAGAATACGTCAGATAATCCAAGAGGAATTGACAAAAAGTGACGAAAAGAAAATTAGGGAGATTATCGCTGATTCTGTAAGCGAGTTATTCAAGAACCTTTGGCAAAAGAAAGGTTTTTGGCAAAATGATATGAAGAAATAAAAAAGAAAAAAATGAACAATAAAAAGATATATATTAATGAAAATAGGTTAAAGGCACTTGTGGAATCCCATGAGGAAATAACCTTTTTTTCTTTTTTCAATAATATAAGGAATTTCTTAAAGGACTTGCTGAATGACCCAATAAATGCAGAACCAAGCGATGAACTTAAAAGATATTTTAATAATGCAACAAGGGGTGGTATCATTGACAAGTTGGTTGGTTCTGATATTGTCAGAAGAAACACAAAATTAAAGGAAACACCAAAACAAGCAACAGAAAACGGAAAATCACAAGTTAACTTTTCAATAAAATATTCTGTGCCAAGGGATAATTTCAAGGAAAAGATTCATAATCTTTATAACAAGACAATAAATGAGGCAAAGTCATTTTTCAAGGATGAGGAAAATATGAAAAAACAGATATTGGATGGTGAAGATGGTGAAACTTACAAACAGAGAGGTGGAATCAAGCCATTGAACGAATATTTGGACAAATATTATGGAAATGAATTGAAAAGTTATTTGAAAAAATCACAAACCAACGATGAATTTAACCAAGATGAAATGATTCAATATAATGATAATTGGACATTTTTTTATAAATTCATAAGTGAAAAATATGATTATGAATTTGATGAAGAAGAATTGCAACAAATAGAAGAATGTTGCGATGATTATGATGAAGCATTACTTGAAGATATATTAGATGGAAAATATAAAGAATATAAAAAAGAATTTGCTAATTGGTTAGAATATTATAATTCATATAGTTATATACCAACATCTAGTGTTATGGATTACACAAAAGACATAAACAACGGTTGGTTAATACATTTTTCAGATAATGCATGGCAAATTTGGCAAGAAGGCTTCCAATATGCCACATATGATATAGAAAAACTTGGTTATTCAAATGCTGGAAGCACAAAAGGCAAACACAATGAAGGTTTTAATTTTGCATATAATGCCGAATCTAATTTTGTAAAACATGCTTTTGTTAGAGGTGAACCAAAATATGGAAAAGAAGCAGTAATGTTCAGAGCAAGCGGTGTTCAAGCAACACATTTTGGTGATGAAGAAGAACAAGTGAT
>Ga0310695_10002546_pt1 | contig 38183 bp, 21 predicted proteins | sample RumenRJG_04DNA_FD_203882 | JGI IMG/M metagenome (GOLD analysis project Ga0310695, IMG submission 203882) | Bovine rumen microbial communities from Lethbridge, Alberta, Canada - RJG_04 (v2) (version 2) | ecosystem: Host-associated > Mammals > Digestive system > Stomach > Rumen | place: Canada...
GCGAAGACGGGGTGATGGGGTAGATAGCAGCTACCTCCGAGAACATGTAACTCACGTGAGCCGCAGCCTCGTTACCATCACAGGTGATAAATTTCTTTTCTTTTGCCATTTGTTTAGAAATATAAAATGTGTAACAGTTAGTCTGAAATGATACCTAAAAATGAGGATTTGTTTTAAAACGCCTGCAAAGGTACGAAGAAAATCCCGAATTGCAAAGCAGGGTTTGCAAAATATTGCTAAAATGTTTGCGTTTTTCTGCTTAATTGATATTCATACAGTTTATAAACGCAAATCTTAGTTCTCGAAGGCCACGAGATGACGGATCGAGGCTCTTGAGAATACGACTCGTAAGATGACGTCATTAATACAGGAATCCGAGGAGCCAGAGGGGTATCTGGTTGCCCTTGCCGATTTCCGTGTTGTAGCGAGCGTAGATAGTATCGGGGGAGTACCTGATCTTGTTGTGGGCATCGGCATCGCAGATGCGGAACTTCAACTTGCCGTCAACGAGGTAGTACGGGTCGCGTCCCTGCTGGTTGACCTTGTGGTCTTTCCACAGGGAATTGACAAAGAAGGTCTCCATGGCCGTCTGCTTCTCTACGTGAATGGGGTAGATGGCGTAGAGCAGATTGGAGTTGTGGAGCATCACCTTCGACGGCTTCTTGGGGAAGTCCTCGCCAAGGGGATAGATCATGTTGAGCAGGCGGGCATCGGTGAGGTACTTGATATAGTTCATCACCGTAGCACGACTGGTCTCTATGTCTTGTGCCAATTGCGACACATTGGGGGCCTTGGGGCCTTCCTCTGCCAGTTCGTAGAATAGTTTCTTGATTTTGGGCAGATACTTCAACTCTATCTGTTTGATGAGCAGGATGTCCACCTCGGTCATCATGTTCATGGTCTTCAGCAGGTTCTCGCTATAGTTGCGATGCTCCTGGAAGAAGGGGTAGAAGCCATGATGGATGTAGTCTTGGAAGTAGCGACGGGGCGACACCTTTGGCAGGATCTGCTTGATGATACGCTCGTGGTCGTTGAGTATCTCATCAAGCGTGTAGGGACGGAAATCGTTATCTGTCAGCAGGTTGAGAAATTCTCGGAATGAGAATCCACGCAGGTTGTAACTCTTGACAATACCGTTGAGTTCAGGGTTCTCGTCCTTCAAGCGCATCACGCTGGAGCCTGTGAAGACAATCTTCAGACCAGGGTAGAGGTCGTAGCACTTGCGCAGTTCCATCGACCAGTTGTCCTGTTTGAAGACCTGGTCGATGAGCAGCACCCGTCCGCCCCGATGATAGAACTCACCGGCGAAATCGGCAATGCCACGTCCCTGGAAGTAGAAGTTGTTCATATTGATGTAAAGACATTGTTTGTCGTTCACATCAAACTTTTCCTTGGCGTATTGCAGGAGGAATGTGGTCTTTCCGATACCTCGCGTACCCTTGATGCCAATCATACGGTCGTTCCAGTCAATCTCATCCATGAGTGTACGACGAACAGGAGCATTCACATGCTCAACCAGATAACGATGCGTGCGGAAAAAAGCCTCCATCTGCTTCAGTTTGTTTTTTTTATCAGGTGCAAAGATACAAATTAATTGGCAAATTGCAAAGCGGAAATAGCAAAATCTTACAAATACGCCTCTTTTTTATATAAAAAACGCAAGAAGATTCACTTTTTCCGTTGTTTTATCCCTATATTTCTTTCTCAACCAAAGGCATAACTGTCGATAATCTGCTTCACGATTCTGAGGTTCTCGGGGTCGTGTACCATCTGCATGTGGACAGAACTGACGAAAGTGACAGGCATGTCGGGCTGTGCTTCCTTCCAGTTTGCCTTGTTGATGGGAAAATGAGCAATGGCTTCCTCACGGGTCTGACCTGGTGCATCCTCAAACTCAGTACACATAATCAGATGTGCCGGACCTGAATAATGACGTTGGATGAAAGAGCCGGAGAGTGTGTGCAAGACATGATTACGGAACTTGACCACATCTTCTGAGATACCTGGCTCAACAACCATTCCTCCCCAATCAGAACCATATTTCGAACGACATGCGAAACCGTCGATGATGATGGCAGAAGGACGGGCAATGCCCTTATTGTCGAGTTCTACAGCCAGACGGAGTGCCATATCGCCACCCAGACAAAGACCAGTTGTTAATATCGGCGTAGTGCGGTCTTTCAGGATGGGACAAAGGATTCGTGCATATTCTGCCATCAGGGCATCCATATCTATGGGGAAGTCGGGACGGAGTGAATAGAATTCGCTGGCAGTCTCAACCACGAGGATGGTGTATTGGTCCTTGAACACACGGTGGAGGTTCATGTAGAACGCCTCGAAATAAGGTGTGCCGGAGCAAACGATGAGCAGAGGCTTATGGCGATTGTCGGGTGTTGAGAAATAGATGACCCGTCCATCGATCTGTTCCTGTGTCAACGGCTCTTTGTTTGACTCAATGTAGTCTGTCAGTCTGCGGATAGTCTTGCAATGATAGACATCAGCGGCGTGTATCTGATAGCCACGTGCTTGCATCTGACTGACATACTCCAGAATCTGCAGCGAGTTCATGCCGATATCTTCCATCAGATTGGAATTGACATCGATGGACTCGGCTTCGATGCCAACAATCGTGGAGATGGTAAAACGACAACGGCGCTCCACCTCCAGCAACTCTTCGTTGTCATCACTTCCTGTATCACACAGTTGGGGCTCAGGCAAGCGGTTACGGTCTGTCTTTCCGTTTGGCGTCAGGGGGAAATGGTCGGAAAAACTCCAATAGGCAGGTGTCATATAGGCGGGCAGCCTGTCAGAAAGCCAGGTACGAAGACTGGCAGCATTCAGTTGACTGTCGGCAGTCTCAATATGAGCCACCAACTGATGGGCATTGCCTATCTGACGAACCTCAACCACACATTGCCGCACCTCTGGGTGAGTCAGAAGGGTACTCTCAATATCTGCCAACTCAATACGATAACCACGCAACTTGACCTGGAAGTCCTTCCGTCCCATGAAATAAAGCAATCCGTCGGATTTGCGGCACACCATATCGCCTGTGGCGTAGAGACGCGTGTTGATGCCTTGCTCAAGGTCGGACTTGCTGACAAAGGGATTAGCGATGAAACACTTGTCGTTGAGTTCAGGGCGGTTATGATAGCCAGAGGCCAGTTGCAGTCCGCCAAGATAGAGTTCACCAACAACACCGTCGGGCAAGAGGTTTTGGTCATCGTCAAGCACATAGCAGGTTACCCCAGGAAGCGGCTTTCCGATACAGTTGGAATCCTGTGTGGCGTCTTGACCGTAAGTGTGACTGGTACTGCATACAGTATTCTCCGTAGGACCATAGCCATTGATAAATCGGATATTACGATAACGGGAAATGATTTCCTGACTAGGCGACTCGCCTCCAACAAGAATTGTCTTCAGGGAAGATGTGGGATCTTTATGACAGGAATGCAGGAATGCTGGTGGGATACAGGCCCAGGTGATCTGTTCCTGTTCCATCAGTTGGAACAAGCGTTCCGGGTCTTTCTTCATCGACTCAGGAGCCGTTACCAATGTGGCACCGGTCAGCAGCGCACAGAAAATGTCAATGACAGAAGCATCGAAGATATAGGTCGAGAACTGAATGATGCGGTCGTCAGCCGTAGGACAATAGGCACCCGGCGCGCCTATGGTTACCATTGCGATGACGCTGCTGTGAGGAACAACAACGCCCTTGGGCTGACCTGTGGTTCCTGAAGTATAGATCATATAGGCTGGCGTAGATGCCGTTATCTCTGGCTCTGGCATCATGTTGGTTTCAGCCTCCAGCATGTCTTCAATGATATAGATGCGAACCGATGGTACCAGGCCATCGATGTCCTTCTGCAGACTTCGTGTCGTCACAATGCGCTGCATACCACTATCGGTCATGATATGGCGCAGACGCTCCTTGGGATAAGAGTCGTTGAGCGGCACGTAGAAACAGCCAGCACGAATAATACCCAGGATGGTGGCCAGTGACTGTGAAGAGCGTTCGCAATAGATGCCTACAGCGCCCTGGGGCAGTCCGTCATACATCAGCGAGGCAGCCACCCGACAAGATGCCTCGTTAAGTTGTTGATAGGTATAACAGCAAGTTTCGTCTTTTAGGGCAAGATGATCAGGATGACGTGTTACCTGGCGTAGGAAGGCATCGATGATCGTCTCTTTAGGCATTGACAGTGGCGAGAGCGTGTTCTGACTCACTTGTCGGTTGTATTCAGACTTGTCCATCATAGAAGCCGACCGCACCGTGGGTTGTTCTTCGTCATAGATGATATGTTGCAACAACGCCTGATAGCAGCGGTCCAGTAATTCCACATCTTCTTGTCTGGCCATAGACCGACGATAGAGCCACCTGCATTGAAGATTCTTTTCATCGTTATCGACTGTCAGCGTAAGTGGAGCCAACTGATAAGGCAGGTTCACACCCATATTTGTCTCATAGCGTATTTCCTCTAACGTAAAATTGAAAGACGGTAACTTGACGTGTGCATAGGGATGGCCTGCCGCTTCCCGGATATCCTTCATCGTATGATTGCATAACTCACAGAAAGACAAATCGAGTAGGGATGCGTCGAACTTCAAAGGGTATGGATGGACATAATACCCCAACACATCAAAGTCTGCAGATGACAAACGGCCTGAAGACGGATAACCTATAGTGAATTGCTGTTGTCGGGATATGCGACTGATAACCAGCATGAATGCTGATGATAGGAAAGAGAATAGCGTGACATTGTGTTGCGAACAATACAGTTGTATGGCTTCTGACAATGCAGGATCCAAATGTGTAGAAACGCACCCCGTAGCATAGTTTGTATTGTCGGAATCGGTTTTGAAGCCTGGTAACTTCAAATCTGGAACTTCCTGCAGATAGTTGTCCCAATATTGTTTGCTGTCCGTCCCCAGAGCGCTATGTTCTTTCTCGTAGGTATCAAAGACGTAGTTGGCAAAACTATCTGTCAACGTCACTGCTTTCTGTTCATAAAGGGCACAGAGTTGCTTGCTTAGTTCGTCGAGTGACCAGCCATCGGAAATGAGATGATGAATATAAATGGCAAGCAGATAACGTCCGTCTGCATAATGATAGAGTTCTAAGAAATAGAGTGGTCCGTGCTTCAAGTCATAGGGACGTGACAGACCTTCAGTTATAAGTATCTTTGCGGCCTCATCGTCAGCAATACTGTATTCTGGAATATCAGTCAACGGTTCTATATCATTAACTCTCAAATAATGCTTTCCTGTACTATCCGTAAAGAATGTCGTACGAAGAGCATCCTGAATCTGCACAAGTTTGTTCCATGCTGTTAAGAGTTGGTCCTTGTTCAGCGACAGTCCAAAGGGTATCAGTTCCACAAGATTGTATGCCAGCGATGCTTGTTGATTGAGTTGGCAATGAACATAGACATTCTGAAGATGGTAGGATAGGGGAACCGCCTGGGTGTCCGTAACCTTGGATGATGGTGACAGGTTGTTTCCTCTTTGTACAGCAGAACCGACAAATGCAGCCAACTGACGTAGTTTCAGATTGGAATAGACATCTTCTATTGTTATCTGAATATTAAAATGCTGTCGTATCTGTTCCGTCATCAGTATGACAGAGATGGAATCGCCGCCAACTCCGATAAAGTCACTGTCAGAATCGAATGGTGTTGCATCGCCTAACACATGATGCCAGATTGCGGCAATCGCACGCTCCACATCTCCAGAGACTTCATCTTGCAGATGCTCTGAAGGAATCATCGCAGACAAGGCCTTGAAGTCGGTCTTGCCATTGATGGTCTTGGGAATGACAGATACTTCAATGATACGAGACGGAATCATGTAAGGCGGCAGTTTGCCTTTCAGTTCTTCGCGCAATTGAAGGGGTTTGAACGGACTGACGGCGGGCTTTACAAAGGCACGCAAATATTTCTGAGACCCATGGATAGCAGCCTCGACGGCAGCAGATTCAACAGACTCACATCTCTCTATGGCAGTCTTAACTTCTCCCAATTCGATACGGAAGCCACGAATCTTCACCTGGCTGTCCTTACGTCCGCAATAAATAATATGTCCGTCAGGCTGCTGATAGACCAGATCGCCGCTAGCATAAAGGATGGGGACGGAAGGATCTTGGTTGGCAAAGGGATTGACAATAAACCTCTGCTTTTTAAGATCCTCGTTATTCAGATAACCATCAGACAGTTGCACACCGCCAATATAGAGTTCGCCACGTGTGCCCTGTGGAACCTGATTCAGGTGCTCGTCCAGGATATAACAACTAACTCCCTGTAAAGGCATGCCTATATCATTGGCTGGTCCGTCGGATGTCATGATGCCTGCAACTGTGACCACCGTGGTCTCGGTAGGACCATATGCATTAATCACCTTGCAGACCTCCTGCCATTTGCGAATCAGGTGCTCTGGGCATGATTCACCTGCAACAGTCAGGTATTTCAGGTAAGGGTAGTGACGGAAAGGAACGACAGACAGATGTGTAGGCGTGATACTGAATGTTGTTACGGGCTGCTTTTCTAACAGTTCAGCAATCAATTGCGGATTGTTCCTCTCCTGTTCGCTGAGGAAATAAACGGGTGTTCCTGTCATCAACGGACAGAAGATTTCCCAGATGGAATAGTCGAATACGATACTGGCAAGACTCGTTTCCAACGTATTTTCTACAGGAGGGATCAACTGTTGGCGTGCTTCTATGAGATTGCGCAAGCCAGCCTGGGTGATGGGAGAACCTTTAGGCCTGCCTGTTGTACCTGATGTATAGATGACGTATGCGTAGCGATTTGCCTGTACGGATATTGTAGTATGACTGATCTCTTTTAATATAGTCTCATTGATCTTTAGCCAATTAATTTGGGGATAGACAGCCGTAGGAGCATCACAGTCTGTGAGTATCAGTCGTAGTTTACAGTCGTCCAGAATATATTCTATGCGTTCAGAAGACAATTTGGGGTCCATTGGAACATAGGCAAAGCCTGCCTTCCAGATGCCGAGCATCATGGGAATAGTATAGAATGTGCGTGATGAATATAATCCGATGAAGGGACTCTCCTTTGGCGAGATATCGCTTTCAATTATCAGTTGTGCTATTTTGTCTGAGAGAAGATCCAGTTCTTGGTATGTGGCACTCTGATGACCGAATTTGAGGGCAGTGTCAGATGAATGCTGTTCTACTATATTTCTAAAGAGGTGATTCATGTCTATAGGTTTAGTTTGATAGAAGCCAACACAGTACGTCCAGGATTATACCAGGGCATTACAATCAGGGTTGCTCCTGACATATATGTGGTCTTGTCGAATACGTTTTCACAATCTAATTGAAGGGTCATGTGCTTACCCAACTGATAGCGGGCACCCAGGTCGAAGATGGTATTGCCCGAATACTCCGTGTCGTCAAACTCGGGATTAGGTACCTGCACATAAAACTTACTGTTTATCTTGGCATTTGCTGACAGCCAAAGATGACGATTGGCCTTTCCCAAGACATCATACATCAGTTGTACGTTGTTAATAAAGTCGGGTATAGCATAGATATGATGATCTTTGAAAGGATAGTCTTTAGCATGCAGAAGACGAGTGTGACTGGCAGTCAGGTTTGCCTTAAACCGCTTGCTATTGTAATGTAGGGCACACTCTGCTCCTATCGTTTCCAGTTTACCAGAATTACGATACTTGGCGTCTTCAATTCCGGCATTAGGAACGGAATAAATAATGTCAGAGAATCTGTTGTAGAATATGTTGACATCGTAAGTGAGGTTTATAGGCAATATATCACCCATCACGTTGAACTGTATGGCATTCAGGTATTCTGGCTTCAAATCAACATTACCTTTATAGGTGTTGTCTGTATTTAAACGATAAAAATAAGGCGCATCAACAAACGAACGAGAATAGGACAGTTTCATGCTCAACTTTGGGGTGGGTGTGTAGATGATAGCCAAACGAGGCGATAGGGCATTGATGCGGGCACCGTTAGCACGGTATTTGCTATCGAATCGTATGCCAGCATTCAAAATGAGTTTCTGCGTGAAATAATGCTTGTCTTGTAGGAAGAATGAGATACTGTTCTCGTGTCCAGTCTTAATCGTATTATTCTTTTCCGCAAAGAAGAGTTGAACGGCATCATAATTTCTACCAACCAATCCGTAGGTATCATACAAGGAGAAATACTCAAACTGTGTACCAGCCAAGAAGTTTCCTTTCATTTTACCTAAGGTGTAATTATAGTCACCTCTGAATGATGCGCCGATGGTCATCTCTTTCCAGTCATAAATCTGATATGCGCCGTACCAAAGGGTATTGATTTCATTTCCTTGCTCATCTTTCTTTGTGGAACCATCGTCATTAAACTCATTATAATACATTTCATCGGAAGCAACACTATAGTCATTAATACTATACCAGTCGCCATAGAGAGAGGCATTCAGGGAAAAATTGCCCAGTGTCATGCTGTAGGACAAGTCGGCGTGGTTTTCCTCTATACTATAGCCAGGTCTCTGACCGTCGAACCAGCGATAGGCATCATAGTCATAGATATGAGCCAGCACAGAGTATTGTTGTGTTTTTTTGCCACTCTTACGCGAGAACATCAGGTTGAAGTCATTCAGTTTAATGTTTACACCAACATCGTATGAAGGCTTTTCTGAGTATTTGTTGATATGGGCATAGCCACCATGGACAGATGGAGGAGCGGCTACTCGATAAAGATCTAATAACTGATCCAACTCGGCAGGCAGATAACGCTCCTCACCAACAGAACTGTATATCGACGCCCAGGCAAAGATATCGCAATTCATGAAATGCGTTCCAGCCAGCACGTCTGCTTTATGCGTTTTCAGCGAACCGTAGCCATACTGGGCCGACAGTCCGTTAACGCTTGTGCCATCCTTTGTGATGATATTGACTACCGCCGTGAGAGCCACATTACCATAAAGAGAAGATGCTGGTCCGCGAAGGACCTCGATATGGTCTATCTTCTGTGTATTGATGGCATAGTCAGTACGCCCCAGATTGGTGGAACGGGTATTCAGCCGATGACCATTCTCCATGATGAGGATATTCTCCTGACTGGCCGTATAGGCACCATGCATGGCAATATTGTCAAGATTCGACGAAGCAACGACAGACACGCCTGGGATATATGCAGCCAGAATCTGGTTGAGGCTCTTGTTGTAGCCTAGCATCTCAATCATCTCCGATGTGATAATCGTCACGGGGACAGGGGCCTCATTGACACTCTCTGCCTGACTTGAAGCCGTCGTCACCGTTGTTGTGCGACCCGTTTTCAGTCGGCTGATCATATCCTCGAAACGCACAGGGTCTTGCATGGAAGTGTAGTAGGGGTTCTCCGCTAGCAGTAGTGTTGCATAGTGCTCTGACAGTTTTACGCTGTCTTGTGCCAGATAGCAGAGCGCCATCAGTCGGCAGGCACTCTGCCTGAGGTTTCCACGAAAGCCGTTGAAGTTCGTCTGCAACAAGTCCAAAGCCTGATCCAGTCGCCCTATCTGATAAGCGCTCTCAGCCTGTGTATAGACTTGACGGAGCGAACCGCTGTCTTGGGCCTGGGTGTTTGCAGGAACCAGCCAGACTATTATATATATTATAATAAGGTGGAATAGTTTCTTCATTTCTTGACAGGTATTGTGAACGTGAAGGTTGTTCCTTCGTTTTCCTTTGATTCGAAAGTGATGCGTCCCTGGTGCTTGTTCTCTATGATATCGCGGACGATAGCCATACCAAGTCCAGTGCCATGGCCTATCGGCTTTGTCGTGAAGAAGTTGTCGAATAGTTTCTGCTTGACCTCATCGGTCATGCCCTCGCCGTTGTCGGCAATGCTGATGACAACATTGTCTCCCTCACTTTTCACCTGAATGTTGACTTCTGGCTTATAGTCCGCGTCTGCTCCCTGCGATTTCCTCCATACGGCATAGCAGGCGTTGTTCATCACGTTCAGCACAGCACGGCTGAGATCCTGGGGGATTACCATCATCTGTGGCAACTGCTCCTCATAGTCTTCATGGATGCTGATGTTGAAGTCCTTCTGATTGGCCCGCATGGCATGATAGGATAGCCACACATACTCCTTGACCAACTTGCAGATGTCTGTAGGCAGGTATTCGTTGTCCTTGCCACGCGAGACAAGCAGGATGCCACGGATGATACTGATGGCCCGCTCGCCGTGCTCCACAATCTTGCCCATGTTGTCTTTCAGGTCGGCAACGATGTCCTCAACTTCCTCGCGGTCGTCCTCGGAGAATTTGTCTTCGTTCTCAGCCACGATGTCTTCCAAGTCCTTGAGTAACTTGTCCGACATTTTGCTGAAGTTGATGACAAAATTCAGCGGGTTCTGTATCTCGTGTGCAATACCTGCACTGAGTAAGCCCAGTGATGCCAGTTTCTCCTGTTTCTTCAACTGTTGCTGTAAAGTCTCTATCTGCTGTTCCATAACCTATGAGATTGGTAATGTGATGATGAATTCTGTAAAGATGTTCTTCTCCGATTTCACGTTGATGCTGCCCTTGTGATTCTGTACGATCTCGTGTGTCAGGTACAGTCCCACACCGGCTGCCTCTCCTGTGGTCTTCGTGGTGAAGAATGGGTCGAATATCTTGTCGATGATGGTCTGCTCGATGCCGATACCGTTATCGCGTATCACAATGGTCACCTGCGTGCCGTCAGAAGTGACGCTGACGGTCACCTCTGGCTTGTATTGCTCACGCTGTGCTTTCTTCACCACAGCATAGACGGCATTGCCAATGATGCTCATGAACGCCTTGCTCAATTGTTCGCCGTTGCCATTGATACGGATTGTGTCCTGAGGAATATCGAACGTGGCCTTGATGCCATATTGCCTGATGTCGTCGGCATAGTAGTTGGCCAGCATCTTCTCGTCCTGGCGTAATACTGATACAAGGTCCATGGGCACGATGCCACCGCTGCGGTCTTTCAGCATCTCTTCCATCGCCTTCAGCGTGCGAGTGGTGTTCTGGCCATGCTCGCCCACCTTCTGCAGATTGCCACGTAGCATGCTCAGCACATCCATCGTGTCCTCATAATTCTCGCTGTTCATGCTGTCCTTGTCGTCTTCGATATTCGCCTCGATGTCCTTGACAAGTCCTTCAGAGAGTTTTGAGAAGTTGTTGATATAGTTCAGCGGGTTCAGGATGCGGTCGATAAGTCCTTGGGTCAGTTTACCCACGGTGGCCATCTTCTCCTGACGTATCAGTTCGTGCTGGGCCTTGCCCAGTTCGTCGAGTGCCTTCTCCAGATTCTGTGACTTCTCCTCGATCTCGTCTTTCTGCTTCACGACCTCTGCCGTACGTTCCTGAACGATCTTCTCCAGTTTGATCTTTTCCTGGTTAAGTCTGTGCAGACGGTAGCGTAGGATGGCATAGACCAACAGGATGGCCAGCAGTATGTACAACAGGTTCATATACCATCGTGCATAGAACGGGATGGCAATGCTGAAGTCCGTGCTGACAACTTCCGTCATCTCACCATTGGGCAGAAGTGCCTGGATGGAGAAGGTATATGAGCCAGGTGACAGGTTCAGGAACTCGGCATCGTTGTCTTCCTCCCATGTACTCCAGTTATCGTTGTTCAGCCTGTATCTGTACTTGGTTGAACCTATCATGGGAACGAAGTCAACAGAATAGGTAAAACGCAAGTTCCTGTCATTACTCGACAAATCTGGCAGATGTTCGGGCAAAGTTCCATGACCTCCCCACAGGATGCTGTCGCCATTTAGGACGACGGAACGTAAGATCAGGCGGGGAGTGGTCTGTAGTGCAGGGTCTTCCTGCTTTGTATTAATGACGGTCAGTCCGTTTTCGTCACCCAGCCACAATATGTTGTTGCGAAACATCATGGAATGTATTGTCATTCCACCGATAGGGCTCAGCAGTTTGTCCATATCGTCCAACCTGTTGCCGTCCTTCCATCTGTAGAGTGTCTTGCCCTTATTGTCTGTCAGCCAGGTTACCCCGTTTTCGTCTTGATACGAAATCAGCGGGTAGGGGATGGGAGTGGTGGATATGGCGTTGACTGCTACCACCTTGTCATCCAGTTGGACGATTGTCAGCGCGTCTTCCACATGGTCCAGTTTATAGGGCCAGAAGTTGTCATTGTTAGCCTGTTGTTTATAGGGCTGGAAGTTGTCCTTTTTAGCCTGCTTTCGCCATACCATACCATATGTGTTCTGCACCCAGATGGTTCCCTCCTTGTCTTTGATGATCTTGGTCACATTGTCAAGTGCGCAGATTTTCTTGCGTTTGTCCTTTGTCTTGTCATACAAGAAGACACCATCTATCTCGCCACTATAGATACAGGGACCGTCTTCCAATAGTGACATGGCAGACTTTATGGTCACTTGCACGGCGACATTGTTGTCAGAGACACGATAGATGCCGTTTGCGGTTGCTGCCAGCAGGTTCTCGCCACTCTTTGACAGAGCCCAGCAGGCATGATGGATGCCAGGCACCCTGACGAACTTCATACCTTCCTGATAATAGAGGCCGCTGCTTGTTCCTACAAAGACCTTTCCCTTGTGCTCCTCAATGGAAAGAACTTCGCCGTCCAGTCCTTCACTGGCGGAGAAGCGGGTAATGGCAGACGGTATGGCAAGTGAGAAGACACCGTTGTCTGTGGCTCCCCACAGGTGTCCGTGACCATCGTATGCTATCCATACGATATTGTTGGAGCATAGTCCATTGGTCTCGGTGATGGTGTAGAGTTCATGGTCGTTACTGTCTGTAATGATGAGTCCCTCGCCCTTTTTGACTGAGGCCTTCAAGCCGTTTTCCAACGGTATCGTCTGCGTGATGTCATCAAGCACCTCAACCTTGCCATCATTGTCCAAAGCGTCCTGGCTTATGACATCCGACAGGCCGACTCCCCAATAGTGACCTTTTTGGGCCTCCCTTTTGAGTTCTATTTGGTCTCCGTCCACCTTGTAAATCTTGCCATCGGAAACGACGAAGAGCAGTTCGCCGTCGTTCTCCCAAATCTCCACGACCTCGCCCTGTAAAGAAAGCGACTCGCCGACTTGTTTCAGTTGGAGTTCGCCGTTGGGTTTTGTGACGATGCGCCCGAAGTATTTATAGCCACCCGTCCAAATGGTGCCGTTATTGTCGCAATAGACAACGGTAAAGCGTGTGATGCCAGGATTGTGGATGATGCGCCATTGCACATTGTCGTAGTACAGCAGTCCTTCGAAATTGGCAAAATAGACGGTGCCGTCATCGCCGGCTACGACATCAAAATTGCGGTTGTGGGCTTCATAGTCCTTTGACATGTAGTTGCGCACGAAGGGGAGACCCTGTGCCCATGAGGATGAGACACACAGCACGACGGTAGCAAGCAGTATTAGTCGTTTCATTTTGCCACCCCCTTTCCTTTTGTTGTCAAGAACGACTCATAGGGCACGTTGCGGCCTATGTAGTAGTTCCACTCGTCGGTAGTGAAGTCGCGCTTCAGTTTGTTCCTGATACGCTCCACCATCATCGGCACAGACAGAAGGGCTACGGTCAGGTCGCCATTCTGGTCGCCAATCCAGATGTAGTTCTTTGATGCGTCGAACGAGAAGTTCGTGATCCACGATCCTGCTGAGATCAGCGTGATGGGTACAATCTTGTCGCTGACCGTCAGCCACAGTTTCACGGTGCCGTCGTAACTGGACGAATAGAGCCTGTTGCCGTTCATCTTCAGTTTGGATATGCGCGACAGGTGGGCTTCCAGTTTGGTGGTCTTCCCTGTCTGCTCGTCGTAGAGGTAGATAGTGCCGTCGCTCATGCCATAGGCCCGTTGCTTGGTGTTCTTGGAACTGGCGAAGGCCGTCACCCTTCCGCGGACAGGATTGTCGGATGTGATGAGCGTGTTGAGGTCTTTCACAAGATGCATTCGCCCCTGGTCGTCAAAGAGCACCGGCATGTAGTTGTAGCGGCCGGCATTGGTAATCTTGAAGTCCAGTTCCTTGGTGGCAACAATCATCTTCTGTTGTTTGTTGTACTGGGCTAACCCATGTTCGCCAACCAGTATGAGATTGTCCTTGTCCAGTTCTGTCATTGAGATAGGGAAGGCCAGGCCGGGCAGGTCTATCACGCGGGGCATACCCTTTTCGATGATGGCCAGATGTCCATTGCGGCTGACGACATAGATGACGCCCTCGTCGATATAGATGTCACGGAAGTCGTAGTTCTTGTTGCTCAGCAGCGTCTCCGTGCGTAACTGTTCTCCCATCTTCTTGTGTATCTTCACTTCGCCGTAGGTGCTGCATGTCACGATGCGGTCATCGTCTTCCGACATATAGCCCATATTCATCAGCCAACCGTTGTGCTCAGGCCACGTTTTCATGCTCTGACTGGCAGTCATCAGCGACTGGTAGATAGCGGGATAATAGATGTCGCCTTTATAGCGGGAGGCATAATGATGGGAAGCATAGGCCAGCAGGTCTGCCAACTCCGTGTTGCCCACTTGTGCCTGCGTGGACGACAGCGAGCCCAATGAACGGGCCAGGGCCACGTAACTCAGCGTGTCCGTCATGCGCTTCGACAGTTCTGCCTGTATGCGCTGGTGTTCGGCTATCTGCCGCTCGTTCTCTGCTATCTGGAGGGCCTCTTGCGCCTGTTTCTCTGACTCCATAGCCTGTTGCTGTGCAACCAGGGCATTCATACGTTCCACTTCAGACCGCTGGCGCATCTCGTCGGCCGTCCGTTTCTGCTGGATAGCCTCTTCGCGCTGCTCATCGGAGATCTCCTTCTGCTGGTAGGCGATGTCCTCCATCTGTCTGCTGATGCTGCGCACCACCGTCGAGCGTTTCTCCTGCAGTTGGGCGTCAGCCAACTGGGCCTTCAGGCTGTTCACTTGCTGACGCTCTGAGTGCCAACCAGTAAGTCCGGCTACCGTCGTTCCCAGCAAAGCCAGTCCCACAATCCCTATCGTAATGTCTTTCTTGTTCACAGTCTCTTAAGAGCCAAAACCGTTATGTCGTCACTTTGTTCTGCACCATCGGCAAATGCTGCCACATCGGCCTTGATGGCATCGTTAATCTGCTGGCAGTTGTGCATAGCCACATCTGCGATGGTATCTTCCAGACGCTTTTCCCCGAACTCTTCGTTTTCCTTGTTCATGGCTTCCGTCACACCATCGGTGAACATTACCAGCGCGTCGCCAGGATTCAGTTGCAGGGAGTCCTCGTGATAGACGATGCCATCGATGGCACCCATCATCGGGTCTTGCTGGGTGGGCAGCACCTCCACCTGTCCGTCGCGTTTGAGGATATAGGGAGGGTTGTGACCAGCATTACAGTAGGACACCTCGCCCGTCTTCACGTTGAGAATACCATAGAAGACGGTGACGAACATACAGTCAACGGATTCGGCAGCCAGCAGTTTGTTGCTCCTGGTGATACAGTCGGCAGGGCTTCCTCCGTTCACGCCTGTGGCACGTATGAGCGTACGGCTCACGGCCATGAATATGGCAGCGGGAATGCCCTTTCCGCTCACGTCGGCAATCAGGAATCCGATGCGGTCGTCGTCAATGCGGAAGAAGTCGTAGAAGTCACCGCCCACATCCTTGGCAGGCTCCATCGAAGCGGCGATGTCCAGGACGCCAGAATATTCTGGGAATGGCGGGAACACGCGTGGCAGTATGGCTTGCTGTATCTCGCGGGCAATGGCCAGGTCGCTCTTCAGCGACTCCAGTTGGCTGTGTTCCTTCTGCATCTGGTGCACATACTCGATCTGCTCGATGGCTTTCTCGATGGTCACGCTCAAGTCATCGAGGTCGATGGGCTTGGTGGCAAAGTCGAAGGCTCCGTTGTTCATAGCCTGACGGATGTTGCCCATGTCGCCATAGGCACTCACCATGATGACTTTGAGGGCTGGGTTGCGCATCTCGTTGACCTTGGCCAGGAGTGTCAGGCCGTCCATTTCAGGCATGTTGATGTCTGACAGGATGATCTCGATGTCGGGATGCTTCACCATCATGGTGAGCGCTTCCAGTCCGTTGTGCGCAAACACAAACTCATACTCGCCTTTGCGTATCTTCCTTCTGAAATACTGTGTCAACAAGAGTTCGAGATCCATCTCGTCGTCAACACTGAGAATCTTTATTGGCATAATTATTTCGTTGTTTTATTGTTGTTCTTTAGAATGGCCCACTCTTACGAGCAGAGCACGGTGAGACCTGCCATCACGATGCTGACCATCGACATCAGTTTGATGAGGATGTTGAGGCTGGGGCCGCTGGTATCCTTGAACGGGTCGCCAACGGTGTCGCCTACGATGGTGGCCTTGTGGGCAAACGAACCCTTGCCGCCGAAGTTGCCTTCTTCCACCATCTTCTTGGCATTGTCCCAGGCACCACCGGCATTGGCCATGAATACGGCCAGTGTGAAACCGGCAGCCAGACCGCCTACGAGCAGGCCGAGCACACCAGCCACGCCGAGCACGCAGCCCACCACGATGGGAATGGCGATGGCCAGGAGTGAGGGCACGATCATCTCATGCTGGGCAGCACGGGTGGAGATTTCCACGCAGGAGCCGTAGTCGGGCGTTGCCTTGCCTTCCAGTATGCCCTTGATCTCGCGGAACTGACGGCGCACCTCTTCCACCATCTTCTGGGCAGCACGTCCCACGGCTTCCATTGTCAGACCGCAGAACAGGAAGGCGGCCATGGCGCCGATGAAGGCACCAACGAGCACCTTGGGGTTCATCAGGTTCACTTGGAAGGCATTCATGAAGTCGGGGATGGTGGCCTGGGCGGCTGAGATGACTTCACCCTTCAGGTTGGTGAGCGTCATGCTGGAACGCTCCATTGCAATCTTCACTTCTTCAATATAGGAAGCCAACAGGGCCAGGGCCGTCAGGGCGGCAGAACCGATGGCGAAGCCCTTGCCAGTAGCGGCGGTGGTGTTGCCCAGGGCGTCGAGGGCATCGGTGCGGTGGCGCACTTCCTCGCCCAGTTCGCTCATCTCGGCATTACCACCGGCATTGTCGGCAATGGGGCCGTAGGCGTCCGTTGCCAGCGTGATGCCAAGCGTGGAGAGCATACCCACGGCGGCGATGCCGATGCCATAGAGCCCCAGCGACATGTTGGCGGAGGTCATCATGCCGTCGAAGTCGAACTTGATGGCAAACAGGTAACTCAGCATGATAGCCACGCCAATGGTGACCACAGGGATGCAGGTAGACATCATGCCTGTGCCGATGCCCTTGATGATGACGGTGGCAGAGCCTGTGAGGCCGGCCTCCGAGATCTTCTGCGTGGGCTTGTAGGAATGAGAGGTATAGTATTCGGTGGCCTGTCCGATGATGACGCCAGCCAGCAGGCCCGTAATCACCGAAAGCGACAGCCATAGCCAGTTGTCGATGCCCAGCAGGTAGAGGATGCCGAAGGTGGCAGCGGCGATGAGCACGGCGCTGACATTGGTGCCCAGCGACAGCGAGTGGAGCAGGTTCTTCATCGTGGCGCCTTCCTTGGTACGCACCAGATAGATGCCCAAAATGCTGAGGAACACGCCTACGGCTGCGATGAGCATCGGCGCGATGACGGCCTTCAACTGCATCTCACCCGAGGCGGCAAAGGCCACGGCGCCCAGGGCTGCTGTCGACAGGATGCTACCGCAATAACTCTCATAGAGGTCGGCACCCATACCAGCCACGTCGCCTACGTTGTCGCCTACATTGTCGGCAATCGTTGCAGGATTGCGTGGGTCGTCCTCAGGGATGTCGGCCTCCACCTTGCCTACGATGTCGGCACCCACGTCGGCTGCCTTCGTGTAGATGCCACCGCCCACACGGGCAAACAGAGCCTGTGTCGAGGCACCCATGCCAAAGGTCAGCATGGTGGTGGTGATGGAGATCAGGCCGTTCTCGTCAAACTTGTTGAGGATGAGGAACCACAGGGCGATGTCAAGCAGTCCGAGACCTACCACCGTCAGTCCCATAACGGCTCCTGAACGGAAGGCGATCTTCAGTCCGCTGTCCAGACTCTTGCGGGCTGCATTGGCCGTGCGGGCCGAGGCGTAGGTGGCTGTCTTCATACCGAAGAAGCCTGCCAGGCCTGAGAACAGACCGCCCGTCAGGAAGGCAAAGGGCACCCAGGGGTTCTGCATCTGGAAACCGTAGGCCATGATGGCGAAGATGACGGCCAGCACCACGAATACGATGCCTACGACCTTGTACTGTTGCCAGAGGTAGGCCATAGCGCCTTTGCGCACGTGCCCGGCAATCTCTTTCATGCGGGGCGTGCCTTCATCGGCTTTCATCATCGAACGGAAAAAACAGAGGGCCATACCAAGTGCCACCACTGAGGCAACGGGCACCAGCCAGAATGCGTAGGGGATGTTACTCATGAGCGTTATCATTTTAGTTATGTTTATGTGTTTGCTTGCGCGTACTTTATTACTATAGAGTGGATTTCTTGATGCAAAGTTACGCATTTTTTCGCTAAGCGCCAAGGGTTTGCTCCAATAATTTTTAAAAAAAACACGATACACAGAGAGGCACCTTCTTTCATAACGAAAAGTACAAAACCTTGCAACCTTGCAATCTTGCATTCTTGCAATATGCGTGTCCCTAAAAGGGAGTAAATTTCTAATTATTATATAATTATAATTATATAATAATTAGCACTTATAATGCACTATGGACACGTATGTTGCAAGAATGCAAGATTGCAAGGTTTTAAGAAATGGGGTGTCAAGACGCATGAATTGCCGTGTGCTTATTTTCGTATCTTTTTTGCGAAAAAATTTTGAAGTCTTTTCTATTTTTCGTACCTTTGCATGGTGTTAAGGTGCGCGTTACAAAGACTTCTGAAGCAACGTCGTGCGGACGGCTTCCATGGTGCGTTCCGATACCTTGCGACAGTCGTTGGGAATAGTTCCTTATGGGGGTAAGGAGGCATTCGGACGACGGTTGGGAAGCATTCGGACGATAGAAAGGAAGCATTCGGACGGTGGTTAGAAGGCATTCGGACGGAGTAAAGAGGACATTAGAAAGAAGAAAAGGCGTATGAAATTCCACGTTTTCAACCCAGAACACGACATTGCGCTGGCATCGGACCTAGCGAACTTCACGGCACCGCATGCCGGGAGGCAACTCCGCCATGACCTCGGCTTCCTGCCTGCATTGTGGGCTGATGAGGGTGACGTGGTGTTGGTGGACGACGTGGAACTGGCAAAGCGCTCTTTCCAGCGTGTGGCACATACCGCAAACAAGTACCTGGGCAAAGGGCTGCTGCGTTCAGAATGCCAGTTTGCTGCCCTCGAGCGACACGCTCGCGGTCTACAGGCTCAGGGCGTGGAGCCCTGGGGGTGGGACAGGGCCTTGAAGGCGCGTCTGGTCAGGGCTGGCATCGACGAAGTCTTGCTTTCTTCTGACGAACAGATCAGCGCCATCCGCATGTTGTCACATCGGCACAGTTCTGCGCTGTTGTTGCTTGCCCTGCGATGCGAAGGAATAATAGGAGAATCGTTTGAATGCACGACAGTAGAAGAGGTGGACGACCTGCAGCGACGCTATGGCCGTCTGGTGCTGAAGGCTCCCTGGTCTTCCAGCGGCAGGGGCTTGCGCTTCATTCATGAACCCGTTGCCGACAATCCTTACATCGTGGGTTGGCTGCACCATCTGCTGAAAGCACAGGGGTCGGTCATGGCGGAACCGTACTATGAAAAGGCGAAGGACTTCGGCATGGAGTTCGAGGCTACCGCTGAGGGTGAAGTGCGCTATCTGGGGCTCTCGCTGTTCCATACGGAAAACGGGGCATACAAAGGAAATATCTTGGCTAAAGAATCACTTAAGAATGAAATGTTAAGTCGCTATATTTCAAACGATTTACTAGAAAGTGTTCAACAGAAAATTTGTGCTCTGACGCCCTCTATTTTCAAGCATCAATATGTGGGTCCCTTTGGGGTGGACATGATGGTGTGCACCTCATCAAACGATGACGGACAAACGACGGGCGAAAGACATTTCCTGCTACATCCCTGCGTGGAGATCAACCTCCGTAGGACGATGGGCCACGTGGCCCTGTCGCTGACCCCACAGGACGATGAGATTAAGGGGGTGATGCGGATAGACTATGATGACAATGCTTACAAACTATTGATAAAACGATTATGAGAAAACTAATCTTGATGACGATGGCAGTGGCCTGTCATCTGGCCGCACAGGCCCAGTACCGTTCTGAGGTGTGGTCGCCCGACAATGGCGACGGTACCTACACCAACCCAGTGATCAATGCCGACTACTCTGACCCTGACGTCTGCGTGGGACCCAGCGGCGAGGACTACTACCTGACGGCCTCCTCGTTCCAATGTATTCCTGGTCTGCCTATCCTTCATTCGAAGGACTTGGTGAACTGGACCATCATCAACCACGCCGTGACTGCCCTGGAACCTCGCGAGGAGTTCGACAAACCCTCTCACGGCAATGGCGTGTGGGCTCCCAGCATCCGCTATCACAATGGCGAGTACTATATTTATTGGGGCGACCCCGACTATGGCGTGATGATGGTGAAGACCAAGGACCCTGCAGGAACATGGTCGAAGCCCGTCTGTGTGATACCTGGCAAAGGCTACATCGACACCACACCGCTGTGGGACGACGATGGCCGCTGCTACCTGGTGAACGGATGGGCCAACTCACGCTCCAAGTTCGCCTCTGTGCTGACGGTACGCGAGATGAGCGCCGACGGCTTGCGGCCTATCGGACAGCCCGTTATCGTGTTCGACGGCAACGGCACGGAGAACCGCACCTGCGAAGGGCCGAAGTTCTACAAACGCGACGGTTGGTACTGGATTATGTGTCCTGCTGGCGGCGTGCCTACAGGCTTCCAACTGGCCATGCGCTCGAAGTCGCCCTATGGTCCCTACGAGCACAAAATCGTGCTGGCACAGGGCAACACCAGCATCAACGGTCCTCATCAGGGGGCGTGGGTGCACAATAAGTATGGCGAGGACTGGTTCATACATTTCCAGGACAAGGAGGCCTACGGTCGCGTGGTCCATCTCAATCCTGTAGACTGGTCGTCAGGCTGGCCCATCATGGGTAAGAAAGGCGAGCCCGTAGTTACCTACAAGAAGCCTCAGAGCAGCAGTACGACCATCGTGAACCCTGTGGAGAACGACGAGTTCAACGAGCCTACGATGGGTCGCCAGTGGCAGTGGCACGCCAACTACGACGAGAAATTCGGCGTCCCTACGGCCTTCGGCACGTTCCGCATCTATACCTATAAGTTGTCTGAAAACTGGAAGAACTTCTGGGAGGTGCCCAACCTGTTGTTGCAGAAGACCCCAGCCGATGCCTTCACCGTGACCACCAAACTGCGTTTCACCTCAAAGGCTGATGGCCAGATGGGCGGCCTCATCATGATGGGACTGGACTATTCGGCCCTGGTGGTGCGCAGGATAGGACAGGAGTTCCAACTGGTCCAGATGACCTGTAAGCAGGCCGACAAAGGCAAGGTGCAGACGGAGCAGGTGCTGGCCACGCTGAAGCCAACGGCTGTTGATAAGATAGACTATAAGCCAGGCATCCACGAGGATATCTACCTGCGACTGAACGTCAGCGATTCGCAGATGACGTTCGCCTACAGCCAGAACGGCAAGAAGTTCACGGCCTGTGGCGAGCCGTTCAAGATGCGCGAGGGCAAGTGGATTGGTGCCAAGTTCGGCTATATCGCCGTAGAGACCGACCAGAAGGCCGATCGTGGCTGGGTGGATGCCGACTGGATCAGGATTACTTCCGCTTCAAAATAAGTGTTTTGGGGAGTTTCTGCCATTTGTTGCCATCAGGCATCTTAATGGTAGAACCCTTCCCCTGCTTGAGGGTGTAGATGCTGTCGTTCTCGCGGATGAGCACGGCATCCAGGTCTTCGCTGCCATAGTCGTTGACGAGTTGCAGGCGGGCCTTGTTGCCTTTCACCTCAGCCGTGATGACGGGCCAGCAGAAGGTGTAGCCATCCTTGCCCATATAGCCGGGCTGAGGGCCCAGGATGTCCTGACCAGGGATGATGATGTCCTGCTGGTGGAAACTGATGCGCATGAAAACCTTGTATTCCTGGTTGTAAAGGTACGCCTTGAAGGCCGTCGAGTCAGTCTGTGCTGCGACGGTCGTTGCCAGCAAAAGGGCCATGATGGTCAGTATGTTGCGTCTCATCTTCTCTCTTTTTTCAGGCAAAGTTAGCAAACATAAATTAAAAAATTGCAGAAAAAGGAAAAAAGATAGTCACAATCATGCGGTTTTTAGAAAAAATTAAGTATCTTTGCACCCAATTATAAACATACACAATGAATAAAAAGCAGTTAACCCCAGATTATATCTTTGAGTCGAGTTGGGAGGTATGCAACAAAGTAGGTGGCATATACACCGTCCTTTCAACTCGTGCAAAGACATTGCAGGAGGCCTTTCAGGATAAGGTTATCTTCATCGGTCCTGATTTTTGGAAAGAGAGCGAGAGCCTCTATTTCCGTGAAGAGAAATCGCTGTTTGCCGAGTGGCAGTGGACGGCCCGTGAACAGGGACTGAACGTGAGGGTAGGGCGCTGGACCATTCCTGGCGAGCCCGTTGCCATCCTGGTGGACTTCAAGCCCTTCTTCGAGAAGAAAAACGACATCTACGCCTGGCTGTGGGAGGAATACAAGGTGGATTCGCTCCATGCCTATGGCGACTACGACGAGGCCTCGATGTTCTCGTATGCTGCCGGTTTGGTGGTAGAGAGTTTCTACAAATCTCAAATCTTCAATCTCAATCCTCAAAGCAGAGTCATCTATCATGCCAATGAGTGGATGTGCGGTCTTGGTGCCCTCTACATCAACAATAAACTGCCCCAGATCGGCACCATCTTCACCACCCATGCTACGAGTATCGGCCGTTCGATAGCCGGCAACCAGAAGCCCCTCTACGACTATCTCTTCGCCTACAACGGCGACCAGATGGCCTGGGAACTGAACATGCAGAGCAAGCACTCGATAGAGAAGCAGACGGCCCTCCACGTGGACTGCTTCACGACGGTGAGCGACATTACTGCCAACGAGTGCAAGGAGTTGCTTGACAAGGCCGTCGATGTGGTACTTCCCAACGGCTTCGACAACAGTTTCGTGCCCAAGGCTGCTGCCTTCAACAAGAAGCGCAAGCAGGCCCGCCAGAAGATGCTTCAGGTGGCCAATGCCCTGTTGGGCGAGGATCTGGGCGACGATACCGTCATCGTCTCTACTTCGGGCCGCTATGAGTTCCGTAACAAGGGTATCGACGTGTTTGTGGAGGCGATGAACCGTCTGCTCCGCGAACGCCAGTTGAAGAAGAAGGTGCTGGCATTCATCGTGGTGCCAGGCTGGGTGGGCGAACCCCGCCAGGACCTGCAGGAACGCCTGGAGAGCGGACTGCCCTACGACACCCCGCTGGAGGTGCCTCAGGTGACCCACTGGCTGCACAACATGGGACACGACAACGTGCTCAACATGATGAAGTTCTACGATATGCACAACCGCCACGACGACAACGTGAAGGTCATCTTCCTGCCCTGTTACCTCGATGGCAACGACGGCATCATGAACCTGACCTACTATGACGTGGTGCTTGGCAACGACCTGTGCATCTATCCCTCTTACTACGAGCCCTGGGGCTACACCCCGCTGGAGGCTGTGGCCTTCAAGGTGCCCTGCATCACCACCGACCTGGCTGGCTTCGGCCTCTGGGCCAACAAGGAGTTCGGCCATTATGGCGAGTTGGAGGACGGCGTGAAGGTGATTCATCGTACGGACTACAACTACTCTGAGGTGGCCGACTATATCAAGGAGACGGTGGCTCAGTTCTCTTCTATGTCGAAGACATCCGTCGACGCTTGCCGTAAGGCTGCCGAGGCATTGTCGAAGAAGGCCCTGTGGAAGGAGTTCATCAAGTACTACTACGAGGCTTACGACATAGCCCTCAGAAAGGCTGAAGAGAGATTCCAGAAACAAATAGAAATCAACTAAAATTCAAATATCACAGATTATGAAAATTAAAGTAGATTGCGCAAATGATCCTCAGTGGAAAATGCTGACCGTCAAGTCGAGCCTGCCCGAGGAATTGAAGTGTTTGGACGAGATTGCCCACAACATGTGGTGGGTGTGGAATTGCGAGGCTCGTGACCTGTTCCGCGAACTCGATGTCGAAATCTATCACGACGTGAGGCACAACCCCGTCATGCTGTTGGAGCGTCTGAGTTTTGCCCGTAAGGAGGAGATCCTGAAGGACAAGGCGCTGATGAAGCGTATCAAGGAGGTCTATGCCAAGTTCCGTAAGTATATGGACGTGGAGCCTGACAAGACTCGCCCCTCTGTAGCCTATTTCTGTATGGAGTATGGTATCCACTCTGCCTTGAAGATCTACTCTGGCGGTCTGGGTATGCTTGCTGGTGACTATGTGAAGGAGGCCAGTGACTCTAACGTCGACATGTGTGCCGTCGGCTTCCTCTATCGTTTCGGCTACTTCACACAGAGCCTGTCAATGGACGGACAGCAGATTGCCAACTACGAGACACAGAATTTCGGTTCGCTGCCCATCGAGCGTCAACTCGACAAGGATGGCAGTCCGATGGTCATCGATGTGCCTTACACCAACTATATGGTGCACGCCTACGTGTGGCGCGTGAATGTTGGTCGTGTGAAACTCTATCTGCTGGATACAGACAACGAGATGAACTCTGACTTCGACAAGCCCATCACCCACGCCCTCTATGGCGGCGACTGGGAGAACCGTCTGAAGCAGGAGATCCTGCTGGGTATCGGTGGTATGCTGCTGTTGAAGAAACTGGGCATCAAGAAGGATATCTATCATTGCAACGAGGGCCACGCAGCACTCTGCAACCTGCAGCGTCTGTGCGACTACATCGAGGACGGCCTGACATTCAACCAGGCTCTTGAGTTGGTGCGTGCCAGCGGTCTTTATACCGTTCACACACCCGTGCCTGCAGGCCACGACTACTTCGACGAGGGTCTCTTCGGCAAATACATGGGTGGCTATCCCCAGAAACTGGGCATCACCTGGGACGAGTTCATCGGCATGGGTCGTACCAATCCCGATGACCACGGAGAGAAATTCTGCATGTCAACCTTCGCCTGCAACACCTGTCAGGAGGTCAACGGCGTGTCGAAACTCCACGGATGGGTTTCTCAGAAGATGTTCGCTCCCATCTGGAAGGGCTACTATCCTGAGGAGAACCACGTGGGCTATGTGACCAATGGCGTTCACTTCCCAACTTGGGTGGCTACAGGCTGGCTGAAGAACATCTACGAGAAATATCTCGATCCGAAGTTCATGGGCGACCAGTCGAACGAGAAGATGTGGGAAGGCATCTACAACTGTCCTGACGAGGAACTCTGGCAGTGGCGTCTGGATATGAAGCAGAACCTGATCTACTACATCAAGAATCAGTTCCGCGACACATGGCTGAAGAACCAGGGTGATCCCTCGCGTGTGGTGTCTCTGCTGGAGTCTATGGATTCCAACAGGCTGATCATCGGCTTCTGCCGTCGTTTCGCTACCTACAAGCGTGCCCACCTGTTGTTCACCGACCTCGACCGTCTGTCTAAGATCGTGAACAATCCTGAGCGTCCCGTTATGTTCCTCTTCGCTGGTAAGGCTCACCCCGCCGATGGTGCTGGTCAGGGCCTGATCAAGAGAATCTTCGAGATTTCACAGCGTCCTGAGTTCCAGGGTAAGATCATCTTCCTCGAGGACTACGACTTCCTGTTGGCTCGTCGCCTCGTCTCTGGTGTCGACATCTGGATGAACACGCCTACACGTCCTCTCGAGGCTTCTGGTACATCAGGCGAGAAGGCCGAGATGAATGGTGTCGTCAACCTCTCCGTGAAGGACGGTTGGTGGCTGGAGGGCTATCGTGAGGGTGCCGGTTGGGCTCTTACAGAGAAGCGCACCTACCAGAACCAGGGCTATCAGGATCAACTCGATGCCGCTACCATCTATGGTCTGTTGGAGAACGAGATCATTCCTCTTTATTATAATAAGGATAAGAAGGGCGTCTCTAAGGGATGGTGCAAGGTCATCAAGAACTCTATCGCCCAGATTGCTCCTCACTACACCATGAAGCGTCAGTTGGACGACTACTATAGCAAGTTCTACGAGAAGCAGGCCAAGCGCTTCAAGGAACTCTCCAAGAACGACAACCATCTGGCTAAGGAGATCGCCCTGTGGAAGGAGACCGTTGCTGAGCGTTGGGACTCTATCGAGGTGGTTTCTTCTGAGTGGAACTTCCCCGAAGCAGGCTGCGAGGCTGGTCAGAAGTACACCATCAAGTACGTCATCAACGAGCAGGGCCTCGACGATGCCGTATGTCTGGAGAAGGTCAATGTCTGCATAGACAAGGACGGCAACGAGAAGGTCTTCAGCGTTGAGCCTCTGAAGATGACTGGCCACGTAGGCAACAACTACACCTTCGAGGCTACGTTGGCTCCTCAGCAGTTCGGTCAGTACAAGTCGGCCATCCGTATGTCTCCGAAGAACAAGAACCTGCCTCACCGTCAGGACTTCTGCTACGTTCGCTGGCTGGAGTTGCCTCAGGGCATTTAACGAAAATATAGGTAGAAGGAGGACAAAAATCTCCAAAAATCTAACAATAATAGATTCCTGAAGTTGATTTTTGTAAGATTTTCGAGAGATTTTTGTCCTCATAACTGCTTTAGGTTTAAGACTCCTGCGAATTGATAGGGGATGACAATATCCTCTTTTGGTTCGCAGGAGTTTTTCGTTGGGGTACGTTTGGGAATTGGGGTAAAAAGAAAAAGTTCCGAAACCCTTTCTGTATTGTGGTTTCAGAACTTTATCAGGAGGTGCCTGGCGGATTCGAACCGCCGTAGACGGTTTTGCAGACCGTTGACTAAGCCACTCATCCAAGGCACCAGTTTTGGCCTCCCTTTGAGGTTAGCGGATGCAAAGGTACTACTATTTTTTCAACTGGCCAAATTTTTTCTGCACTTTTTCTCTGAGCAACACCTATTTTCCATATTTTTCCGTCTGGCCTCTTTCATCGCACATCCTGAACAGCCTGCACAAGGGTCGTTTGTGTGTTTTAGCAAACGCCAAATACGGTAGGCGGCATAAGCGACTGACAAGGTGAGGATGATGGTAACCAGGATGGTCTGCATGAGAGGAATTCGCGCGTACAAATATTATATTATAATCTTGTTGACCACGTTGCTAATCTTGTCCACTACTTTGTTGGGCTGGGCGCTGTCTTCCACAGCCTTGGGATTGACGACGGCGAGCAAGCCGAGTGGAATTATCTTCACGTCGATCTCTTTCTCCATGTTGATGGGGTCACCATCGAAATGGACGGCACCTGGCCGTTCGCGGTGTATATGAATCTGGCGCGACTGGAAACGCTTGATGTGCGAGTTGTTGTTCAGCGTCTTGGAAAACAGATCGACGGCAATGGTGGAAGCCTCGAAGACATTGAACGGCTCCATCACGATGACATCCAGCAATCCGTCTTGCATAGAGGCTCCAGGGGCTATATAGGCATTGTTGCCATACTGGGCAGCATTGGCACAGGCAATGAGGAAAGCCTTGTAGTGATGCAGTCCGCTCTCGTCCTTCACGGTATAGGTGTCAGGCTGATAGGTGAGGCCCTCTTTCAGTACGTTCTCTACATAAGTGGCCAGGCCGCGTTTGCCAGACTCGGCGAATTTCAGCGAGACGAAGGCATCGAATCCCATGCCGCAAGTGCAGAAGAACGGCTGATCGTTGATAACACCATAGTCAAAATGGTCTGTCTCGCCCATATTGATGATTTCCAACGCCCCCTTCATGTCCATTGGCAGGCACAAATGACGGGCCAGTCCGTTGCCAGAGCCACAGGGGATGATGCCAAGTGCCGTCTGACTGTGAACCAGCGAGCGGGCCACCTCGTTTACCGTGCCGTCGCCGCCTACAGCCACACAGATGTCTGTGCCGTCAGCCACACACTGGCTGGCTATGACAGAAGCATGGCCCGCATATTCAGTCCTGACGATGGCACACTCGAAGCGTTCCTTGTCGATGATGTCATCAATGAGCGCCTTCAGACCCTCCTTTGACTTCGTTCCCGATATGGGGTTGACGATAAAAACTATCTTCTTTTTAGTCGTTTGCATAGTGCAAATTTACAAAATTCATAGATAAAAACACGCAAATCGAAGATAAAAATGCAAAAATCAAACATTTATTAGGAAAAACGTGCACGATTTACGGAATTTTGTGTAACTTTGCAGCCTGTAAGAAAAAGAAACACCTATAAAACAAGTTATGGGACAATTAGAAGAAAGATACAAGTCGTATCGTGTTCCCCAGAATTTCATGTCCAAGGGGATATATCCTTATTTCCGTGAAATCACAGGTAAACAGGGCACGGAAGTGGAAATGGGGGGTCATAAGGTGCTGATGTTTGGTTCGAATGCCTATACAGGCCTGACGGGCGATCAGCGTATTATTGACAAGGCAAAGGCTGCACTTGACAAATATGGTTCAGGTTGTGCCGGAAGCCGCTTCCTGAACGGTACGCTTGACCTGCATGTGCAGTTGGAAAAGGAAATAGCCGAGTTCATTGGCAAAGAGGATTGTCTTTGCTTTTCGACGGGCTTCAGCGTGAACCAGGGTGTGCTGGCTATGGTCGTAGGCAAGGATGACTACATCATCTGTGACGACCGTGATCACGCATCTATCGTTGACGGACGCCGTCTGTCGTTTGCCAAGCAGTTGCACTATAAGCACAACGACATGGAGGATCTGGAGCGCGTGCTGAAGAATCTTCCCTACGAGGCTGTCAAGTTGATCGTGGTCGATGGCGTCTTCTCTATGGAGGGTGACCTGGCCAAACTGCCTGAGATTGTTGAACTGAAGCATAAGTACAACTGTTCGATTATGGTCGACGAGGCTCACGGCGTGGGTGTCTTCGGACGCCAGGGTCGTGGTGTATGCGATCATTTCGGCCTGACTGACGAGGTAGACCTGATCATGGGTACCTTCTCGAAGTCGCTTGCCAGCATCGGTGGCTTCATTGCTTCTGACAAGGAGACCATCAACTTCCTGCGTCACACCTGTCGCACCTACATCTTCTCAGCATCCAACACGCCAGCCGCTACGGCTGCTGCTATGGAGGCCCTTCACATCATTCAGGAGGAGCCCGAGCGTATCGAGAAGTTGTGGAGCGTCACCAACTATGCCCTGAAGCGTTTCCGTGAGGAGGGCTTTGAGATTGGCGAGACGGAGAGCCCCATCATCCCGCTCTATGTGCGTGACCCTGACAAGACCTTCCTCGTGACGGCTCTTGCCTTCAATGCAGGTGTGTTCATCAATCCTGTCATTCCTCCTGCCTGTGCCCCTCAGGACACACTGGTGCGCTATGCCCTCATGGCTACTCATACAGAAGAGCAGGTGGAGCGTTCAGTGGTTATCCTGAAGAAGATCTTCATCGAGCAGGGAATCATTAAGTGATTTTGAGGTTTAAGATTTGAGATTTAAGATTTGAGGTTTGAGATTTGAGGTTTGAGATTTGTTTCTCACTTGGTGAAAGCGAGAGGAACTCGAGCGGAGAATTAAAAAAACTTAATGTACGAGAAAATCTCAATCCTCAAACCTCAAATCTCAAAATAAATTAGTACCTTTGCACCCGCAAAATCGAGGTGTAGCGCAGTTGGTAGCGTTCCTGGTTTGGGACCAGGCTGTCGCAGGTTCGAGTCCTGTCACCTCGACACCTTATATTTAGAGAACTCTCAGAGATGGGAGTTCTCTATTTTTTTTACCAAAAAATTTGCAAGCAACATTTTTTTTCTATACCTTTGCAGACGCTAACCTGACCATTATATGAAACAAGCGGCAAGATTTCTACTCTTAGTGCTTCTGTGCTTGCCTGCAGCATGGGCTAATGCTGTAGAACAAGACCGTACGTTCCGCATCATCAATGCTTCAGACGGATTGTCCAACAATAGCGTCCATGTCGTGGTTTGCACCAAGACGGGAAGAATGATCATATCGACCATCGGCAACCTGAACTTCTATGATGGCAACGGGTTCTCTCATATCGACACACAACTGGACTACCAATATCCGTTGGAAGAATACGGTGGCAACTATCACCTCTACTTCGACCATAGCCACCACATCTGGCTGAAGAGCAAGCACATGGTGACTTGTGTGGATCTGATCACAGAGCAGTTCATCCCCAATGTGGACAGCGTGTTCCAGGCTATGGGGTGTAAGGATATCGTGCGCGATCTCTTTACCGACAGTATCGGTACGTTGTGGTACCTGACTGATAACGGACTGGTGAATGCGGAGAACGACAAGACCTTCCCTGTGCTGGAGGGGCACAACCTGCAAGATATGGATGTGACAGAGGGCCGTCTCTTTTTCTTCTATGAAAACGGTAAGGAAGTGGCGTTCGACCTTGAGTCCGGACGGATGCTCCACGAGACCTTTGCCTATGCTGAAGACAAGCGGAAGGAGTACGAGCACTCGTCGGTATTGCGCCGCTATGGTGACGGCTTCTTCCAGTTGCGCAATGGTGAGCGACATTCCATACTGATGTTCTTCAACATCCATACCCTTGAGTGGAAGACCGTTCTCGAACTGCCATACCACATGAACAACTTGGCCATGCAGCGCGACCTGCTCTATATAGCCACGGAGTATGGCTATTGGGTCTATAATCCTGTAGACGGCCATGCTGAGCATATTGAAGAACTGACCCTGGTGGACGGCTCCAAACTGGGCACCGATTGCAACACGCTGACCTTTGACCGCCAGGGAGGCATGTGGATTGGCACGGAACGGCGCGGACTGCTTTATGCCCGTCCTTATCCGTCGCCATTCAAGGTCTATCCCTGGTCTGATCCGATGGCTGGGAAGTATGCCATGCTGACAGAAGGTTTGGAGCAGAACATCCGTGAGTTCCAGGGTCGGCGTGCCAACTGCAAGTATGTGGACAGTCGTGGATGGACGTGGATAGGTACCAACTCTGGCCTTTTCCTGTACAAGACGGAAAATTCTGATGCCATTATCTTCTCCAGGAAAAACGGATTCTACAACGATGTGGTGCATTCCGTCGTCGAAGGCAAACGCCACAACATCTGGGTGGCTACCTCGTCAGGCATTTCATGTATCGAGATAGAAAACGACCAGCCTGTCTTCGTCAATAGTTTCGGCGAAGAAGACAATGTGCCCAGCGAGGCATTCATCAACTGCAAGGCAGCCTGTACTGACGACAGCCTCATCGTGATGCAGGGACTGGACCACATGGTGGTGTTCCGTCCGAAAGACCTTGACAGCCTCAACGTCTGCCGACCCTACAAACTGAATCCCAAACTGATACGCCTGCTTGTCAATGGTACGGTTGTTGAGCCCAATATGGAACTCGAGGGTACTGTCGTCATCGATAAGGCTATAACTCGAACGAAGCATATCTATCTGAACAGCAGCCACAAGAGTGTGACGTTCATTTTCTCAGGACTCAACTACTACCGTCCCCGTCAGACGTTCTATCGCGTCCATCTGAAAGGCAACGGGCGTGACGAGTGGGCTGACTATTCCAATTATGACTCGCATGCCCGTGTCGATAACAATGGCATGCTGCGCTATTCCCTGGTAGGCATTGAGGCTGGCGAATATGAAATCACCGTACAGGCATCGATGTTCCCCAACCAGTGGGACGACGATGAGAAATACCAGTGGATCATTCATGTCAGCAAGCCCTGGTGGCGTACCACAGGCCTCTATCTGCTGATGGGCCTGTTCATCCTCGTGCTCGTCATCTACAACCTTGTCTATTACGCGCGTAATACAAGGATGAAACTCTATCGCGACCGTGAGGAGGGGGATGTGCTAAGCAAGATACGAGCCTTTGTCGATCGCAACGATGCTCTCAAGTCCCAGTTGCTGATGCCCACACCAGAAGAGCATTTTGGCAGTCAGTCGTCAGCCAATATGCATCTGCCAGATGACTTCATCGACGTGATGCAGAAGATCATGCCCTATATCCGTGAGCACAGGGACATGAAATACTCGATGCACGACCTGAGTGATGTTGCACAGGTCAACCTGGCAAAACTCTTTGCCATCGTGTCTCCTCATATCCATAAGAGTCCGCGTGAGATGGTGCGCAGGGAGCGTCTGAACAAGGCTGCCGTCATGCTTCGTACGACAGACAAGTCGATAGAGACCATTGCCGAGGAGTGTGGATTCTATTCACCCAACTATCTGATTGGCAACTTCTTCCGTCGGTATAAGATGACTCCGGGAGAATACAGGAAGTCGCCTGTCACTTAAGCCTGATCGACTGATAGCCTACCAGCCGCCATGAGCGTTCGCCAGTACCTTTGTAGTAGACGAGGGCCTGATAGGTGTTCTCCGTCTCGAAGAACGAGCCCTCCTCGGGTAGCGGATGCGTCGTTCCGTCCATATCCACCAACAACAGTTGATAGTTATAGTAACCCAGTTTCTGCATGACCGTAGCGTTGTACGACTGGCTGGCTTCGTCGTATTCCATCACATAGTTCTCAGGAGCCTCCGTAGCCCAGCGGCCACTCACCACCACCTGGGCATTGTCGTAGTATCTTGCTGGTTGCAGGCGATAATGCACATAGACATATTCCGACGTACGGTTGATCTCATAGTTGTCGCTATTTCGCTGTATGAAGGCACCGTTGGCATCCACGTCGTAGAGGTAGTTGCGTCTGGGCTCGCACGGCACGGGTATGGCATGCCACGTGCGTGTGTCATCATCCCATCGCATGGAGGCCAGACCCATCGTGGGGTGGGTGGGGTCCAGCACCTCAAACTTGTGGTACTCGTTGCCGGCATCGAAGATCAGTTCGCGGTTATACTCCCATTTCAGGCTCTGCGGCGTCACGCTGTTCGGCTTGACGTTCACCTTCATGTTGTCCTCGCGACCGTTCTGCATCACGATGGTCTGTATCTGCTCTGCCGGTTGTGTCACCCTCAGATTGTCGTAGTTCACCGTCATCGCCACCTGTTGGTATTGCGTGTTCAGTCCCAGGTCCGTATTCGTCGTTGCGCTCAGACCTACTCTCATCAGCGGTTCCACCACACGGAACTCCACCGTCAGCGCTTCCTCATCGTCCTCGTCGAGGATGTGGAGACGGTAGTTGCCACTCATCTTCGGACGGCATTCGCGGTTGGGGAATGTCAACTCATAGTGCGTGTAGAGCGTCGTCGTGTTCAGCGAGTTCTCATAGTCCTCGATAGGCAGGTTGTTGAATCCCACCAGCCAGTCGCTCTCAAACAGCCCCTCGGTTGGCGTCCAGTCGGGGTTGCAGGGCTCCAGTTGGTAGGTGAAGCGGTGGTACTCGTGTGACAGTTCGTCGAAGCCTATGGTCATCCTTTCGCCACTACCCAGCGTCAGGATGGGCAGGGCCTCGAAGTCATCGCCTGTGATCACCTGCAGTCCTTTGATGTTGGGTGCCGTCACGTAGTGCCAGGCCGAGCATGTCAGCGTCATGCCAAACAATAGCAGTATAAGTAGAACTTTTCTCATTATCTTCCCAATTTGGCGACAAAGATACGAATAAGTGAGCGAAATACAAAAAAAAGATTGATTTCTTTTGTTTTGCTCTTGACTTATTCGTATCTTTGCAAACAAATAACATATAACAAACGATGAAAATAGGAGATAAAGTAAGATTTCTGAGCGAGATTGGAGGCGGTCGCGTGGCCGGTTTCCAAGGAAAGAACGTAGTGCTCGTCGAGGATGAGGATGGATTCGAGGTGCCTATGGCTATCAACGAAGTGGTGGTCATTGGCGAGGAGAACTATGATACCAGTCATGTGGTGGAGATGAAGAGCAAGAGCCAGCAGCCTGCCGCTCAGCCCAAGGAGGTGGAGCCTGCCGACCTGCCCATCGCTTTCAGGGCGAAGCCTGAAGAGCGCAAGGGTGGGGAAGAACTGTCGGCCTACCTGGCCTTCGTGCCGATGGATGTCAAGGAACTCACCCAAACGCGCTTCGAGACCTATCTGGTCAACGACTGCAACTACTATCTTCACTTCACCTACCTGACGGCCGAGGGCAATGGCTGGACGCTGAGGGCAACGGCCGAGGTGGAGCCCAACACCAAACTGTTCATCGAGGAGTTCGGACGTGAAGACCTGAACGGCATGGAGCGGGTGGCCGTCCAACTGCTGGCCTACAAGCGCGACAAGAACTTCCTCCTGCGCCCTGCCGTCGATGTACAGTTGCGCGTTGATCCTGTGAAGTTCTACAAACTGCACACCTTCCAGCAGAACGACTTCTTCGAACAGCCGGCACTCGTCTATACCATCATCGAGAATGGCAAGGCTGCCCGTCCCTTGGTCATCGATGCCAAGCAACTCAAGGAGGAGATGTATGCTTCCAAGGACTCTTCGCAGCCCGAACGGCGTCAGAGCCTGGCGGTAGAGAAAGACGGGGTCATCGTGGTAGACCTCCACGCCGATGCCTTGCTCGATACCACCAACGGCCTGTCGGCCACCGACATCCTGAACTACCAACTCGATGCCTTCCGCAAGGTGATGAAGGAATACGAGAAGAAGAAGGGCACGAAAATCGTCTTCATCCACGGCAAGGGCGAAGGCGTACTGCGCAAGGCCCTGGTCAACGAACTGCAATACAGATACAAACATTTTACTTACCAAGACGCCTCGTTCCAGGAGTATAGTTACGGGGCAACACAAGTTACCATCAGATGAAATACGGACTGATAAAGGTGGCTGCAGCGATACCAGGTATCCGTGTGGCCGACGTGGAGTACAACGTCAAGCAGATAGAGAACCTCATCATCCAGGCCGAAGGCAAGGGCGTGGAGATCATCGTCTTCCCAGAACTCTGCATCACGGGCTATTCATGCCAGGACTTGTTCCGCCAGCAACTGTTGCTCGAGAAGGCCGAAGAGGCCGTGCTCATGCTGCTCGACTTCACTCGCAAACTCGACATCATCTCCATCGTGGGCCTGCCCGTGCGCATCGGCTCGCTGCTCTACAACTGTGCCGCTGTCATCCAGGGCGGTTCGCTGCTCGGCGTGGTGCCTAAGACCTATCTGCCCAACTACAGCGAGTTCTACGAGAAGCGGTGGTTCGCCTCTTCTACCGACCTGATTGCGCAGGAGATCTACCTGGCTGGCAGTCCCGTCCGCGTGTCAAATGAGCCGATGGTGTTCCGTACCTGCGACGGAGCCTGCTTCGGCATCGAGATCTGCGAGGACGTGTGGGCACCCCTGCCTCCCAGCAACAACCTGGCGCTGGCTGGTGCCGACATCATACTGAACCTCTCCGCCACCGACGAACTTATCGGCAAGCACCAGTATCTGGTGTCGCTCCTGGCCCAGCAGAGTGCCCGAATGATGTGCGGCTACGTCTATAGCAGTTGTGGCTTCGGCGAGTCGACACAGGATGTGGTGTATGGCGGCAATGCCATGATCTTCGAGAACGGACGCATGATCTGTGAGGCCGACCGCTTCAGCCTGGAGCCTCAACTGCGCATCCAGCAGGTCGATGTGGAGCGCCTGCGTGCTGAGCGTCAGAACAACACCACGTTCCGCACGGCTCAGGACGGTGCCTTCGCACGCTATATCGACACCAAGCCCACCACGCCCCGTGAGTTCGAACTCATTCGCACCATCAATCCCCATCCCTTCATCCCCTCCGATGCGATGATGGCTCCCACCTGCGAGGAGATCCTCAACATACAGACCATGGGACTCTGCAAGCGCCTCGAGCACACCCGTTGCACCAAGGCCGTCATTGGCATCAGCGGTGGACTGGACTCTACGCTCGCCTTGCTCGTTGTGGTGCGCGCCTTCGACAAACTGGGTCTCTCGCGCAAGGGCATCATCGGCATCACCATGCCTGGCTTCGGCACCTCCGACCGCACTCACGACAATGCCGTACAACTGATGGAGTCGCTCCGTATCACCCAGCGCGAGATCAGCATCGCCAAGTCGGTCAGACAGCACTTTGCCGACATTGGCCACGACATCAGCAACCACGACGTGACCTATGAGAACTCGCAGGCCCGCGAGCGCACCCAGATCCTCATGGACGTCGCCAATCAGGAGGGAGGCATGGTCATCGGTACTGGCGACCTCTCGGAACTGGCCCTCGGATGGTGCACCTATAATGGCGACCACATGTCGATGTATGGCCTCAATGCAGGCGTGCCCAAGACCCTCGTGCAGTATCTGATTCGCTACATCGCCATGATTCCTGCCTTCAGCGAGCAGCGTGACACCCTCATCGATGTGGTGGAGACGCCCATCTCGCCCGAACTGACGCCTGCCGATGCCCAGGGCAACATCGCACAGAAGACCGAGGACCTCGTCGGCCCCTACGAGTTGCACGATTTCTTCATCTACTACCTCCTGCGTCTGGGCTTCCGTCCTGCCAAGATCTTCATGCTGGCTCAGCATGCCTTCGCCGGCAAGTATGACGACGACACCATCAAGAAGTGGTTGCAGACCTTCTGCCGTCGTTTCTTCAACCAGCAGTTCAAGCGCTCCTGTCTGCCCGACGGTCCCAAGGTCGGTAGTGTCAGCCTCTCGCCTCGCGGTGACTGGCGTATGCCGAGCGATGCCGCCAGCAGCCTGTGGCTGAAAGAGTGCGAAGGACTTTGACTGGTGAATGGTTGGACACTATCTCCGATGAGTTTGGCACTATTGAGGTCATGCCACTTTGGAAGTGGATACTATGCGTATAGTGTGCTGCTGCACAACAAATAGAGGGCGCTGCAGTCGCCCTCTATTCTTTTTGAGTACCACTTAGATTATCCGTTCAATCCGTGAAATCTGTGGTCGTTAAACAAATTCGTTTAATTCGTGCAATTCGTGGTTGTTAAATAACTTCGTGGTTGTTAGAATGCTCCCATGCAACTGGTGGTGCCCAGTGCCGTTCCTGCAGCGGTGATGATGGCTGCCAGTACTACATCATTATAGCGCTACTTTCCCGATGCCTTTCATCTCCAGTGCCACTTGTACACCCAGCGCGCGGAATGCACGCATCATAGATGCAAGTGTGATGCTTTTGCCGCTCTCTAAACGGCAGACCTGGGCCCTCTGCACTCCCATCTTCTCGCCCAATTCTGCTTGGGTAAGATTCTGAGCCTCACGCGCCTGCTTGATGGCCTCTCCCACGCGATAGGCCTGGACTGCCTCGTCCACGCTACGCTCAAATGCGTCGCGCTCTGGTGTTCCGACCTTGCCGTAATCCTCTTCCAGCAATTCCTCAAAACTATACAACTTCATGTCTCCTACCTTTTTCATATCTTCTTGTTTTTATTTTCAAAATACAGTTTTCTAATCCCTTCGGCCTTACTGATTTCACTCTTCGGCGTCTTTTGCGTCTTCTTCACAATGCCGTGAGTGGCTACAACCAGCGTATTGATGTCCTTATCCCAAAAGGCAAACAACCTATAGTAGGTCTTATTGTAGATTGTGCGAAACTCCCAGATCTCCGTACCATCAAGTTTCTTAAAGAGTTCGTTGTCACGCTCACCCTTCTGAACCCTGCGGATATTGTAGCCTATCTTGCCACGAATCTCCTTGGTCAAGGATTTCAGGAAGTCTCGTGCTTCTTCCAGCAAATCAAGTTCAAAAACCGTTTGTTCCATTTCTCTATTTACAATTCTCGGTTGCAAAAATACAAAATGTTTCTTAAATGCGCAACAAATGACCAGACTTTTTAATAACTTTTCTCTAATTACGCTCTTTTTTGAGCGATTCCTCTCCGTTCCGATGCTTCCTTACTCCCGTCCGGATGCCTCCTTAGGGGGGTAAGGAATGGTTCCTTCGACTGTTGCAAAGCATTCCTTCAACTGTTGCAAAGCATTCCTTCGGCTGTTGCAAAGCATCGGAACGGGGCGTAGATGACGTTTGCATGCTCCTGCGCTCATTCGACATTGTACCATTGTACCATTGTACCATTTGCATTTTGAAATATTCAAGTATTCATGTATTCAAGTATGACAGGAAGGTTCTTCCTTCATACACGATGGGCAATTCAAAGAGCAAGTTACCCACTTACCCACTTACCCACCTATGACAGGAAGGTTTTTTATCCCATTTCTTAAAAACCTTGCAACCTTGCAACCTTGCAATATGTGCGTCCATGGTGTATTATGAATGCTAATTATAATATAATATA
>Ga0310695_10002548_pt1 | contig 38138 bp, 36 predicted proteins | sample RumenRJG_04DNA_FD_203882 | JGI IMG/M metagenome (GOLD analysis project Ga0310695, IMG submission 203882) | Bovine rumen microbial communities from Lethbridge, Alberta, Canada - RJG_04 (v2) (version 2) | ecosystem: Host-associated > Mammals > Digestive system > Stomach > Rumen | place: Canada...
TAATTTAACAATAATTAAGAGACACTAATGTTTTTTTACATCTTTTAATTCGCTTTCATCCATATCCCACCACTCGATTTTAATCTTTTCATCATCGAAACGAAAGCGTAAAATACGAATAGGACATTTTGTTTGAAACCCTATTTTCATTACTATGGGTGAAAACCGTCATGTCTTAATTCGTTTGTGCAAAGGTATGCTCATTTTCACAATTTGTGGGTCTCTTACATATGGCGCTCTAATCATAATTTTACCACAAGTTGCTTGGTGTGATATACAATTATTTTGATGATCACTAAAAATAGTGCAATTAATGGTCTAGGAATCAATTTCAGAAGTTTTCAGATGATGTGTGCAGATGTTAAATCACATCCCTTCTTTTTATAATTTCATTTATAGTTCTTATGACATCTTCAATCTGTATTTCATCAATACATTTCCAGCGACTATTTTGAAGAGGATACTTGCATATCCAGTTGCATTTAAAACAATTATTGATGTGTGAAGTGACTACCGAGGGCAGATAGTTCTTTTCTTCATCACTAATATTTTCAACGTGATATGGGTGGAATCGGCCAAAATGTCCGCCACCTAACAGGCATATAGAAGGTGTACGTGTGGCAACAGCGATGTGTGAAGCAGATGTTTCATTGGTTATTATTAGAGATGCATTATGGATGACGCTTATAAGTTCAATAAGGGTCGTTTTTCCAGTTAAATCAATAATTGTTTTGTTGCTGCTGCATCCAAAGGACTGATAGGTATGGGCTAAAATACTATCGCTCGACGATCCACACAATATTATTTTTTTGTATGGAATATGTTGCTCTATTTGGTGAAATTTGTTTACAGGCCATGTTCGTAATGTTGTGCTAGCTCCAAGAAAGAAGATTGCATATTCTTCTTTAGGAATACAATCAAACATTGGTATTTTGAATGGGATGGTTGGAAGTGCACATTTAAAGTCTGGTTTAATTGTCTGTCGAACAAAGTGGGCATTACGTTGCAATTCCATAAAGCATTGGTTGTTATTTGGTACAAGTTTAGTGTACCAGTTGTCGGCAATCTTCTTTAAATCAGAACTGTTATATTTTTTAATGATGTATATATTATGGTCAATCATTCCGTTGCAGTTCAGGTAATCTCCATCATATCCTATTTTTTCCTTCGCATTAATATTATGAACAAGCCAATCTACAGTGAAGAAATCGCGGGAAAAAACAGGACTAAATATTTTTTCGAATGCATAGTTGTTCAATTGGGATATGAGTTGTAGATAGTATTTTTTGTCATTAATCCTTGTTCTGTCGAAGGAAACGTATTCGTCAAACCAGGACATCTGTTTGGCAATATCAGACCATGCTTTATTATGAAGAAGAACAAGTTTATGATTGGGAAAAGCTTTACGGTATTCCTTGGCCTGGTCAAGCCAAATAATGCTGTCGCCAATAGCATCGATACGAATGATAAGGATAGTGTTAGATGGCTTTTGGATGCGGCAACGCTGGCGTCTCATCCAAAAACTATGAAAAACATACCAATCGTAATATTTCTTTTTTTGATATTTTATTTCGTTTTGAAGTTTTGTTTTGGGGCCGATGATACGAGTAATTGTTTTGTTCTCTCGGGGGTTATCAGGTAGATTGATACAATAATTATCTTTGTCATACAAAGGAAGTAGTTGTATGTTTGAGTTACCGCAATGTATTCCTGTTCCATCCATGCCAATGTTGCTAACCATAGATTTTACTGGACGAATGGAGTATTTATTTTGAATGGACATATTATATTGCATCAAAATGTCCCAAGCATCAATCCTTCCATATAATTGGTCTTGCAGCATCGGCCATAGATCACTGCCACCTCTGCATAATTTAGAGATTTGTTTGTTCGTGGTATTTTTAATGATAGGATAAGTGTTTATATCCCAATTGATACTATCAAAACGGTCTTTCCAGGTTGCCCATCCCCAAGATCCCATACGGTAAGTAAGGAAGACGTCTTTGTTATAAAAACGAGGAAAAACAAATTTTTCCATTGTGGCACATACAACAAATATTTTACTGTTTTTCTGATATGTATCCAACGCCTCATTCATGAACCGAAGGAAAAAAGGATGTGATACAATGTCATCTTCAACTACTATGACTTTTCCATATTTGTTGATGATTTTTGTAACTCCAGCAATAACAGAGTTTGCAAGCCCCTTATTTGTTGGAGCTTCTTCGATAGTAACACTCTTAAATCCCCCAATAGAATGAATGTATTTCCGTACTTGTATAATTTGTAATCTACATGTTTCGGTAGCGTTGGTTTTGGGTCCGTCAGCAAAGATGAATAAGTCACTTTCTGCAGCAAGTTCATTTTTCTGTAGGGCTTCAACTGTTTGTCTTGTATGCCATGAGCGGTTGTAAACAAAGAGAACTATTGGGGCGAGCATATTTTTAAGATATCAAATTATATACAATAAAATTAGAACTAGCGACATTTTTATATGTCTTTTGAATAATTATTTATTAAAGATTCAATATAACACAATAAGATACTTGTATGATATGTAGATTCTTTAATTAGTTGACAAAATGAAATATCCATATTGGTCATCAAAGCTAACTCCAGTATGTAAACTAATGTTTGATCTTTTTATTAGTTTGACAAGTTGGTGTATTTCAACCAAATACATTTGGTTTTGCAATGCGAGCTGTAATGCAATGTGGTATTCTGAATTTGTAAGACTATTTGGGATTATTATAGATTCATTAATGTGAAAGTGACCTTCTTTACAATGATGTGATATTCCGTTTATGTGAGTTGAAACAAATGTTCCTACAATAGTATTGTCGGAACGGATTAATTGAATAATCGTTTCAAAATTGAAAGGGATGTCTATTGTTCCCTCAATTTCAATTGACAACTTATAATCTTCATTCGGAAGAATAATTGTAGCTGGCTTTTCCCCATTTACATAAACTGTATTTACTTTTATAAATGGACTATTGATTATGATGTTTTTTTTGATATCAAAAGAAAAAAGAGAGTCTCGGTTTCTTTTGTCATTATTCAGATATTGTTTAATACAAGATTCCGTCTCTCCATCAAAAGATATCATTCCATTGTTTAATAAAATACTTCTATCGCATAGTTTTTGTATCGATTCTAAATTATGGCTCACAAACAGAACTGTTCTGCCCTGGCCTTTTGAGACGTCTTGCATTTTGCCGATGGCTTTCTTTTGGAATTCGGCGTCGCCGACAGCGAGGACTTCGTCGACGACGAGGATTTCGGGGTCGAGATGGGCGGCGACGGCAAAGCCGAGACGAACCATCATACCGGAGGAATAGCGTTTGACGGGGGTGTCGATATAGCGTTCGCAGCCACTGAAGTCGACGATTTCGTCAAGTTTCTTATCTATTTCGTGGCGCTTCATTCCAAGGATGCAGCCGTTCATATAGATGTTTTCGCGGCCTGTGAGTTCGGGGTGGAAGCCGGTGCCGACTTCAAGGAGGGATGCTATGCGTCCACAAGTGTATATTTTGCCAGTGGTGGGGGCTGTAACGCGGCTGAGAAGTTTTAGTAGTGTGCTTTTGCCGGCACCGTTCTTGCCGATAATGCCGAGGACGTCGCCTTCGTTGACCTCAAGGTTGATGTCGCGCAGGGCATAAACGTAGTCGGACGAGCCTTTAGTGCTGCGGTCGTTGGTCTCGCCAATCTTGAGGTAGGGGTCCTCTCGGCGCATAACGCTGGTGATCCACCAGCGGCGAAGGTCATGGCTAAGGGTTCCGGTGCCGACTGTTCCGAGGCGGTAAAGCTTACCGACGTTTTCAAATCTGATTACGGGTTGCATTATAAAGGTTAAAGGTTATAGTTTAAAGATGTTTAAACACGAGCTACTGGTTTCTATTTATGATGCGCCTTGCGCAGAAATCATTCAAAAATTGGATTCAAATTTAACAAATTATTCATAGCACGAATACACATTTTTTTGTCTCGCAGAAATGGTAGAAAACGCTGAAATATAATTAAATCCTGTTGTTAATATCTATTTGTATATCGTTAGTCAGCCCTTCTTAAGCATAGATGTGATGTGTTGTACGAGTTCCTCGGTAGGCATGACGTAAGGTAGCACATCGGATTCTGTCAAGTCAAAATTATCATCATAATCACCTGTTTGGCGCATTGAGAATAGGCGACTATACAGACTTGCGTATTTGGAATCAATTATACCAGTTTTTACAAAATGATATCCAAACATACGCTTTACGCCTTGGTGTGTTTGCACCTGGATTCCATTTTGAATCAGCAATGCGGTTACGACATAGTATGCTGCATAGTATAGTCTATTGGCGATTGTATCCCAGTATTTCAAAGGAATGAAATCTTTGATTTGCATAATCATGCGATTAGCTTTCTCTAATCTGTAAGATACAATTATTTTGCGTTCTTCTTCTGTTAGGCTCATAAGACAATCCCTTCTTTTGTGACATTTTTGTAGAATGGTGTATGTGATGATAATTCCCAGTTCTTTTTTGTGTAAATGATTGGATTAATATCGACATTCATATTCCATCCTATTTGGTCGAACGGGAATGCTACATTGTTGTAATCTTCAGGAGTTATCTGGTTCTTGTTGAGTATTATGAGAATATCCCAGTCGGAGTCGCTCCGGGATGTTCCTCGGGCACGGGAACCAAATAGAATTGTCAAACCGTCCTTGGGAACAACGGTATGGGCAAGGTTTCTGAGTTGTTCGAGTATTTGATTGTCAGACATGGTCTTTGGTATTTACTGTTGGATTCTCTATAATTGATTATACGTGCGTATATTATTTTGCACTTAATAAAATGTTGTTAACAAAATGTTAAGTCCGTCTTGTGTTATATATTGTTCGAACACAAATTGCTCGAATTCAAAGGACATATTAATTTGTAACAGCTGTTACAGTAACGGCGGTTACAATTGTTTGTTGTTTATTATTAGATACTTATTGTTTTGGGGATTGCGAAATTACGCGAAAGAACGAAAAGTGCGAAAACTGCACTACGCAGGCACATATGTTTTTTGTCTTGCAGAAAGCGCGGGAAACACAGATTTTTTTTATTTGCTGAGAATGAATTTTTTAACAAGTTGGGCCTTGTAGTCGTCGGTCAGATTGGAAATTCCCGTTTGGGTTATAGCATCATGTTCTGGAGTGCCTTTGCGAATTATGTATTTACGTGAACGACCTTCGATGGTGGCAATCAGATGATAATTGCCTTTGTATACAGCTTCAATGACGATGGAATCAACTATATTGTTTTCTATGGTTGTATTAACCCCACCAACAGCGACTTCGTGTTTATCTTCAAATACATTTAGATTGTCTTTCAATCCATTCTCTATTCGTCCAATCCACTCTTTTTTCACTTCGTTTTTTTCTGCCAAAGACTTGAATGAAAGAATTGATTCCTTGACATTGTTTATTATCGAGGCGGCTTTCCTTATTCCATTGCGCTCAGCAAATGAAATCATATCTTTTTGTGTGAAGTCTTCAAGTTTGCCCAACGCTGTCAGACAATGCTGTTGATTAGGAAGATATCCACCACGATCATAGATGTATGTGATGTCGTAGGCGGGGGACAGTCGCCATTTGTTGTCGGGAGTCATCAGGAACGTGAAGTTCTTGTTGTGGTCGTCTGTATTGTTGGCCAGAATGTTGAACACCATTCGTCGAAATAATTGTTCGCACGTTGGTTCACCGAGGTTAAGCTTACGGCAAACCGTCAGCAGTTTTTCATAGCTGTCGGCTTCAGGATCCATGGCAGCCAGTGTTTGACAGTGGATTTTGTTTGTTCCATTCCTGTCGAACCTTTTGGATAGGAAGTGGTTGGTTCCACCAACGTTAAGAAGGCGTGATTCTGCTGTTTCGATACCAGCCATCTTCGCCATTTCGGTGAAAGTCTGTTCGGTCTCAGACAAAGATCGAGCATCATCCCCGAATTTGAGAATATAGTAATCGTATTCTTCAGGTTGCTGTATCTGTCCAGAACGTATTTCGCCAGTTTGCTGATTTATCGACACAATAGCTTTGGGTTGACGGCCGCCTGCTGATGTGCCCACAGATATAAGGGCTTGCATTGTCAAAGATTCGTCGGGGAAAATATGTACTTGTTCACGTTCTTTGGCAATCTTTTCTGTGAGAGAAATCAGGGATTTGAGTTCGAGTGTCGTGGCATAATCTTCACGTTCTGTTTCGGGTTCAAATTCCAACGCGCCCATTCCTCGTTTGCCGATAAATGCCAACTTTTCTATAGGTGTTATGTCTGTGTTTCTTATCTTATTTTCGATTCGCCATCTTTCAAAAACGAGGTTGCCCCAGCTGTCGGGAAGCGAGTCGGCAAGGAAAGAGGGCAATTTCTGATAAATGCGTTCGTTTTCGCCATAAATAGGGAAACGGCTGCTTGTGGCTTTTATTGATGCAGCAAGCGGCGCAATGTCGATGTCGCCATTGAGGAAATCGGGGTTATATGTAAAGTATGATGTGTGGCGCCCGTTGTGCCACATCAGTCGTCCGACTTCTTTATTCCAAATCTTTACCTTTAGTAATGGATTCATTTCGAGTGGCGTATGCGTTGGTTTTTTTGTCCTTTTTTGTTGAAAAGGTAGGGTGAATCGGGCAATTCTTGAAGCACATTGGCTATAGCATCTGTCATTCCAATGGCGTTCAATAGAGCGATGAATGTTGTTAATGATATATTGCTTTTAATTCCGCTTTCAAACTTGTATATTGTAGTTGTGGACACGCCCGATTTTTCCGACACTTCTTTTTGTGTCATATTGGCGCGCATCCGGTATTCCTTGTACCTGTTTCCGATAATTCTTGCTATTTCTGCTGGTGATATTCCTGTAAATGAGTCCATACTTATATCGAATTATGTTTATAATTAAGTGCCGTTTTTGATGTTAATTATAAAGATAATTATAGTAACGGAATTGGTGGAGATTGTATTGTGTGTGGTATTGTTTTTTTTTGATTTTTTAGAAATTGTTTTGAATTATTGAAAATGCGCCATGCGCAGAAATCATTCAAAAATTGGATTCAAATTTAACAAATTATTCATAGCACGAATACACATTTTTTGTCTCGCAGAAATGGCAGAAAACGCAGATTGATTTATTGAACACGAATTGTCATAAATTGTTCATTAATTAATGGTTAATTATATGAAAATTATATGTAAAACTTAATCATGCAATTAACTATTCTTTTTCCAGCACCAGATGGGGTCGAACTCGCCGCCGGAGATGGAATCGGTGAGGGAGTAGTGGGCTTGCATATATTCGTCTTGGGCGACGGGCTTGGGCCCTTGGGTCAGTACCCAGATGGGCTGAAGCTGTTCGATGCCGTGGGTCTTTTGATATTCTTGTAGGCGAGGCGAAATGTCCGTGTGTATTGAATAATAAATACTAGCATAAATGATTCGATTACATTGGTAAATGTTTTCATCAGCGAAAAGACCTGCACCCATGTGGTTCAAACCGTTATTGTATATCGACTTGCGTTCGTTTTCTGGTATAGATTTGATAAAGCGGTGGAATCCGTCGTTGATTTCAGTATTGGCCGTTTTGCCCCGTAATCTGAAAAGCAGGTGGTCGGCAGCATCGTATCCAACGAAACATGAATACAGTAATGCAAAGCCTAAAATAATCAACCCAACAATGTTCTTTCCTTGTATCGTTAATCCAAAGACCACGACAAAAAGGGGAATAAAAATCATCGTATAGTGCCAAAATACGCAAGAACCAATGGCGAGGATGGTAGCGACAAAAGATACAAGGCACGGAAGAATAACAGTATTGTTTTTTTTGTTTTTGAACGCCAGTAAAATGAGTATCAATATAAAAGCAACAGGCAAAATATAGTGTTGGATTGTCGACAGAAATGGAAGAGAACTCTTTTCCTCAAAGTACAAAAAGTTGAAGATAAATGTTCCATAAATCATCTCGTAAACGCCATTCCACCCTGCTTTTATCAAATAGAAAAGTGCGCAACCAGCAAAAATTATGAGCATTCCGCCGCAGATGGCAACAATGTTGGTCCATAATCTTTTGTACTCTTTGTGTTTTATGCAAGCTATAAAATCCCATAACACAAATCCGATTATCGGTGCGGTGTTGTTTAATCGTATCATGGCTATAACACCTACACAAAGACCAGTTATAAAAGAATCAAGCGATGTGTATAACGGCTGATTTGTTTGAGCTTTTTTCCATCTTCTAAAATACAGATATATCGGTAGACTGATAAACGAAAGGCACCATTCCTCGCAGAGATTGCCTCGTTCATAAAAGGCCAAGAGGAACAACAACCCTAACAATGCAACAACAATGGATACTCCGTGATTTTTAACTATCAAACGTGATATTTTGTACCATAACACTAAAGTACAAGACAATGATAGTGACTGTAATGCCATAATGCCCCAACTTGGACTAATCCAAATCCCCAACGCTTGAATGAACCACAATACGGGACCTTTGTGATCCCATAAATCTATATATGGGATACCTCCTTGCAATAGACATATCCCCAATTCTTGAAAAATACCGCTATCGCCACGAAACCAAAAAGGGTGATGTTCATATAGTGGCGACGTAGTGCAAGAAAACAGAAATGTAAACAAGACTGCTGCAAGGATGAGTATTCCGTATATCAACCAATTACATTTTGTGGTGCTTTTCATTGGGAACGACGAGATTCTTTTTTCGATAGCAGTTTGTCAAGCCATTGGGCAAATCGTATGGCGTTGTCAATTATCATTCGTGTGGATTTGCGGTGACGCGAGAAGTGGTAGTTATTTTCGTATCGTGCCAAGTCGATTTTTATTTGCTGAGGCACGTATTTCTCGAAGGCGGCAGTGCGCTCATCGTGGTGCTTTCTGTCTGCAGCTGAGCTTTTGCCTTGATTATCATAATAGACAATAAACTGGTCAATATGCTTGAATGTCCGACCTTCAAACAGCAGTTTTAGGTTCATCGCCCAGTCGGAAACAATAGAAAACGATTCGTCGTAAGGGTTGTTTTCGAATAGCGTACGGCGATAGAACGTGGCCTGGTGGCAGATATTGTTGTAAGGAAAGAAGAGAAATCCTAAATTGTCTGGATAAATATATTTGTTTAATCTATTGTTTTCGTTCACTTGAATGTTATTTCCATAATAGATGTCGTATTTACCATCTATATGAGTGAACACTTTTTCTAAAGTAATGCTGTCATATAACCAATCACCACTATTTAAAAATTGGATATATTCTCCGTTAGTGTATTTTAGCCCTTTGTTTATGGCATTGTATATGCCTTTGTCTGGTTCGCTGCAGCAATAAGCAAAGTGGTCGCGATATTGCTCTAACACCTCGCGACTGCCATCGGTACTGCCACCATCGATGACAATCCATTCATAATCTTTGAAAGATTGTGATACAACGCTGTCAATGGTCTTCTGAAGGCCATTGATAGCGTTGTAGTTTATGGTGATGATGGAGAGTTTCATTTGTATATCTTCATCAATGTTTTATCAATAAAATGTATGTATTGTTTTTTATTATTGAAGTGGAATGTAAGGTTCAATCGGTATTGGAAAGAATTTTCTTTTGATGTTGACAAGGTCGAACAACCGTAGCAAATATCCTCGTTTATTTTGGGGATGATTCACAATCCAATGATTTAGCCAATAGTGGTAATGGTGGAACGGTAGTAGGTATTTCCAGCAGTAACGCATTGTATAGTCGTACCAGGAATCATGGAGTGATTGGGCAAAGCTGTAATTGGAATGGGATATGCTGGTTCCGTAGATGCGCCATTGGACAAGTGGCTCGTTGACGATGCCTATACGCAAACCTTCGGTAGCATAGCGAATGGCTATAGGCCAATCTTCAATCATTGGATATTTTTCTTCAAAGCCACCGAGCGCTTTCAGATGATTTCGTTCTACAAATACCGTAGGGCCGTTGATTCCATATAGATATTTCAGCATAAAGCGAGCTTGCCGCCATGCTGAGGCATTGGGAATCCGGGTATTGTATAATGATACCTCACCTGTCTCGTTTTGAAGGTGTTTGGTTATACAAGTGTATAAAAAAATGTCAGGTTTGATATTTGCGACAAACCGTTCGATGCAGTTGTCTTCCAAAATATCGTCACCAGCAATGTATTTTATCCATTCACCTTTTGTGTGCTGTAATGCGAAGTTATAGTTCTTGCAAATTCCTCCATTTTTAGGGGTCTGTATGACTTCTGCTTTAGTGAATCTATCTTTGTGTTCTTCAACCCATTGTTTGCAAATCAACAATGTGTTGTCTTTAGAACAGTCGTCACTAACAATGAGTTCTATATCGGAATGTGTTTGTCGGAAGATACTTTCAAGGGTTTCGAGCACGAAACGCGACGAATTGTATGTGACGACGACTACAGAAACAAGCATAATTATATGTACTTTATCTGTTTGTATATCTTTCTAACCAATGGTAAAATCCCATTAAATCATGATTCCAACAAAAACGATAGAACTTTCCTCGTTTATTTTTTCCCCATGATTTTACTCCCCAATGGAAGGCGTAACATCCAGCAGGAACTATTTTGTCCACATTATTAGCGATCAGTGTGTTTGGATAAATAGTAATTCCTTTTTCTATATGTTGTAGGATATTTTCTCGTCTGAAACCATATGATTCCATTATAGTGGTAATTCGATCTGGAATCTCCATATAGTCGTAAGTTCCGTCTGCTTTCTTGAAATGCAATGTGTGGTACATATCAAGACAATCTTTCAGAAAAGGGTGTCCTGATTCAGAACCCATGATGGCCGCTTGTACGTGATTGCATATTCCTGAGATTTTGTGTTTGCTGTAATATACTGGGAATTGCTCGACGCCAGAAAAAAAACGATTTTCAAGCAAATCATTAAAACTGCGGAATACTTCGACGTCGCTGTCGAGATATATTCCACCTTCGGTGTAAAGGACATACAAGCGAACATAGTCGGAAGCGTGGGCATATGCTTTAATTTCCATAGCTTCACGCACGTAATCTACACTGTTGAAGTCAAAACTGTTACCATCCCAACATTTTATCTCGTAGTCAGGTAAATATTTTTTCCAACTGTCGATGCAACGTTTAACCAAATCTGGCTTTTCGTCACCACTGAACCAACAATAGTGTATCGTCTTTGGTATCATACTTGTTTGGGGGCAATATGTAGTTTTTTTAGAGTTGTTTTGTAAAGTTCTAACAATTGTTCGGTGTGTTGTTTTATACTTAATACTTTTGAGTTGGTCGAGGTGGGAGTATTTGAATAATGTATAATTGCATTTTTCAATTCATTAATGTTGTTCGGCTCAACCAGTAGCCCCTCTTTTTCATTGTGTATCTGCATTTCTGCACCACCACAACGAGTAGCAATAACGTATTTATTTTGAATAAGTGCCTCTGCAATATCAAGTCCAAATATTTCCAAACAGATTGTCGGGTGAACCAAGCAGTTGAATGCCTTGATAGTATTCTGCATTTGGTCGTATGGTACCTTGCCGTGCCATATTATGCGACTATCTTTATGGTATTTATTCTTTAACCGATCCATATAGCGTTGTTCTGCCTTGGTGCCAGCACCGCCTATCAGGTGTAGTTTGATGTTTGGATTCTCGATAGATGAAAAGGCTTTCAAAAGGATATGGATGCCTTTGACGTAGTTGATGCGGCCGACGTAGTAAAAGTTTATGATGTGAGATGTGAGATGTGAGATGTGAGATGTGTTGCCTTCTCTTGAACTTTGATTTTTAATCGTTATGTTTTTATCAGGTATTCCGTGTGGTATGACCGTGATTTTGCCTTCTGGGCAGCCGTTCCTGCGGAGGGCTTCGGCCATTGCGTCGGAGGGAGCGATGAAGTGTGTGGCTGTTTCGGATAGTTCTTTCCATTCTGCCAGTTTGCGGCTAACGATAAGTCCAGTGCGGCCGATAGGGGAGAGGAACGGAATATTTGGTAACCGTTCCAGACGTTGGCCAATCTTGCTGTATCGCTCTTGACTGTATTGTTTCAAAAGCGGATACCAAAATAGTCCAGTTGGGGTATTGCGTAGGTAGCATTTCAAGCAGTGGCTGTAGTCGGCAGGGCTGCGGCAGATTTCATCGTCGGTGTTGAGCAGTGTGCCTGCAGGACAGACGAGGCCGCCGTGATGGGCGGTGACAACGCAAGGGATGCCGAGTTCCTTGCATAGTCGTGCTGTCGTTAGTTTCTCGCCGTTGGCGTGGACAATGTCGGGACGTATTTGTTGCAAAGCATTGCGAAATGATTCTTCGTCATTTACTTGATAGATACTGATGCCTTTATAATCTCTGGCGGTTGGATTTGTGTTTTTTACATAAGAAATAACAGAAACTTCAATCGTATTGCAATTATCTGTATTGCCAGTGTTTTCGCAGGCGAGGCGCCTGCGTACCAGTTCGTCCACTAGGTTGCGGACGTAGACTTGCCCTCCGCCATAGTCGGAGAAAAAATCACCGGATGCAACGATTGTTAATTTCATAATGACTCTTACTCGCAAGCGAGTTTTTTTTTAAACAGGAATTACCATAAATTGTCCAGGAATTAACCAAAAATCATATTTTTTTGACCGGTGAAACGAAAGCGTTCGTATTATATTATAGAACGCGAATCCCCGCAAATGTCCGTGAATTGTCATAAATGTCAAATAAATATGACTGGTTGGTTACTTACAAAATTAGCAGTATTTTTATTGAAGCATGAGTGATTTACATATCTTCAAGAGATAGTACACCTGATTTAATGGCCATCTTTTTCATCTGAGGACAGTTTCGTTTAAGGTATTCGATTTTTGAGTTAAGTAGTGTTTTGTCAAATTTATTTGGATCTTTTTTTATTTCATATACTTCAGCAATGTTGTCAATTTCGTTAACAGCTATAAGGTCAATCTCGTTTTCTCCTTTTCGATTCCAAAACTGACCTATACCTGTATATTGGCCACTTTCTCGTAGTTTTTTCTCAAAATATCGCTCCAATACAAATCCGGAATAAGAGTCATAATCACGTGATATGATTCTGGATAACTGATCTATAGATCCGCTTTCAATATAAGATTGATACCTATAAATGAATCTAAACCATATTGTTAAAAACTCGTCGTTTAGTTTGTATTTTATATTTTTCCCGTTAGGTTTTGCAAATATTGGCTGATGTGGTTTGATCAGTCCGTGGTATTTTTCCAGGCGTGTCAAATAACTGCCAATATTGTTGTATTGCATAATGTTTTCGATTTCACCCCGATTGTGAAGTCCAGAAGCTATACAAGTTAATATGGAGAAATATATCGAATAATCGGGACCGAATTCTTCAATCAATATGTTTCGGCCTTCGGTTATTAATGGTGAATTTATTTCTGTAAGGTATCCTATAATTCTGTTCTTTGTAGTATATTCTTTATCCATCAACATTGACACATACCAGGCCACGCCACCGCTTACTGCATATAGAGCCAATAAATCTTCGTTAGAATATGAGCTATTATAATCACGTATGATGGTTTTTAACGTGGAGGTTGTGAAAGGAAATAATGTTATTATATTATTGGCCCGTCCGAATAGGGGTTCGTTATAGTCTTCGAAAATCTTCTTCATCATTGTGAAGACTGAGCCAGAGAGGATCAGGTTTATTTTTCCTTGATGACGATACAAATCCCAATCACGTTGTATTTCGCTAAATATAGAGTTGTTGACTCGCTGAAAATCCTGAAATTCATCAATGATAAGTGTGAATGGTCTGTTTTTGGATAGTTTTAGCAAATAAACAAACACCTCAGAAAAACGAGTGAATTTGCCTAAAGTAACATCCATTTTTTCTTCGACTTCACGTATAAAGTCTTCGCATAACAATGCTTCAGCTTTTCTGGCAACAAAAAAATATAGAATTGTGTTATCATTGCATCTACGAATCAGCTCTGTCTTACCAATCCGCCTGCGTCCCATAACCACTGTCATTCGGCTTTCAGTCCTACTTTGTGCAAGCACATTGTTAAGAACTGCAAGTTCATTTTCTCTATCATAGAATTTCATTATGTATATTTTTTTTGTTTTAACACTTTACGATGCTTAGCGGTATTATAGTATTTTGTATTACGGTAATTTGAAATACTATTTAACAACATTTAATGTATAATGTTGGTTTGTTGTGATTTGACTCGATGAATCAATTTGAAAATTAATTCATGGCAACCTCTATAATTCATAATATTTACTTCGTTGAAGTTCCTATGGCTTGGAAAAACAAACAAGTTTTATTTTCTATCGCTTTGCGAAACGTTAGCTTTTTACTTGCAAAACAAACTTGTTGGTTTGTAGAAATATATTCGTTCTATTCGTGAAATTCGTGTTCAAAATAATGATTTTTTAGAGGTCTTACCGTATTATTTTCTTGTGCCGCGGAGACGTTCCAGCCAATGGTAGAAGCCCATCAATCCATTGCGGGCACAGAAATAGTATAGGCGACTTTTTTCGGGGGAATCGAGCCAGGAGCCTTGGCACCAGTGGATTGCGCTTTTGTCGTAGAAACTGTATTTGTCGTGGATATGGTCGAGAGGGTAAATCGTTACGCCGTTGGAAAGGTTGTACAGCTTGTTCTCAGAGGTGTAGCCGTATTGCTCTAAAAGTCTGGCTAAAACAAAACATACGGTGCTATGGTTTTCAGGAGTGTAGTGAATATTGTTATAATAATCTAAGGCTTCTTTCAAAAAAGGATGCCCTTTCTCGGCGCCTATTATTGCGCACTCAATATCGTAGTAGATTATGTTATCTATAATGTAAGGCTCTGTTCCTGAAAAAAATGTGTTGTTTAAAAAGGTATCAAAAGACTTGTAAATTTCCACGTCGGAATCAAGATAAATTCCCCCTTCCGTATACAATGCATACAGTCGTATATAATCAGAAGCAACGGCATATTTTTTTGCAGCCATTGCTTCGCGGACGTAAGGGACACTATCGAAATCAAAACTATTGCCGTCCCAAAGTCTCAACTTATAGTCAGGCATTATCCGTTCCCAACTGCGTAGACAACGCTTTACAAGATCAGGATAAGGATCTCCACTGAACCAGCAGTAATGTATTATTTTGGGAATCATTTTCTAATTGTTTCAATCCAATGATAAAATTTCATTAGGTTCAAATTCCAGCATAGTTTATAAAATAACCCTCTTGGCTTTGGCTGAAACCAGGACATTTCGCCCCAGTGAAATGTATAAGCATCTGTGCTGGAGTCAGGAGCAAGTCGATCAGAGAAAACTGACGATGGGTAAACAACAATGCCTTCACTTAATTCTTGAAAAATGTCAGATATTTCAAATCCATATTTCTTTTGCAGTACATCCGCCATAGTATAATTTGTAACTTTTGTGTCGATGCTGCCGTCGGCTTTAATCAAGGTGGAGTCTGCAATCTTGTCCATGCAATCTTGTAGGTAAGGATGCCCAGGCTCAGAACCAATTATGCCCATTGAAAGATTTGTGACATTTCTTTTTTCTGTTTTATTTATGTCGACAGAAAAAACTTGAGTTCCAATAAATAGCTTGTGATTTAAAAAACTGTCAAGGGGTTTAAGCACTTCAGTGTCGGTGTCAAGATATATTCCGCCATATTTATATAGAGCCCAAAGTCTAATATAGTCTGATGCAAATGCCCATTTTTTTGCAGTATATGCTGTTTGGACAAATACTGGGGCTTCATTTATGTTGTAAGTGTCCTCATCCCAAAGCATTACTCTGTAGTCCGGCAAGTGCTTTCTCCAGCTTTCGAGGCATCGTTTTATGGTATCGGATTTTTCTCCTCTACCAAGCCATACATAATGAAGTATCTTTGGAATCATTTCTGAATTAGTCGAGGCTTTTTGTCTCCGCTTAGCCAACAGTAATGTATTGTTTTGGGTATCAATTGTTTCATTTCCATATTTTTTCAATTTTGAGAAGTTTGAAAATTAAATCTTTGATACCCGCTGTTATGAATGAAAAAATAAAGCACAAAGGAATTATTATGAAAAAGTATGGCCAAAAAGTACTTTGACTTTCGTAATAATGGGATAGGAAGAATGGATATAACAAAACGTCAAACATCCAACAGCATAGATACATATCTAAAGAATATTGGGATATTTTTTTTACTATATATTTGGATGTATTTTTATTGAATTGTATCTTTAATAAAAGTACAAAGACGGCGATGGAAACAGGAACTATAATAATGTTTTCGTTTTGAGAGCCTAATAACCACTGATAATCACTGGATTCGGTATAAAAAATGTTAAGTATTGGTTCTAATAGACTGCCTATAAAAATGAATGTAACGAGTAATAAATTTTTTGTGTTTTTGACAGACTCATTTTCTTTTATATATCTTCCAACTACATAATAGGTCAATGGCCATATTTGCGTCCAAAACGCAGGGAAAAGGTAAAAACCAAATCTGTTAAAAGTGTTTGGAAGTGATGTTAGAAAATATAGAATAAAACAAATTGTTAAGGTTTCTTTCTTAGTGCATAAGTTCAATGCTTTATTAATTAGCGGTGTAAGTAGATATAAGCCAATCCACATTTCAATATACCATCCATACCTTATCATATTAAACCTTAGTGTCATTCCAATCGCGTGACGCAAAGAGATATCTTCGTGCAAGATTAAGGTCCTAAAGAAAAAAAAGATAATGCAAAAGAAAATGTATGAAGAAAGAACTTTTAGGATTCCTTTGATATATTTTTTATTGTATTTTGTTTTGTTGTAGTTCAAGTAACCGGTACAAAGACAAAAAAGAGGAACACATACCTGAAACACCTTCATAAAGAATCCCTGAAGGAACATTGAAAGACCATTGTAATTGGAATAAAGATAAGGCGTATGTAAATCAAAGAAATGCCATGCAATAACGCTAAAAATGGCAACAGATTTAACTAGATCTATTGAATAGTCTCGATTAGTTTCAAGAATCATTGTTAGTGTATTTTCAATATATTTATTCCTGTTATTCTCCATATTTTTATATATGCAATGCCATGTTTACGTTGGCGACCGCAGTAGGCATAGAGCTCTCTACTGGTCTTTTTCAGCCAGTGGTCGTGTTTTTTCAATTCTTCATTCACGTCTTCTGCTTTGCCGGCATAAAGTGGTGACATCATCAGGTGGTAGGAGCGGACAAGGGTGCCGCGGACTGTGTCTTCGATAAATGCACGTAGTTTTGGGTGGAGCGACTCTGGCATAGAGAGGAAGAAACTTGTGATGCGCTGGCTCATTGCCGCATAGTCTTTGTAGTGTTTTGCATAGCCTGCCGTGCTGGTGCTTTGCTCATCGCTGCCACGGAAATAGACAGTGACGTTCAGCGGCAAAACGCAGATGGTTTTGACGTGGGGCAGGGGGTAGAGGTTGTACTCGATATCGCCATAGTAGCGGTCGCCAACCTTTAATCCACACTCTTGTATCATCTGTGTGCGGTATGTGATGGCGTGGATTGGGAAATCCCAAGCTGTTGGATGTTTCTCCCAAAAGTCGTTAAGCGACATTGGCTTGTTGTAGATATCCTGCAAGTAGCCGTGATGTTCGTAGTGATCGTCAGCTTTAAAATATTCTGTGTAGTCGGTCGCTATATAGTCGATGTCGTGAGTCTTGAGGAAAGCTATATATGCTGGTAAATTCTCAGTGCTGACCCAATCGTCGGCATCGACCTCTTTCACGTATATGCCTTTGGCTTCGCGGATGCCTAAGTTGATGGCCGTACCCCAGCCACCGTTCTCCTTGTCAATCACTCGCACCAATTCTGGGTAACGTTCCTCATATTCCCGAAGTACCTCCAATGTGTTATCCTTCGACCCGTCGTTGACGAGCAGTATCTCGATGTCGTCCAACACGGACTCCGCAAGTATCGAGTCGATGCAGCGACGAACACAATGTGCTACATTGTAGCATGGAACAAGAAAGGTTAGGGTCTTCATACTGTTACGGCGGTGGTTTGTTTTGGCTTCCAGATTCTGTCTATTCTTAAGAGTCTGATTATGTAATCAAGAATTATAGAGGCTGCAAAAGCCATTATGAATAACAGTGGAACGAATAAAAGGAAATATATACCAAACTGTTGCTGACTCTCGTACAGTTTCATAAAATGAGGATAGCAAAGCATATCGAACAAAGCCAGGAAAAGATACATGTTCAATGTAAGATTTGAAATCTTGACTATTAGTGTTCTGATTACTGCATTTTTGATAGTCAAATTATGGATTAGTAAGAAAAATGCTGCCATAATAGGATATATCAACAATCCGGTTCCCAAAATAAAAACATAATCGTGATGAGGGAATAGGATGAGATTCAATAAAGGTTCTATACAGCAAGCAATAACTATAAACGTAATTAGGTATTTGCTATTAAGAGATGGACTGTATTTTTTTATATAGGCTCCAATATAGTAGCATAGTACAGGCCATATTGCAGTCCAACGATCTGGTAATATATGAAAGCCAAATCTATTTGTGGTTGAAGGAACTATTGTTAGAAGATATAGCGTTGCTAATAATAGTAGAGCTATTTTCCTGTTAGGAAGATTGTTGAACAATATGTTTAGGAATGGAATCAACAAGTATAAACCTATCCACATCTCAATATACCAACCGTATGGAATGGCATTAAACCTTAATATCATACCGACAGAATGCCTAAAAGTCAGATGTTCGTCGAAAATATAAATTCTTGCAAAAATGTATATGGTGCTGACAATAAGATATGGTATGATAACCTTTAGAATGTTGCGGTAGTATTGTTTACTAGCGGTCTTATTGATATTTAAGTAGCCTGTGATTGCTACAAAAAGAGGTACGCCCATCAAAAAGAATTCCATTGTGCATCCTTGCAGAAACATGGATATTCCATAATACTCTGTTGTCAGGAATGGCGTTTGAAGAGTGAAAAAATGTTGCGCAATAATCGAAAATATTGCGAAAGACTTTAATACGTCAACACCTATATTTCTGGTATTATCCATTATTTCTCTGTGATTTTATATACTATGCCACCAACCCATTCGTTGATTAGTTCTTTCCAATCTGTGAGGACTTGCCACTGTGGTATGAAATTGTAAATATTGGGATGTGGCTTGGGGTAGATGTTTACTGCGTATCCATCGACAGTCCAATCTTTGTTCGCGAAGCTTTTCAGACTGCGTTTCATGTGTGAAGCCGAGGTGATGAGAATGCAACTGTCAGGCAGTATTCCAAGCGAATCGAGGATTGCAATGCTGTAGGTTGCGTTCTCGACAGTGTTGCGGGCGTGTTGTTCGAGGATGATGTTGTCGTCGTGGATGCTGAAATCGCCAAGGTATCGTTTGAATTCCTCGGCAGTAGTCTCGCCATCGGATGATAATGACGAACAGGCATCGCCAGTGATGAGTATCTTCTCGGCAACACCACTCTGGTAGAGATGGATGGCTTCCCAAAGACGAGCTCCTCGATTCTCGATATAGTTGGGTTGCATCGTTGCGGTATCAAAACTGTCGCTGAAACCGCCCATCACAATGGCGACATTGTAGTATTTCTTCGGCAACTTCTGGTGGCTGTATTGGCGTGTCGTCATATACTGTGACCACTGCAGCAACGGCTTGTTGGTGAAGACCAACAATATGACTATCGCACTGATAAAGAATCCCCGACGCCATTTTTTGTCTTTGATAAAGTAGGCAAGGATGAAAAGCAGTACCACCCAAGTAAGAGGCAGAAGGAAGACTTTGAGTATTTTGGAAACAACGAAAAACAAGATGTAAAGGTTAAAGGTTAATGGTTAAAGGTATGAAGTCTGAATGTGAGGTATGTTGTGTGAGGTCTGGTACGCAGGCATCCCTGCCTGCGAAATATTATCCTTTCCAAACCGAAGACCATCTCCAATCTTCAGGTTTTGAAACTAGACCCGCTTTTACAGGATTCATCTTGATATATGAAGAAACTCTTATTCCGTGATCATAATCCCTGATATATCTATCGAAATACTCATTCATCCAAAATTTGCCTTTTCTACCAAGAATTTCATTCCCTTTACTGGCAGTAAAAGAACGCCATGCGTGTAAAATCTGTGATAGTGTTGAGTCCTTGTTCATATTTATCATAACGTGAATATGATTTGGCATAATACACCATTCAAGTAATTGATATAGTGTATTGTTATGGTAATGAAGGGTATTTGCCATCAATTCAGCTATTCTTTCATCTCTGAAAAAGCATTGTCCGTATCCGGAATCTTCGTATTTCGCAATTATAGAAAGGCATTCTTTGGTTTTCTTCTCGTATACATCAGATGTGATGTCTTTGTTTTTCAGATAAATTAGAGTGGCTCTATAATAGTCAATAACAGATTGGGGCAAAGAATCGTAGAGTCGGAATGTTATGAATTGACATTGCTTGTCTTCAATATGCGGCAGATAGTTGCGGCAGTGGTTTTTGCTGGCTATTGCTGAATTATAAGTCATATTATATTTGTTTGTCGCAGGCAAGGATGCCTGCGTACCATTTGGGGATGCCTGCGTACCAGACTACGACTTTTTTATCATTTTCTTCAAGAAACTATATCCCAGGTTATGTAGGCGCATAAAGTATCCTATCTTGCTGATTATGTTTAAGTCATGGTGGCGTTTGAAAGCCTTTGCAATGTTTTCGTCTATTTTGATGTTAGGGTCTATAATTGTTAGATTGCCAAGTAGTTCTACGTTGTGATGGTTGGAATTCCAACTCTTGTGGCTGTCGGAGATCGCCACTCCGATGTTTTTTACTTTGGACTGCATCGGATTGACGGTGAGCATATTGTTTCTGGCGGCTGCATACGCCCAGCGGACTGCCCACGACTCAATGCGACCTCGACGCTCCATCTTTAATGTGCGGAATAGGTCGTCGCCGCCGCGATTAAAATTGTCCTGCAGCACTTTGCTTTTTGCTATTTCCTCAAAATCGCCAACTTCCCAGTCAACTGTCTGCCAGCGGTCGCGCCATGTGGCCCATCCCCAACATTGTGCGCGCGGAACGAGGAAGACACCATTGCTTTTGCTCTGGTCAATATCCTCAAGTTTGGGTGTATAGCCCGATATGCTCCAGATGTCTTTACGGTCCTTGTAGACTTTAAGCGATTCATTCATAAAGGATAGGAAATCGGGTGCTACAACGAGGTCGTCTTCAAGAACGATGACATCGTCGTGTTTTTGCAGCACATACGATACGCCTTCAATTACGGAGCGGGCTAGTCCTTTGTTTGTGTTGGCGGGAAAGGTCTCGATGTGTTTGAATGCATTTAGTCCGTTGAATAGAGAACGTACTTTTGTCACCTCCTCAATATCCTTCTCGCTACGGGCCGCGTCCATAAAAACGTAGAGGTCGCTGTCGCTGCACTCAGGACAGTTCATCAACGACTCAAGCATCAACCGTGTGGTGTCGAAGCGTTTAAAGACGAATAGACAGATAGGGGACATTGGGGGTTAAAGGTTTAAGGTTTGCTCCACTTCGGTCGCAGGCCAGCAAGCAGGCAGAAAGGTTAAAGGATTACAGATATCATTAATTATGGTTTATCAGTTTCATTCGGAGAAGGTAGGGGATGTATGATAGGATATGGTAGTAGAATAATTTTTTGTTTTTATGCCAATGGCGGGAGATGCGAATTTCGTTGCGGCATTGGCGTGAACAGCCTGACAAACGCAGGTAGATAGATGCTCGCATCTTATGCCAGTGGGCTATATATTGTTGAATGCCTTTCAGATCTGGATGTGCCTGGTAAATCTCTTCAAGCCCTTTCCCCACAGGGTCATCATCAGCCGGAATGCGTTTGGGCTTGCCCATAGACGAGGTCTCGCCAGTATAGAAAATACTTTGAGGCTTTCGGCAGTAGGCAATTTTAAAATTAGCAGCCAATCGTGCCCATGTCAGTAGGTCTTCGCCCTGATGCACTCCTTCGGGGAATCCTCCGATGAATTGAAGGGCTGATTTCTTCACCATAACGCTGATAGAGCAGAATGGCGGGTCGGAGGTGGCAGCGACTTCGAAATAGTTGTTCATCACAAAGTCTTTATCCGATGGAATATTCAGTAAATGGATGTTGGATAATATTCCAGCGGCATTGCATCGCTGGTAGGCTGTGGCACAAACATCAACGAATGGATATTTGCTGCAAAGCTGGTTTGTTGTCTCGAGGAATGTTGGTCTCCACTCGTCGTCGGCATCCAAGAAAGCCACCCACTCACCATGTGCCTCTGCCACACCACGGTTGCGGGCCATCGAAACGCCTTGGTTGTCTTGGTGCAGCAGCCGAATGCGCGGGTCGTCAATCTGAGCCACAACAGCCTCTCCACCATCGGAGGAACCGTTGTTGACAACAATCAGCTCGAAGTCCTGCACTGTTTGAGCCAGTACCGAACGCACAGCACGTTCGACAGTGTCGGCTTTGTTGTAGAGAGGGATGACAACGGATAGCATTGAATGGTAGATGTTTATTTAGAAATTAAGTCCGCGTTCGGAGTATTGATAACTTGGTTTGTTTACTTTGCTTAGCATTCCAAGCATAATTCCATATAATGCAAATGGATATCCTGTCGAAGCCATTGTGTAGGTGACAACATTCTCGCTGTACATTGCTGCATAACAGCCTACTATACCACCGGCTGCTATCATTGCGCAACATTTGATATAATCGGGTACATAATTTCGCGTACACACCAAAAAACAGTGTACAACAACGGCTATACCCACGATGATGTATAGCCAGTATCCTATCAGTCCTGTGTCGCAGCGCATTTGAACGTAGTCTCCGTGTGTCTGCTTGACACCTGCTGGATTATCATAGAGGAACTTTTGGCAACTACCAATGCCGCTTCCTTTCAGTTCGTGACCTTTATAGAATTCATCTTCAAGCATTTCCCAAACGGCTTCGCGTCCGTTGTTGCGGATGTCATCTTCAGAAATGTTTCCTTCGCGCAGGTCGCTTATAGTTAGCTCGTTTTCTGTATCTTTCCAGAACATCTTGTCGTGGAAGGCTGGCACATAGAAGACAATTGCCAGTCCGATACCAAGAATGACAGCAATATAAGGCAGTGAGATCCATTTGTGTTTTAAGAACATAAAAACTGCGAGTCCAGCAAACGATGCAAGCAATCCGCTGCGATGTACCATCAAGATGCATGGCAAGAAAAAGAGAATGCCAAGAATGAGATCTTTTTTGTCTTTGCCGTAGAAATAGTAGAGTCCAAAGGATATTAGCGATATGGTTACGTAGTTGAGATTTAGAGCGGTAGCATACCAGAATGTGCCACCAAAGAACTGAGCTATAAATGGGAAGTAGCCAATCAATGCGCTGACGATGGCCACCCTTCGAGCCCATACGCAGCATGAAAGGAATATCTTTTCGTCACGCACAATTGCCGAGGCGGTAATCATAATGACGAGAGGATAAATGTATTTGAGAATGTATCGTATGCCGTATTCGATTGAGTCGCAATATGTCAGCGAGTAGATGAGCCAGAATATATAGATAAGATACATCACAGTACCGATGCCCCATTTGGGTCGCTCGACACTGACAAATAGCGACATAAGTAGTGCCACTTCAAGCAACAATAGTCGTATGGCCTGCAGGTTAAATCCTCCACTGGCTCCGTGTCCTCCGGCAGCTGACGACAATGCCAATGTGCCGGTGGCAAAAAGCAGAATAAAGAACATCTCGGTACCCTCAATCAGCAGGTATTTGCTGCTGTTCAAGGGATCCTTGATGCGGGCACTGTAACGGAACATGAAAATGAAGAAGTAGCCGTTAAGCACCAGAAAGAGTATAAGGTTGATTATTCCGCTCACGGATAAAGGTTATAGGTTAAAGGTTAAAGTTTAAAGGTTAAAGGTTATAGGTTAAAGATTTATGTTCTAAAATATTTTTTTTGAACACGAATTGTTCGAATGACATGAATAATTATTGGTCGCTTCGCTCAAAATCTCTCAAAAATCTGTTCAAAAATCTTTCACTGCCCATGCTTGGAGGGATGCGCTACGCGCAGAAATTCTTCAGAATTAATTTCAAATTTTACAAATTTCTTTTTTTGGTCGCTTCGCTCAAAATCTCTCAAAAATATATTCTAAAATAATTTTGTTGAACATGAATTGTTCGAATGACATGAATAATTATTGGTCGCTTTGCTCAAAATTTCTCAAAAATCTGTTCAAAAATCTTTTCACTGCCCATGCTTGGAGGGATGCGCTACGCGCAGAAATTCTTCAGAATTAATTTCAAATTTTACAAATTTCTTTTTGGGGTCGCTTTGCTCAAAATTTCTCAAAAATATGTTCTAAAATATTTTTGTTGAACACGAATTGTTCGAATGACTCGAATTATTATTGGTCGCTTCGCTCAAAATCTCTCAAAAATATATTCTAAAATATTTTTGTTGAACACGAATTGTTCGAATAACGCGAATATTTTTTCGAATGGTCGTGAGCGACCGACGAATTGCACGAATACTCAAGTAGATAGTTTTGAGTAGAGTGCTTTTATTTGTGCAGCATAATGGTTGAATGAGAACTGTTGGGCTTGAGATACAGCATGTTGTCTGATTTCGAAAAGATCATTTCTGTCAAATAATTCTATTGTCTTATCAGCCAAGTCGTTGAAGTCCTCTTTTTTGAATAGTATTCCATCTACACCATTGTTGATTATTTCCGCCAGTCCTCCAGTGTCGGAAGCAACTACGGCACATCCTTGCGCCATAGCCTCAATTGCCGACAGACCGAAGCCTTCGCTGCGCGACGGAACCCAAACAAAGTCCATACGCTTGTAATATTCCGGCAGTTTCTCGTATTCCACTCGTCCGGCCCATTCAATGCGGTCGGGTGCTATGCGATAGTCATTCTGCTGTTGCTCCATCAGAGAACGCAGTTTGCCGTCGCCAACGATAATTAGCTTTGCATCAGGCTTTTGTTCAAGGACTTTGGCAAAAGCAGGTACAACTAAGTCTGCACCTTTGATGCTCTCCAAGCGGGCTACAACGCCAATGGTCTGAGGCCGACTTGTACGGTCATCTGTACTGAAATTGAATACATACTTGGCGGGCAAGCAGTTGTGAATGGTGATATGATTGTGTTTTTTCAGTCGAAAATCTTTGTCAAACAGATTGCTGCTGCCGAAGAAACTGCGTTCAGCCACCTCGGTAACGCATGTGAATGCCGTTACGACGTGACGCTGAAGATACCGCACCAACCACAAACTGCGATAGATGCTTGCATCGGTGTGTAGTGTCGCCAAAATCGTTTTAATTCCTAATCGTCGAAGGATGAAGACTGGCACAGCACCCGGAGCCATATATTGGATGTGCGCAATAGTGGGATGATATTCATTAACTACGCGTTGTAGACCGATTTTCAAGAATTTATATACTTCGCGGGTGCTTTGCGGCCGACGTCCGTATGCCGACAGGCAAACAACACGACTACTGGCACGTTCGAAGGCTTGAACCATTGCGAAATCGTATTCAAAATAGCATACTGTCACGCAGTTGTAGCCGGCATCGGTCAGTGCTTCGACAAGACGGAGAGTTTGAATCTCAGTGCCGCCAGTCTTGAGACATGGTATTCCAATAAGTACCGATGTATTCATTTGGGTTACATCAAATCTTTATTATTTTAACGGCGAATTAAACTAATTAAGCGAATTAAATTGTTGCCATTAATTCAATTGTGGAGTGAGAGGGGAGTGAGAGGGGAGTGAGAGGGGAGTGAGAGGGGAGTGAGAGGGGAGTGAGAGGGGAGTGAGGGGGACAATAGATCTGTATCTGAAGTTAACGGCTAATTAAACGTATTTAGTGGCTCACTTTTATATTCCAAGACAATATTTATATACCTCGATGGTTTGTGAAGCACATCGTTTCCACGAAAAATGTGAGGCCTGATTGATACAATGTTCAGTCAAGTCGCTCTTTTTCAGTGTGCCTTGTTCGAAGCGTTCCATATAGGAACACATCGTAGCGGTGTCGTCGGGGTCGACGTACAGTGCAGCATCGCCACCTACTTCTGGAAGGGAACTGTTGCGGCATGTCACTACAGGTGTGCCGCATGCCATGGATTCGAGAACCGGCAGTCCGAACCCTTCGTAGCGCGACGGGAAGAACAGAGCAGTGGCCTCACCATAGAGCTGGGCGAGTCGCCGGTCGTCAATGTCGGAAAGTATCTGGACGTGGTTGCGAAGATGTGCGCGGCTGCAGTATTCAAGAACCTGCGGCGGAGTGTTGGGCCACACCAGCACGAGCTGATGTTTAGGCTGTTGTTGCACGAACTGTTCGTAGGCCTTGAGGACCGACATGGTGTTTTTGCGTCCTAAGCTGCACGACACGCATAGGAAATAGGGATGCGCTGCGTCCTTGTTTTGTGTCGGGTTGAAGAGGTTGCTGTTGTATCCCCAGGGAGTAACGAAAACCTTCTCCTCGTCGACATCCATATATTTCACAATGTCGCGTTTTGACGATTCGCTGCAAGTGATGACAGCGCGGCAATGGCGTGCAAGGGTAGGGTAGGTGAGCTGTGCACGCTTGTGGTCGAACACCTCGTCGGGACGGGCAAAAAACATCGCGTCGTGGATAGTGACGACGGTGCGTTCCGGTTTGTGTACCCACTCGAAATTGTGCGGAATGTGCAGCAGATCGTAGCCCGTGGCCAGTTCGCGCAAGGGCATCTTACCGATAATTTTGTTGACCAGTTCCTTGTGAGGAAGAAAGATGTGGCGGCAGCGGAAATCCGTGCCCATTCTCCGTCCGCTGATGCCTTTGGTGTTCTGCGAGTAAAGCATAACCTCAAACGGCAAGTCGTTGAAACTGTTGAGTGTCTCGACCAACTCTTTGGTGGTCCGGCCAATGCCAGAAAGCCATCCGCGTCCGTAGAGCGGAAGGACAGAGTTTATGTCGATCGCTACTTTTTTCATTGATTGTTATCGGATTTTGTTGCCAAACGTTCAAGAAGATTGTTCCATTCACCGATGGTTTTCTCTTTGCGGAATCGGCAGTCGAGGTTTTGAGATGCTTTTTCTCCAAGGTTCGATGACTCGGAATTATTATTCCAAAGATAGACTATTTTTTCTTCAAGGTCGTTGATATCGAGTGGGCGAAACAGCGATCCGCAAAGACTGCCGTTGCTGTCGGTCATCATATCCCGGAAAGCACCATGGTCTGGAGCTACGCAGCAGCGTTTTTGCGATGCGGCTTCGAGCAGTGCTACAGGGAATCCTTCATAGCAACGACTTGGAATAACGACGAATCGCGAGCCGATATAGAACTCTGCAAGTTGCTGTCGGTCAATCTGTCCGCAAAGTGTCACATTGGGTAATGGCTCGATGCTTAGACCTTCGCGCAGTGTTCCTGCAAAGCGAAAAGGAATGTCCGGATGACGACGAGCTACCTCAAGAAGCATATCAAAGCCTTTCTCTTCGCTCATGCGGCCGACGTAGGCTATATATCCTTGTTTGTCGCTGTCCGTTTTGTCGCTTACGGGAAGTGTATCTATGTAGTTGGGTATAACTACGATGCGATGAGCGTCGAACCCTGCAGCGATGAGTTTTTGCTTTTGGAATTCGGTCAGGCAACTGTAGATGTCGACGTTGTCGAGGTATGCTCGTGTGCGACGAGCGACAGTATTGCGCAGGGCGTAGCCAAGAGAACGCAGACGGTTGTATTCGCAGTTATACCGTATGCAGTCGCGTTCGTTACCGTTGCGTAGGCAGTTCTCGCAAGGCCGTCCGTCGCGAAGGAAAAGTCCTGTCGGGCAGATGAGGCGGTAGTTGTGGACTGTCATCACCACAGGTATGCCAGCCTTTCGGCACAGAGGCAGAATGGCTGGCGAAAGGAAAGGATAGAGGTTGTGGATGTTGACCACATCGGGACGGAATGTACGCAGCTTGCGTCGCATTGCCCGCCGGCCAGCGATGCTGTAGATGCCGGCAAAAAATCCCCTTGTCTTTCCCCACAGCGTGTCGCGATGGTGCTGTGACGATGGTCGCAACGTGTCGACCTCGTGGCCGAGGTTGCTGAGGTCGTAAATCATACGGTCGACAACAGCCTCTTCGCCGCTATAACGGCCATAGTCGTTGTGTACGACAAGGATTCTCATTAATATTCGGTAATTCCGCCACCGGCTTTACGTTGGGATTTCATTTCCTCGAAGGCGCGACGTACAGCGGGATGGTCCATGATGATGACCGTTGCGCGGTTGAGAGGATACGGGTCGTAGTCGAGGATTCCGCCCATGTATTCGCGGCGCAGCTGCGATGCAGGTATACCATATTGATTAATCAACTTGTTGTATACCGTATCGGCACGTTGGTGGCTGAGGAATTCGTTACGTTTGACGGTACCCGTCTTCGAGTCGGCAGAGCCATAGAGGGTGAAGGTGTATTCTGGGAAAGCCTTCATTATGCGAGCCATCTTAGCAATCTTCATTTCCTCGGTGGGCAGGATTCCCCACTTGTCGAGTTCGAAGAAGACCATTTCGTAAGGCAGCATGCGCTTGCTCAGAATGGTTTCGAGCGGTGTGGAAGTGGGTATATTCTCGTATTGCTCTATCAGCTTCTGACGAGTTGCGGCCAATTCTTGCTTGTAGGTGATGGTATTGATGTCGTCGATGGTGTCGTGCTGCACGATGAGAAGCGAGTCGATTTTCTGTATAATGTCGACATCCTCAATCTGTATGTAGGCAATGAATTTGGGTACTTCCGTGCTGTTGGGGCTGATTAAACCTTCCTGAATGAAATAGGCGAGACGTTTCTCATCGCTGCGGAGATTGAAGTCATAGGTCAGACCGGCCATGACCGACAGTTCCATGTCGGGAGCGAACTTTTCGACGTTTGGTATGCGTTCACGGTCGAAATCACCTTCCATGATAGAGAGACGCAGGTCGCCATGCAGGTTAAGGTGCTCTGTGAGTGCATATTTTGCCATATATCCCACATGGCCTTCATTGGCGAAGTTGGTGTTCTTAAACCCGTGATAGTCTGCTGAATAACCAATGAAGTTGGAGAATTTCTGGGGATGAGCCTCAGAGAGTCCGACGCGGATGTTGTAGCCTGCATAGACGATATGGTTCCATTTCTTTTCGAGATTCACCACGTCGTAGGGCTTCATGAAAGAGAGGTTGACCAGAAGGTCGGCACCGAGGTAGATATAGCGCCAATCCTGGTGAAGGATATCGCTGTTGCCGTCGACGGTCCAATAGTATCCGCCCAAGGCTCCGTTGATGTTGTTGCCACCGATGTTGAAGGAGGAATAGCTCATACCTTCGCAGTTGCCATAGTCCTTAGTGAGGTCGGAACGATGCTGGATGTAGCTGTCGGAAGAGATGTAGCCGTGTGAGTTGGCAAATCCGATACCAGCGCTGACACCGACCACAGGGAATATCCATCGACCCACATGCAGTTCGGTTTTGCCGCCAATCCTGTCGAGCAGAGCGCCCTTACCGTCTTCATATCCGAAATAGATGTTGCCGCCGCCGTGCGCATAGATGGTCCAGTTGTCGGCAATGTGGGAGCGGATCCAACCCACGTCGTGCTCACCTCGTGCTGAAGTGGTGTCGATAATGGTATTGTGATATTCCTGGGCTGACAATATGCCTGTAAAGGCAAGTAAAAGTATGCTTATGAAAAGTTTCTTCATTATATATATTGTTAGTTTTTGTTAGTCAATTTTCACGTCACGTCCGCCGGCCTGTCCCTGTTGGCGCATCTCGTTGAAGACCTTGCGCACATAGGGGTGGTCCATGATGATGACCGTCGAGCGGTTGAGTTGGAACGGTGTATAATCGAGGATGCCGCCCGGGTATTCGCGTTGCAGCTGGTCGGGATTAACACCATAGTTATTGATGAGGTAGTTGTACACCACATCAGCACGCTGGTGGCTGAGGAATTCGTTGCGCTTGACGGTACCCGTCTTCGAGTCGGCCGAACCGATGAGGATGAACTTCATATCGGGGTAGGTATTCATTATATGTGCCATTTTCTCGATCTTCATTATCTCGCTTGGGAGGATATCCCATTTGTCGAGTTCGAAGAATACCTGTTCGTAGGGCAACATTATGCCCAGGGCGGTGGTGTCGAGTTCGCCATCGCGGCCATTGGCGTTGTTGAGGAGGTTGTCAAGACGGTTGATATCATCAAGAAGTTTGTTGATGGTATCCATACTTTCGGGAGTCGGCACGTTGACATACTCGTATCCGACCAATGTGGTATCGGCAATAGTTACAAAATTAGTATCCAGCATCTTCACATAGAGGAAGTGAGTGATGGTGTTGGCGCTACTTTCGAGGTTGGTTTGTTCGGTACGCTTGAAAGCGTCGCGATCCTGACGGATATGGAACTTGTATATAAGACCGATTTGCGCGTTGAAGATAGGGTCGACGCCAGGGCCTGGGGACTCGATTCCCGATACCCATTCGCGGTCGAACAGACGTTCCATGAACGATGCACGCAGGTCGGCATAGACGCTCCAGTTACGGTTGAAGTTGTATTTGCAGATATAGCCGAGATGAGCCTCGGAGCGATGGTTGTTTGTATCAACTTCTGATAAAGAATATTTGGTATGCACACCGCCATAGACTATGTGGTTCCAATCTTTTTCGGGATTATAGTTCTTTGAACCTCTGAAAATTGCGAGGTCCAAGAAAAGGTCGACACCGAAATAGAAATATTTCCATTTCTGGATATAAAGTTCATTGTTATAGTCCCAATAGTAGCCGTGGAGACCGGGGCCGCACTCGCCTGTGCCGCTTGTGATGAGGTGAGTGTTGTAAGTGTCTTTGGAGAGGAATCCGTGAGCGTAGCCATATCCGATACCGGCGCGGAAGCCCCACATGGGGAAAATGCGTCGTCCGAACTGGAACTCGGCATTGCCTGTCAGTCGGTCGCCGAAAGGTCCAAGACGGTCTTCGGTGCCGTAATACAACTGGCCACCTCCCTGCACAGACAGGAACCAGTCGTCGAAGAAGTGTGAGCGGATCCAGCCCACGCCGTGTGCTCCATTGACGGCTGCAGTGTCGTCGGCATGAAGTGCACGACCGTAGGCCACGTAGCGGTTGTCTTCACGGTTCCGGTCGTTCTGCGCATTGGCAGAAATAGCTACGAGAAGGAATAATAGAACTGATAGTGACGAGAGTGTTTTTTTCATGTATAGTAAGGGTTAAAGGGTTTGAGGGTTAGAGGGTTTGAGGGTTTGAGGGTTTGCTCCACTTCGGTCGCAGGCCTGCAAGCAGGCAGAAAGGTTAAAGGTTAAAGGTTTGCTCCACTTCGGTCGCAGGCCTGCAAGCAGGCAGAAAGGTTAAAGGTTAAAGGTTAAAGGTTAAAGGTTAAAGGTTAAAGGGTTAGAGGGTTATATATCAACTGTCGGAGTCGTTGTCGCCATAGCCATAACCGTATCCGTAGCCGTATCCATAACCGTATCCGTAGCCATATCCGTAACCGTAACCGTAGCCGCCATATCCATAGCTGTGTTTGCGGATCTTGTAGTTGTTGAGGATAATGCTCATATTCTTTAGTTTGCCTGTCTGGTAGAATTCCTCGAGTTCCATCAGGATTCGGCGGTCGGAGGTTTTCTCCTTAATGACGAAGAATGTAGCATCCACAAGTCGGTTGACGATGGTGGCATCGGCGACGATGTCGATAGGTACGCTGTCGATGATGATAATATCATATTGTTTTCTTGCCCAGTCGACGAGGTCGTCGAAGCGGCGGCTCATAAGCAGCTCGGCGGGGTTGGGCGGGATGGGGCCGTTGTGGATAACCTTGAGGTCGGGATAGATGCTGTCGCTATCTATCAACTCATCAATATTGTTGTCCTGTTTCGACAGGTAGGTAGTCAGTCCACGTTTGTATTTTTCTTTTGTTCCGTGCCACGATTCGCGTTTGCGGATATCGCTGTTTATCAGCAATACTTTCTCGCCAGCATAGGCAAAAGAGAGGGCTATGTTGTATGCCACGAGGCTCTTTCCGTCGCCCGACATGGTCGAGGTCAACATGAGGACTTTTCCACCATCGATGTCGCCGTTCATGAACTGGATATTGTTCCTGAGAATGCGGAATGTCTCGTTGAAGCGGTCCTTGCCGCTTTTGGTGATGATGCGGCTCGCGTCGCCTTCGACCATGGGGATGATGCCTGCCACGGGGATAGAGCAGTAGGCTTCGACATCTTTCTTGCTGCGGATTCGTACATCGAGCCATTTTATAAGCATGATAATACCGATGGGCAGCAACAGAGCGATGATGAACGCAATGGAATAGATGCGTGAGGGTACGGGAGCCACTTTGCCACCGGCAGCATAGTCGATGACTCGGGTGTCGGCATCGGTTATGTTCATCTTCAATGCGTTCTCTTCGCGTTTGTTGAGGAGGAAGAGGTAGAGCTGTTCCTTGATGGACTGTTGACGCGTGAAGGCCTGCATCTCGCGACGTTGTGTAGGCACCATGTTGATTGCCGTATTGGTACGCATTTCCTGGTGGCGGTATTCGCGGATACGAATCTGGATAGACTGAATGTGGTTCTCGATAGTTCTGATAATGGTGCTGCGGAGAGTTTCCATCTGTCCTTCCTCTTCTTTGACAATAGGGCTTTTAGGACTGGAGTTTTCAATCAGTTCGGCATGTCGGCGTACGCGTCGGTTGTATTCTTCGATCAGGGCGTTGACGCTGTTGTCGCCGATGGCGATGTTAGGCAGGACCGAGAAGGGAGCCGTTTCGCGCACTTTGACAAGGAGTTCACGAGCTATGCGAGCCTGCACCTCGTCGTCGACCAAAGCTGCAGAGTATTGGTTGCGGCTGTTGATGTTGCTTCCGACTTCCGTATTGACGTCGCTGATGTTGTTGGCTCGCATGTAGCTTTCGAGATCACCCTCCACATCGGAGAGTTCGACGCTTATCACTTTCAGGCGTTCCTCGATGAAACGGGCAGTGTTTTCGGCCACGCGGTTTTTGTATTCGACAGTCCGACGGTTATACGCCTCGATCCAGAGGTTGATGATGTCGATGCCTCGCTTCAGGTTCACTTCGTTCATCGAGAGCCGGATGTTGCCCGCATCTTCGTCGACGATGGCAGCATTCATTTTGTTAAGATATGCGGTTGTGGCTTCGTTGAGTGGACGATAGAGGATGTGGAGTTTTTCGTGCTCGATATTGGCGAATCCAGCACGCTTGTTGACGACAATCACACCTTTGGGCGTCACCAAAGTGTCGCCATAGTCGGCTTTCCAGCTCATTGACGACTTGCCTTTTTCAGTTTCGATGGTGGACAGTTCGAATTGCTTGTTCCAGCATTCGATTTCGAAATTGCAGGCGGGGTAGGTGTTGTCGACGAAACTCACTTCGACGGGCGATTTGTCGTAGAGGTCCTCGTCGAGGAAGAGGTGCGGTTTGATGTAAGTGACCGTCAGATTGAGTTGTTCCACAACGTCTTGTACTACCTGATGAGAGCGGAAGAAGTGTATTTCTTTTTCGGCAGTGCTTGGAGTGCGGAAAGCCTTCATAACATCTTGGCTGACCTGAGTGGAAGGCGAATTGATTTGCATTGTGGCAGCCACGGAGTAGATGTCAGGGCTCATTTTCAGATGGAACCAGGCGATCACGAAGCATATCACAAGTGAAACGACGATCCAATACCAAGCCGACAAAAACAGTTCGATGATGTTGTGGATAATGAACCGGTTGGTGTTTTTCCTCACGGCTGCAGAGTTATCTCTTTTAGCTTCATCTATCATGGTGTGTGATTTTTTCGAGAGATCAAATACTCAGAGGGCATCTATAATAATTACTTTTCAAACGGCGAATTAAACGAATTGAGCGAATTAATATGTTGCCATTAATTCAATTGTGGAGTGAAAGGGGAGTGAAAGGGGAGTGAGAGGGGAGTGAGGGGGAGTGAAAGGGGAGTGAAAGGGGAGTGAAAGGGGAGTGAGGGGGACAATAGATCTGTATCTGAAGTTAACGGCGAATTAAACGATTTTTAGAGGTTACCCAGAGAGTTTGAGTTGTTATTAATTTTGAGTTTTTTTGGTTGAGAAGAGAGTGACAATCAGAGTGCCGACGCTGACAGCTGTTGTTACGATCGAGAGACGGCTGAGCCAGAAATCGACTATGCGGTTGCTGCTGCGGATGGTTGTCTGGGAAGGCCAGACATAGACGACATCGTTCTGTTGCAAATAATAATAGGGCGAATAGAGAATGTCTTTGGACAGTAGGCTGATGAAGTCCGATTTCAGGACACCGTTGACTTCGCGCATGACGAGGATTTTGTCACGTCGGATGCCGATGCCGCCCATGCCGGTGTTGTTGTTGCCAGCAGTCAGGTTGGCTTTTGCGATAAGGTCGAAGATTGTGGCGCGTCCGTCTTCGAATTCGTAAATGCCAGTAGCGCTTTCACCGATGACGGTCACTTTGAAATTGGTGATTTTGACATTGACGGTAGCCCCTTTAGCGAGTCCCGATTCGTCGATTTTTTTCGAAATCAGCTGTTCGACCTCGCTGCAAGTGAGCCCCTCGACGTATACGGTATCGATGAGCGGGAAGTTGATGTAGCCGTCACTGTTGACGGTGAAAACGGTGAGAGACTCGCCTTTTTCGAGTGTGTTGATTTTGTTGTTGAACATTTCGGCAAGTTGTGGCAGCTTGTGAGTGACAACGATTTGCAGGTCGTCGCCTCTTTTGACGTGCAGTTCGTGCACAGGCTGCATTTTGAGTTGTTCAGACACGTCAATGTCGTTGAGGAGCACATATTCCTCGACAGTGCCGCAAGCGGCAAAAGCCAGCGACATGGTCGCGAGCATAAAAATTTTTCTAAAAAAGACTCTCATTATTTATATACTGTTTTTCAATTCGTTGCGATGTTGGTATACCCAATGTAGAAATTTAGGGGTTGAAACGAAGTTCCGTTCCCACATACGGCGTGGTTCTTTGAGCAGTCGGTAAAGCCATTCGATTTTGAGTTGTACGGCCCAGTTTGGAGCGCGTTGTACCGTTCCGGCATAGAAATCGAACACGGCGCCGATGGACGCAATGATATGCGGTGAAGTGAGACGGTCGCGGTGGCAGGCTACCCATTTTTCCTGTTTAGGTGCCGTCATGGAGACGAAGAGGATGTCGGGGTTGAAAGAGTTGATATCGTCGATTATGCGTAGGCTTTCTTCGTCCGACAGTTTCTCGCAAAAGGAGGGCGACCATGTACGTACTTCGACGGCGGGGTATTCGCGTTGCAGCCGTGCTGTTATCAAATCGAGCACGTGTTGACTGCTTCCCATGTAGTAAACTTTGGCTGGTTGGTTTGTCTTGCCGTGGAGGTTGTTGAGTTTTTCCAGCAGGAAACGGTGCAGGTCGTCGCCTGCGATTTTATTAATTGTTCTGTTGCCCCATTTCTTGAGAGCCAAGCAAATGCCCTCGCCGTCGGGTAGCAGAACATCGCTTTGTTCCAATGCGATTCTGAATTCGTCGTCGTTCAATGCCTGTACGAAAGAGTGAGGGTTGAGACAGTTCACGACGGTTGTTGGTCCGTGGAGGTTGAGCGAATCGAGGTTTTCGGCCAGATTATAATTGAAGAATTTTTGCAAGGTTGAGATGATTTTTGAAGGCTTTGTGTACACTTCCGTCACGGTCACTCCCATCGGAGAGTAAGCCATATTGTCGGACCGTGTCCGAGAATAGTCAATAATGTTGCATTGAGTGTCACAATGCGTTTTTTCGAAGCATTTTTGTTCATTTTGCAATTTTTTTGAGTAAATATATTATTATATAAATATATATATTGCAGAAAATGTTATAGTTAAAACAATGCCTCTTATTATTTTGATAATTCAAAAATAATAATATTTTCAGAAATCACAAAAAATAATGTACTTTTGCATGCTCAAAACATGGATTATATGAATTTTTTAGACATATTAATAGCCATACCGTTAGGGTATCTTATATATAAAGGCTACAGGCGTGGTCTTATATTCGAAATGGCATCGTTGGCAGGGGTAGTGTTAGGGAGTGTGTTTGCTGTGCATTTCGCAAATTTCTTTGCCAATCTCATCGGGATGGGGGGCAACAGTGCGTTTTTGATTTCGTTTTTCATACTTTTTGTTGTGGTCATTGTGTTGGCGTTGTTTCTTGCGAAGCTTGTAGAGAGGTTTGTGAAGTTGGTGCATGGGGGTTTTATCAACAACCTTGCAGGAGCCCTTCTTGGGATGCTGAAGGGGGTATGTATAGTTGGAGTATTGATTTACTATGTGGCTATTATAGACCTGAACGAGAAGGTATTGACTCGAGACACCAAGGAGACGTCGCTGCTATACCGTCCGGTGGAGCGTGCGGGGAAGCACCTGGTGGGCAGGATGGGCTATTACATAGACCAAAGGAAGGAAATCCACGAGCGGAAAAAACTTTAACGTTAACTTTAACCTTAACTTTAACTTCAGATACAGAGCTTCGTTGTCGGCCGAGCCGACGGCACACCACGAAAACGAAAACAACTCTTCACCCTATAACCCTTTAACCCTTTAACCCTATAACCCTTTAACCTTTTCGCAATGTTGATTTTGGCACCGATGCAGGGACTTACGGAACTTCTGTTCAGGAGGGCGTTCGAGCGAGCGTTCCCTGGGGCGTTTGACTATGCTGTCAGTCCGTTTATTTCGCTGACGCACGGCAATCTGAGGGATGCGGAAAAGAAAATCGACGATGTGCTTCCGGAGAGGAACAGAGGAAGCATGCGTGTTGTCCCACAGATTTTGGGTCACGAGGTTGGTGAATTTGTCGATTTGGCGAACCGTCTGTACGATTTGGGCTATGAGGAGGTGAACTGGAATATAGGCTGTCCGATGCGTCGCGTTGCTGGCAAACACCGTGGCTCGGGGATACTGCCATATCCGGAGGAGGTGCGTGCGGTGTTGGAGGGGGTTGTTCGTGCAATGAGGCCGCGGCTTTCGGTCAAGATGCGTCTTGGGTACCGGTCTGCAAACGAGATTGACAGCATTGTCCCTATATTGAACGACTATCCGCTGGCGAATGTCACGATTCATCCGCGCATTGGCAAGCAGATGTACTCGGGAACACCGGACCTGAAGCGTTTTGCGGAGGTGTTGCCTATGTTAAAGCACAAGGTGATATACAACGGCGATATCTGTTCGCTGTATGACTATGAGAGAATCAGGCGAATGTTTCCGACGGTGAAAGATGTCATGATAGGCAGAGGTGTGCTGTACAATCCGTTGCTACCCATAGAGATTCGCCGTGCGCATGCAGAGGGTTTGGATGGGGTTGATGGGGTTGATGGGTTTGAGGATAACGGAAAAAACTTTAACGTTAACCTTAACCTTAACTTCAGATACAGAGCTTCGCACGAAAACTATAACGAAAACGGAAAAAACTTTAACGATAACTTTAACTTTAACTTCAGATACAGAGGGGGAGAATCTAATGGCGAGGGGGCTGTGGGAACGGCATCAGAATTCATTGTCTCGATGATGGAGGGGATTATGGAGCTGGATGTGAGCCGTGAGGCCAAGATGCGAAAAATGAAGGAGTACTGGTGTCTTTTCGGCAAGGCTGTGCCGGGCAGCGAGGAGCGCAAACGGAGGGTGCTTCATGCGGACCGCGTAGAGGAGGTTCTGGCCCTTATTCTGGAGATGACGAAATAGACGGCTGCGCCTATTCCGAGCCCGAGCAGTGCGCCGCAGAGGATGTCGGCAGGATAATGCTTGCCGAGGTAGGGGCGGCTGTATGCGACGATGGTGGCCCAGGAGAAAATTATCCACGCAAGAGTTTTGTGTTTGCGGCCATAGGCGATGCTAAGGAACATGGCAACGGAGAAGGCGTTGGCGGCATGGGACGAGGGGAATCCGTAGAGACCGCCCTTGCCGGTGCGGAGCATGCGCACGTCGGGCAGCTGATAGCACGGCCGCAGTCGCTGGACGCCGTCTTTAAGGGCATTGTTGCTGATTTGGTCGGCAAGGAGGAAGCAGAGGGCCACGCCGAGGAGGATCCACATCCAGTTTTTGCGGTCGGTGCGGAGAGTTATAAAGACATAGACCAGCAATATGACGATGAGCCAGCTCCAGGACTGGCTGAA
>Ga0310695_10002549_pt1 | contig 38104 bp, 33 predicted proteins | sample RumenRJG_04DNA_FD_203882 | JGI IMG/M metagenome (GOLD analysis project Ga0310695, IMG submission 203882) | Bovine rumen microbial communities from Lethbridge, Alberta, Canada - RJG_04 (v2) (version 2) | ecosystem: Host-associated > Mammals > Digestive system > Stomach > Rumen | place: Canada...
CATTCACCTGGTTCAAGAACAGATACCTGAACTTTGAGAAATTATAATTGAAGTATATGGCAAAGCGAGAGTACATACAGGCCAACAAGGATTGGCTGGAGGCAAAAGCCAAGGAGGAAGGCGTGAAGGCTCTTCCAAAGGGAATTTACTATAAGGTGTTGGCAGAGGGTAATGTCCAGAGTGCCAGGCCGAGCGTAAGAAGCGTCGTTACGGCTCACTACACGGGCAAGACCATCGACGGCAAGACATTCGACAGTAGCCAAGGCGGTGTGCCGTTGGCTTGTAGGCTCTGTGACCTCATCGATGGTTGGATCATCGCCATGCAGCAGATGCACATCGGTGACAAATGGGAGGTTTATATCCCTGCCGAAATGGGCTACGGGAAATTCTCTCAGCCGGGCATCCCTGGCGGTTCAACGCTGATATTTGAAATCGAATTATTAGGTATATCATGACATTACGGGAACTAATAACATCCGTGAATGCTGATGAGTTTGAGGATTCTCCGCTATTCCAGCAACTACTGAAAGTGAAGCCGGAATATGGCTCCAGCAGAAGGATTGCCGTAAAGAAACATAACGGGAAAATCGCCGTTTCGAATGTGCATGTAGGTTCATTGGGCGACATCATCACCTACCCCATCGATGTGGATTCAGACCTGCAGGTAAACAAGGAGCAGTTGCTCGACGCTATTCTCAAAGAGATTTCAACTCATGGATTCGACGAGGAAGAACAGGCAGAGTTCTGGAATGACATGAAGAATATTCAGAAAGCAAAAATTATCAGATAGACTATGCAAGGCGATTTTAAGGTTATATGATAAACAAAGATAAAATTGTGATTCGTAAGGCAGAGCGGAAGGACGTACCTCTTTTGCTGGACTTCATAAGGGGAATAGCCCGATACGAAAAGATGGAGAACGACCTAATATGAAGAGTATAAGAAGAGGTTACGTAGATAAGGACGAAGAATTGTTCGGCGGTTCCCAAAGAGCCAAGATTCTGAGTGCCGCGAATGATGCTCGATGGCTGATGAATCGTGGCTATAGTGCTGAGTCAGCCATTACATTCACCTCTAATCACTATCTTCTCACTTCAAGACAAAGGATGGCAATTTTCAGAAGCATCCTTAATGATGAGGACAAGACAACAAGACTTAAGAAGGAAATTCTAAAACCAGGTACTGAAGTATTGATAGATGGTCTGAATATCATCATAACGTTGGAAACAGCTCTTTCACATAGCCTCGTTCTGCGTGGCGACGATGGCGTTTTGCGTGATGTGGCCGGACTCCATGGCACCTATCGCATTATAGACAAGACGGTAAAGGCTATAGAACAGATTCTGCTGACGCTTTCCAATCTCGATGTAAGGAATGCGACATTCATTCTTGATAAGCCCGTTTCCAACTCAGGCTCGTTGAAACAGTTAATACTAGAGATATCAAGGAACTTCAATCTTGAAGTGGTGGTAGAGCTCGACATGAATCCAGACCAGATATTTGTTGATAAGGAGAATGTTATCAGTTCCGATGGTCCTGTGATACTAAGAAGTTCCAGTTGGTTTAATCTAAACTCCATGATTGTAAGGGATATGATTCCCGATACGTGGGTATTTAACTTTGAATTATGAGAGTATTTATAGCAATTAGGTTCACGCAAGCATTCAAAGAACCGATATTCGAGGCACAGGATGCCCTGCGTGACAACGGAGTGAGAGGCAATTTCACGCTGCCTGAGAATCTTCACCTTACTTTGGCTTTCATAGGTGAGACGGACAGAGTGGATGACATCAAGGCAGCCGTGAAAGAAGTTGTCTTTGAACCTTTTGAGATAAAGACCGGCAGGCTTGGCTGCTTTAACGGACGCAGTAAGGTGATATGGCTTGGCATTGACGGCGAGAAGAAGTTGAAGGCGATTACCGCAGAACTGAGAAAGAACCTTGATATAAGGGGGATTGATTATGCTAAAGGCAGTTTTCAGCCTCACATCACCCTCGTTCGACAGCCATCTGACATGCCTTTGGATATTGACATTGAGAGCGCAAATATGACCGTAAAGGAAATCTCCGTTATGAAATCGGAACGGATCAGTGGTAGGCTTGTCTATACTGCACTGTAAGTGAATTGAGCCCCAAAGGGATATTGGTACATCTGAATACTGTTGAGAACAAGTCGCGATTTGGTAAATAATGGAAGAATAAAAATAAATCAAGTTCGTAAAAATGGAAAGTCAAATTACAAGGGAGGCAGCTTGGAAACTGCTGAGAGAGTACAACAAAGACTCGTTTCACCTGCAGCACGCTCTGACGGTGGAAGGAGTCATGCGTTGGTTTGCCGTGAAACTGGGTTTTGCCAGCGAAGTGGATTTCTGGGGAATAGTTGGATTGCTGCACGACATCGACTTTGAGATGTTTCCAGAGGAGCATTGCATCAAGGCACCTGAACTTTTACGCGATGGAGGCGTGGGTGAAGAAATGATTCATGCAATATGCAGCCACGCATATGGCCTTCACGTGGATGGCAAGCCCGAACACCTGATGGAAAAGGTGCTCTATGCCACTGACGAACTGACAGGACTGATATGGGCAGCAGCACTGATGCGTCCGTCAAAGAGCGTCCAGGACATGGAGCTGAAGTCCCTCAAAAAGAAGTACAAGTCAAAAGGATTTGCCGCAGGATGCTCACGCGAAGTGATTGAACGAGGGGCAGAGATGCTGGGATGGCCCCTGGATGAGGTTTTGCAAAAGACACTCGATGCCATGAGGGCTTGTGAAACCCAGGTATCAAGAGAAATGGAGGTGATTTAAGATAATCGGGAGTCTTTTCGCCTCTGTAACTCTCATACTTTCAGCCTACGAGCAGTTATTCATGAAACAACAGATTTAGGAAATGAATCCAATTGCTATCCGACTTCTCAATCAACAGCTTGTTGCGCCACAATTCGGCCAGCCCGGAAAAGTGGTCAGTTACATGGGTGCCATGCAAGCCCAGGAATATCGCATGATGCGATGGGCTGTGGCGATGCGGACACACAAGCCTTCACACTATGCATTCAAGAAAGCCTTTGACGAGGGCCAGATTATCCGTCTGCACTTGATGCGAGGCACATGGCAACTAGTGTCTGCCGAGGATTATTGGATGATGATAGACCTCTGTGCGCCCAAGGCGATTGCCGTCACCAAGGGATGGATGAGCAGCAACAAGATTGCCATTCCTGATGACGAACTGATACACGTCAGAGACATCCTTGCCCAGACTGCTGCCGACAAGGGGAGCGTGACGAAGGAGGACTTTGTAAGTGCTTTGGCAGAGAGAGATTTGCGGATGGATGACCATCGTCTGTCATATCATATTCGGATGGCTGAGATGTCTGGAACGCTCTGTAGCGGAAACCTGTTGCCGATGAAAGCGACATACGCGCTTACTGCCGATAAGGTGAAGCAGACGGAAAAACTGGACAGAGACGAAGCCCTGATGGTGCTTACGCGCAAATACTTCCAAAGCCGTCAACCTGCCACACTAGAGGATTTTGTGTGGTGGTCAGGACTGAACATCAGCGACTGTCGCAAGGGTATAGCCCACCTGCGTGATTCAATCCATATGGAGAGGTGGAAAGGTCGAGAGTTCTACGTGACTGACGAGTGCCGTACCCGTGGATTCCGACGAGGCAGGTTCCTTCTGATTCCTCCTTACGATGAATACCTTATCAGTTACAAAAGCCGTGACATCGCGCTTCCCCCTGAACACAGGCACCATGCCCATAACAACAGCGGCATCTTCCAGCCTGTCATCGCCTACGACGGAGAGATATGCGGCAACTGGTCACCCTTCAAGGATGAATGTCAGGCATCGTTCTTTGTAGAAGACTTTTCTTCTGAAGACGTACAGGCATCTTGGCAAGCATACAAAGAATTTCGAGATTCAAAAAAGTAATAACAGATTTGATATGAACATACTTATTCTATCGGGAAGCCCAAGAAAGGGTGGCAATACAGACCTGCTTGTAGAGGCATTTGTCAAAGGTGCTTCGCCGAACCACTGTGTAGAGGTCGTATCGGTACATGATTACAAGGTCAATCCGTGCATGGGCTGTAATGCCTGTTTCAAGAGTGATAGCCAGTCTTGTGTGCAGAAAGATGATATGGCCACTATCTATGAAAAGATGCTCGTCTCGGATATGCTTGTAATTGCTTCACCAGTGTACTTCTACGGGCTGAGTGCTCAGTTGAAAGCCGTCATCGACCGCTGCCACAATCCTATCAGGGACACGTTCCGTATCAAAAAGACGGCACTCCTGCTTGTAGGTGCTGCTTCGCTTCCAGAACTGTTCGACAGCATCCTCACCCAGTATCAGCTCTGCCTGAATTTCTTCAGGTTGGAGGACATCGGCCATATACTGGTTCGCGGAGTCAAAGACAAGGGTGACATTGAAAAGACTGAAGCCTTGAACAAGGCGTATAAGTTAGGAAAAAACATAGAATAGAAAGGTATGGCCATAACGAGCGAGAGACTGAGACAGACGTTCAGCGAGGGCGGTGCCCAGGAGATTTATCAGGCAGTGAAGTCAGAGGGAGATTATCTTGGCTTCGCCCAGCGGTATGTCTTTGATGATGACTATAGAGTGGCCAGAAGTGCCCTATGGGGACTGACGAAAGCTAGTGATAAAGAACTGACGGAACTGCATGGCATTCTCAATGAACTGATCAATCTGTCCATGCAGACGGAGAACTCATCTGTGAGGCGGCTTACACTGAATATCATTGAACGGCTGAGGATGGAAGAGGATGACCTGCGGACGGATTTTCTGGACTTTTGTTTCGAGCACATGGCCAGCATCGAGGAATTTCCGGGCATCCAATCTGTTTGCATGAAACTCGCCTTCCACATGTGCAAATTCTACCCTGAGCTGATGGATGAACTGAGGCGCACACTTGAAGCGATGGAAATAGACTATTATAAACCAGCCGTCAAAGGTGTCAGAAGCAAGATACTGAGCGGCAAACTGAAATAATCGTATGGGCGAGATGTGGAACCTGTGGCACGGATGCCACTTGTGGTGAATTCCTTGATACCATAATAAATGATAAACTTGTCAGCCAGTAGCGTTGGTTCTTTAAAATACTATTCAGTAAACCTTATACCCATGTTCCTTGCAATAGTCAATGGCTGGCTGATATCCTTGGGCTGTGGCCTTGTGAATCCATCGTAAGCCCTTTTTCTCATTCTGAGGAACACCTGTACCTGTCATATTAAACCAGCCGATGGCAAACTGTGCCTGAGCATCACCTGCCTGAGCAGCCAGTTCATACCAGAAGGCACTCTCTGAGATATCCTTCTCCGCACCGTCACCGTTCCAATGTGCAGCACCCACGTTCTTCTGTGCAAGTACATGGCCTTGCCAAGCAGCCTCGCGATACCACCTATAGGCTTTCTCATGGTCGGCTGTCGTTCCCTGTCCCAGATAATAGGCATTCGCCACGTTCACCTGAGAACGCATATCTCCTTTCTGTGCGGCCCGTAAGAACCAGAAGAAAGCCTTCTCCAGATCCTGTTCCACCCCTTTCCCGTGATAGTAGCATTCGCCCACATTGTAGCTCCCATAGACATCATCGGCCAAAGCGGCCTTCATATACCACTCGAAAGCCTGTTGGAGGTTAACCTTCACCCCCACCCCACGTTCATAGCAGACACCTAGGTTATTCATTGCCTTGGCATCACCGCTATATGCAGCTTCACGGTAGCTGTCAGCCTTATTACGTTCCTTATCCATCAGCTACAAATATAGACAAACAAAACTATCTGCATAATCATGATGAATGGTACTCCTAACTGAAACTTCTTGTGCTTCGTCTTATGTCGCCACGCCATCATCCCCAGCCATGCGCCTATGCTTCCACCTAAGACGGCCAGTCCCAGAAGCATTGCCTCCGAGATCCGCCACTTGCCATGTACAGCCTTCCATTTGTCAATTCCAAAGAAAATGAAGGTAACAGCGTTTATGGCTATCAGATAGCAAAGAATTACGAGTATTTGGGGGCTCATAGTCTAATTAATCTTTGCCATATGATATCCCATGCGCTTGAGTTGTATGGCAGCACCGGTAAGATAGAGCACATGCAGGCAGGACACATATGCCTTAAAAGCCTCAGTAGTACCAGGCTCGATGTTCTGATGACGCAAGGCACTGTATACCCTTGATGCACAATCACCTGCCAATTTTTCCAATGCCGATGGTTCTTCACCTTGAAGCAGCAGGACGTCCTCACGGACATAATCATCGAGATTGTCATATCCCCGCTTGTCACGAATATAACCATACAGATCTGGAATGTTACCGTAAATCTCCCATTCATCGTCCCAGAATTTAGCCACGGCCATACCAATATACATCATCCAACCGAGTGAGGCTGTAGGAAAGTCATAAAACTCTCGCACGCCATCTGGAAGATATGCCCTGGCAATTTCCTCCCATTTCCCTTCAACGTCAGGACAATCAGGGAAGCGCTCGTCAACTTCACTTTTGGAAAACAGGTACTCATAAAGATCCTGCTGCAGTTGTTTTTCAAAATTTTGGTTCATGGTGCAAAATTAAATGAATCTGAACGAAAAGCAAAATTTTATTCGTACTTTCGTTCCTAAACCGATAAAGGAACCCTCCATCCGTTCCGCCCAATTCACCTGTTCGGTGATTAGGGCATAACCAGAATCTCCAAACAGTATGGAGCCGGCTTGTTTTCTAATCAATAACCATATACGGCTGCGAAGTTACAAAACAAAATCCATAACTCCAAATTCCCGCAAGCATTGCGGAATTATTTGAATCTCTAATATTGCAAAAAGGACAGTTCAATACTATTTGCGTAATTTGTGTTTTATTCACCTAAATTAATTACACATATATTCTCAAATAGGGTTGATTTTGAAATAAATACTATATCAAAAACGGGGATGGAATTAATTTTTAAAACTTCAAAAAAAAAGAAATCCGCTAATTCATTATGAATCAGCGGATTAACCTGAGTAGGTAGTCGAGGTGACAGGACTCGAACCTGCGACAGCCTGGTCCCAAACCAGGAACGCTACCAACTGCGCTACACCTCGAATTTTGCGGATGCAAAGGTACAAAGTTTTTTTGTACCCTGCAAATAAAACCGCAATTATTTTATAATTCCCTGTTCTACGAAAATCTTCTTCAAAGCCTTCACGGCACGATCAACCTGCTCGTTGGTATGCGTAGCCATCAGCGCAAAGCGCACAAGCGTGTCCTGTGGAGCACAAGCTGGTGGAATAACCGGGTTGATAAAGACGCCAGCCTTGAAAGCAAGGGCCGTCACGAGGAAGGTCTTGTCAACATCGCGCACATAAAGAGGAATGATGGGGCTCTCGGTGTCGCCAATCTCAAACCCTTCTTCGCGGAAACGCTTCAGGGCGTAGTTGGTAACATCCCAAAGAGCCTGAATACGCTCGGGTTCCTGCTGAATGATGTGAAGTGCTTCCATTGCGGCAGCTGTAGCTGCAGGCGTATTGGAAGCTGAGAAAATGTAAGTGCGGCAGGTATGACGCAGGAAATTGATTGTATCGCTATCGGAAGCAATAAAACCACCGATACTTGCAAGCGACTTAGAGAAGGTTCCCATAATCAGGTCCACCTCGTCTGTAAGTCCGAAGTAATCGCAGACGCCACGACCTTGTTTTCCGAACACACCGATACCGTGAGCTTCGTCCACCATAATGGAACAGTTGTACTTATGCTTAAGTTCCACAATCTGAGGAAGTTTGGCCAAATCTCCTTCCATAGAGAAGACGCCATCTACAACGATGAGTTTAATAGCTTCCTGGGGCAGACGCTGAAGAACGCGCTCCAGGTCTTCCATATCGTTGTGCTTGTAATGAAGCTGCTTGGCAAAAGAAAGGCGACGACCGTCCACAATAGAAGCATGGTCACGATCATCGCAGATGATATAATCGTCCTTTCCTACCACCATGGCAAGTACTCCCTGATTGACAGAGAAGCCTGTGGAGAAACAAAGACAATCATCTTTACCAATAAATTCAGATATTTCTTTTTCAAGCTGAACGTGAAGATCGAGTGTTCCGTTGAGGAAGCGGCTGCCTGCACATCCTGATCCATACTTGTCGAGAGCCTTCTTGGCTGCATCAATAATACGCTGATCACCAGTTAATCCGGTATAGGCATTTGAACCAAACATCAGCACTTTATGGCCACCCATTTCCACCTCTGTACCCTGCTTGCCTTCAATGGCGCGGAAGTACGGGTAGACGTCAGCCTCCATATACTTTTGTGGCTCACGATAATGTTTATATCTTTCCTGTAACTGTCCCATTTTAGTGAGGTAAAATTACTTTTTTTATATTTAGGCTGCAAAGTTACAAAAAAATATGCAATTCTTCACTATTTTTAGAGAAATCTTCTCTTTCTGAGAAATATTTGAAGAAACTGAACGGTTTTATAAGTGATATTTTGTATATTTGCAAAATAATGATAACAGAAAAGATGAAGATTACGTTCATAATCAATCCCATATCGGGCACAGTTAGTAAGTCGGGTATTCCGCAGCTTATTGATCAGATGCTGGATAAGAAAAAGTTCTCCTATGAAATAAGGGAAACGCTATATGCCGGACATGCTGCAAAGATTGCGACCGAATGTAAGGAGCAAGGGGTTGACGTGGTAGTAGCTGTAGGAGGTGACGGTACGGTGAATGAAGTCGCCCGTTCTATCACACATTCAAATACGGCCCTAGGTATTATTCCCTGTGGAAGTGGAAACGGACTTGGGCGTCATCTGATGCTACCGATGGATATAAAGAAGGATATCGATATTCTCAACAAATGCGAGATTCATGATCTCGACTACGGTATTATTAATGAACATCCGTTTTTCTGCACTTGCGGAATGGGTTTCGATGCTTTTATCTCCATGAAATTCGCAGAAGCAGGGAAACGTGGACTGGTCACATATGTAGAGAACGTGCTGAAAGAAGGACTAAACTACAAGCCGGAGACCTATCGCATTGAGGATGAAAACGGTACCATCATTAATCGCGCTTTCTTAATTTCATGTGCTAATGCGTCACAATACGGAAACAACGCCTATATTGCCCCTCAGGCTTCGATGCGTGATGGTATGCTCGATGTGATTATCATGGAGCCTTTCGATGTATTGGAAGCTCCGCAGGTGGCCATTGAACTGTTGAATAAAACACTTGACAAGAACCAGAAGATTAAGACTTTCCGTACTCAGCATATTCGTATCCACCGCGAAAAACCCGGCGTAATTCATTTTGATGGTGACCCCGTGATGACAGAAGCCGACGTGGATATTAGGCTTATTCCTGGAGGAATCAAAATGGTGGTCAACCCAGATGCTGACAAAAACAAGCGTCTACCAAACAAAATGCAGACGGCCTTCAGTCAGCTATTTAATGATATTAACATCGTGCGCGGGGACATCACGAAACAAAGCCGGAATATCCAGGCACTAAACAAAAAAATACTCAGGAAACTGAATAACATTTAGAGGAAAGAGGAGAGAGAACACCTTGAGGGAAACGAAAACAATGACGATGACGAAAAGGCGTTAACCTTTAAGATAGAAATCTTTCACCAGATCATGATAGGCATCGGAATTCATTACGAGTTCCGATGTTTCTATTTCTCCCGGATGCTTGCGGAAAGCTAGAAGATAGCGTCGGGGAGATTTGCAATTAGTGGTTTTCACAGCACAGACCCTTGAAGGATAGAGCCCAACCATAACAGCTTCCATCTCAAGACTGCTACGGCAATCAAACGGAATGACAACCGAGAATTCACCGTCGCTATCTAGCAACTGCCCTACCCCATTCATCAAATCCCTATAGGAAAGCGAATCCGTATGGCGGGCCATTGAACGCTGTACATCAGGAGCCTTCAGTGATTGTTCAAAATAAGGTGGATTAGCTACGATAGCATCATAATGAAGGGAGGAATTAATATCTTCCAACGTTTCCGGGGGGATTACAGGCATGAAATCCTGTAAACGACAATGATGAACTTTTATCCGGTCAGTAAAAGGAGAAGCTGCTACATTCTCACGGGCTTGCAGGCATGCATCAGAATCAATGTCTATAGCATCCACCGAGGCTTCGGGGAAACGCTGGGCCATCATCAAAGCTATCAATCCCGTACCAGTTCCAATATCAAGGATATGGGAACCTCCCCTCGCCCATGCACCGAGTAAGGTTCCATCAGTTCCGACTTTCATGGCGCATCGTTCCTGATGAACTGTGAATTGCTTGAATGAGAAATAGGAGTTGGACATAATAAACGATGACTATAGCGATGACGATGACTATGACGATGACTATAACGATGACTATGATTTTGAAAAAGTGAAAAATCCCGACTATCATAAGACAGTCAGGATTTATCTAAATGTGCTTTACAGTGCGAAAATTGCCAGTACTGTTTGCCCCGAGGCTTATGCCTCAGTAGCTTCTTCCAACTCCTCTTCAAAGTCCTCATCCTCTGTTACGGGAGCCTCAGCGGGAACTTCTTCAACGGGAGCAGGAGCAGGCTCATTCTCTGCGATAACCTTCACAGGAACTTTCACCTCAACTTCCTTGTGATAATGTACGGTAGCCTCGAAATCACCAAGAGTCTTAGCATCGCGCATGGTGATAATCTTGCGATCCACCTCGATACCCTGCTTAGCAAGTTCTGCAGCAACGGTAGCAGCGTTAACTGAACCATAGAGCTGACCAGTAGCTGAAACCTTGGCAGCGATAGTCAGAGCTACGCCCTCGAGCTTAGCAGCCTTTTCCTCGGCAGCAGCCTTCTGAGCAGCCAGCTTGTGAGCCTGCTGTTTGAGGTTCTCAGCGAGTACCTTCTTTGCAGATTCAGAAGCAATGACACCCTTACCTGAAGGAATAAGATAGTTACGGCCATAGCCGTTCTTCACGTTCACGATATCGTTCTTGTAACCCAAGCCGATAATATCTTCTTTCAGTATAATCTCCATAATGTAATCCTCCTAGTTTTATTTCATCATGTCAGTTACATAAGGAAGCAGTGCAATCTGGCGGGCACGCTTAACGGCTTGAGCCACACGGCGCTGATACTTCAAAGAAGTACCGGTAATACGACGGGGAAGAATCTTACCCTGCTCGTTGAGGAACTTCTTAAGGAACTCGGGATCCTTGTAGTCAATGTACTTGATACCACTCTTCTTGAAGCGGCAATACTTCTTCTTCTTCGTGTCGATAGAAGGAGCGTTGAGATAGCGGATTTCAGAATCTTGTGCCATGGTTTAAGCCTCCTCTTTTTTAGTTGCATACTTAGCACGACGCTTCTCAGCATAAGCAGCTGCATACTTGTCGAGCTTAACTGTCAGGAAACGGATTACCTTCTCATCGCGGCGGAATCCAGTTTCGAGAATTTTTACTACTGATGGCTCAGCCTTGAACTCAACGAGGTTGTAGAAACCTGTTGATTTCTTGTCGATAGCATAAGCCATCTTCTTCAGTCCCCAGGCCTCTTCGTTCAGAATCTCTGCACCATTATCGGTCAGAATTTTCTTGAATTTAGCGACCGTTTCCTTTGTCTGTTCATCAGACAAAACGGGAGTCAGAATGAAAACGGTTTCGTATTGATTCATTTGTATAAAATAATGTATTATGACCCGCAATATCGCGAAATCGGCTGCAAAGGTACTACTTTTAATGGAGAATCGAGAATGGAGAATATAGAATTATGATTTGATTTAAAGGATTTTAACCTTTCTTGCGGATTATCACCAATTGACACCCGCAAAAAGTAATCATAATTCTACATTCTCCACTCTACATTCTACATCCAAAGAAATCAATCGTTCTCCGGAGCGATGAGCTTATAGCCCTTTCCGTGGATATTGATTATTTCAATCTGGTCATCGTCCTTAAGATGCTTGCGGAGTTTGGTGATGTAAACATCCATAGAACGGGCATTGAAGTAGTTGTCATCAATCCAAATGGTCTTCAGGGCAAAGTCGCGCTGCAGAATCTCATTGGCATGGCTGCAGAGCAGGGCAAGCAGTTCATTCTCCTTTGTGGTGAGCTTAGTTTGCTTGTCACCAATGGTGAGCAACTGCTTCTGAGTGTCGAATGTGAAGCGACCAATGTGATACAGTGTACTTTCCTTGCTCTTCTTTCCTTTTACGCGGCGAAGAATAGCCTCAATACGGAAAACGAGCTCCTCCATAGAGAAGGGTTTGGTGATATAGTCGTCGGCGCCAATCTTGAAGCCCTCAAGTATATCTTCCTTGAGCACCTTTGCGGTAAGGAAAATAATAGGCATGTCAGGGTTAGCCTGACGGATTTCCTGTGCCAGTGTGAAGCCGTCTTTCTTCGGCATCATCACGTCGAGTACACAAATGTCGAACTTAGACTTCAGGAAGGCTTTGTAGCCAGCCTCACCGTCAACACAGAGCTCAGCCTCAAAATTCTTGGCCTGGAGGTACTCGCGAAGCAGCATACCGAGGTTTTCGTCGTCTTCGCACAAAAGGATTTTCAACTTGTCGTCCATAATCTTATTACTTTAGATGGTTTATAATTCTATTTTTTAACTCTTATTTCTATAGTTCTTATTCTTCCACGCTATCATGGATAATAGGTAGTGAGATAGTGAACTTGGTGCCACCACCGTCTTCCTTGCTGACATCCGCACGTATCTCACCTTTATGGAGCTCCACGATTTTCTTCACATAGGCCAGTCCAAGACCGAAGCCCTTGACATCATGCTTATTACCAGTAGGAACACGATAATACTGATCGAATATCTTTCGCAGATTCTCTTTCTTGATGCCGATACCATTATCGCGCACTGAGAAGTAAAGTTTCTCCTTGTCGTTCCATGTGCGAAGCCAGATGTCGATAGGCTGATCAGGCTTACGATACTTCACGGCATTGTCAATCAGATTATTGATAACATTCTGGAAATGAACCTCATCCACATAAATGGCTGAATCAACAGCTCCAATATCAGTATAGATTTTTCCACCCGTGTGCTCCACGCGAAGTCTAAACGACTGACTGATGTTCTCCACCATCTCGTTAAGGTCGAGCATCTTCTTCTTGAATGTCGCATTCTTACGGTCGAACATAGACATCTGCAGCACTTTCTCTACGAGGAACCTCAGACGCTTCGACTCGTCATTGATGACGCCCCCAAGATGCTTAGTCATAGCCTCGCTCTTCTTCACAGACTCATCGTTGAGCATCTGAGCAGCCAGAGAAATGCTGGCGATAGGCGTTTTCAGCTCATGCGTCATATTATTGATGAAGTCATTCTTGATTTCAGTGAGTTTCTTCTGTCGAAAGACGAGCACCAAAGTGATGATAAACGTAATGAGCAGAATCAGCGTAAACACCATAGAAGGGATGATAAAGCGCACAGAGGAGAAGATATAGCTACTCATATCTGGGAAATGAATGCGCACAACCCCACTTTTGTTCTGCGGATCGTTACGGAAAAGCACCTGTGAATAAGTGTATTCCTCTCCCTCCTCAGTATAGTCAGGACACCGATAGACCTCGCGCCCGTCTTGAGTAGATACCGTGAAATGGTAAGGGATGTTGATGCCGTTGTTCATCAGCTCTGTCTTCAGATCCAAGTCAAACAACTTGAAGTTGATACGTTCGCGAAGAGGTTTTTCTGAAGCAGTGTAAAGAATGCTGTAAACCACCTCATCAAGGAGAGCTTTCTGATAGACATAGCGATTCTTGACTATTTCCTTCATCGACTTCGCAGCCTGATCAATGGAATTCTTGTCGTTGCGCAGAATCATAGCCTTTGGCATATTGGCAGGCTTGGTAGCTATGGTTTTCAATTCAAAGGAAGAATAGATAGTACCATCCTGACCAGCCACTGAATACTGGTGAGACTCCTGAACCGAACCGTCAGGCTCACCCGTTCTCGTACCTATGGAATCAACTTTGACAGCCCTCCGTTCCGTGGCATTCACATCCTTTTCCAGGAATCGCAATGTCTCATTGAGTTCCAGATTCCGGGAAGTTTGGTAGAGTGCCTTGTTTACGCTCTCATCGAATTGTTCCTTTTTCATCTTCACCATGGATTCCATGTATTTCAGCTGAAGGAACAGCAGCGCAAGGAACGAAAGTCCCATCACAATTGCGATTGTACCAATGGTTTTCTTTTTCATGTCGGCAAAGATAATGCTTTTCCTGGTTTTAAAAAGGAATTTAGTTAAATAATTTGGTTAAATTTAGTTCAGTTAACCATTAAAAATATTTTTACTTGACAATTATCAAATAAAAAACATTCTCTGTTTCTAAAAAAGAATAGTTATTTCCAAATTTCCGGTAATCTGTCTCAAACAAAAAAACTGCCCTTGATACTTAAGAGCAACAAGGGCAGTTCATTCTTTACGTTAAGATTAATCCTCTTCAGCTGCTTCAGCCTCATGCTTCTTAATCAGCTCATTCTGAACATCTGTCGGAACGAGTTCATATGAAGCAAACTTGGTGGTGAAGCTGGCACGTCCACCAGTGATGGAACTCAGCGTAATGCTGTAGTTAGCCAGTTCTTTCTGAGGAATCTTGGCTGAAAGCTTCTGATAACCAGCCTCGCTGTCCATACCCATGATGAGTGCACGACGACCTTGCAGATCGCTCATCACATCACCCATGTAGTCGGCAGGAACGAATACTTCGAGATCGAAGATAGGCTCCAGAATCTTCGGGCCAGCGTTCTTAAAGGCCTCGGCAAATGCCTGACGGGCTGCCAGCATAAACGAAAGTTCGTTAGAGTCAACTGGGTGCATCTTACCATCGTAAACAATGACGCGAACGTCACGAGCATAAGAACCTGTCAAAGGTCCCTGCTCCATACGAGCCATCACACCTTTCAGGATAGCGGGCATGAAGCGTGCATCAATAGCACCACCCACCACAGAGTTCATGAACACGAGCTTTCCACCCCATTCGAGGTCGATTTCTTCCTTCGATTTGATGTTCATACGGAACTCCTGTCCACCAAACTTATAAAGTGTAGGATCGGGCATTCCTTCTGCATAAGGCTCCACAATCAGATGAACCTCACCGAACTGACCAGCACCACCCGACTGCTTCTTGTGACGATAATCGGCACGTGCAGCCTTTGTGATAGTCTCACGGTATGGAATCTTAGGCTCTTCATAGCTGATCATAATCTTCTCGTTGTTCTCCATACGCCACTTCAATGTGCGAAGGTGGAACTCACCCTGTCCGTGAACAATGATCTGGCGGAGCTCCTTAGATTGCTCGACAACCCATGTGGGATCTTCCTGACGCATCTTGGTAAGGGCAGCCATCATCTTCTCAGTCTCACTCTCGTTCAAAGCCTTCACGGCACGAGAATACTTAGAGTTAGGATACTTGATAAAGTCGAAACGGTTCTCACAGTCCTTACCATTGAGGGTATTGCCTGTCTTCACGTCCTTCAGCTTCACGGTACAACCAATATCACCAGCATTGAGCTGATCAACAGGCTGACGGTTGGCACCAGCACAAGTGTAGAGCTGAGCAAGACGCTCCTTAGAACCACGATCTGCATTCGTCAGGTCGTCACCGGCCTTCACAGCACCACTCATTACCTTGAAATAAGACACCTCACCAATATGAGGCTCCATACCGGTCTTGAAGAAATAGAGAGAGGTAGGACCATCAGGATTAGGATCTACTTCCTCACCGCGGGTGTTGTGAACCTTTGGCATTTCGCTCACAAAGGGAACCACATTACCCAGGAATTCCATCAGACGGCGAACGCCCATAGAACGACCACCACAAACACAGAACACTGGGAAGATGCTGCGGGTTACCAGACCCTTGCGGATACCTTCACGCATCTCGTCTTCGGTGAGTGATTCTGTCTCGAAGAACTTATCCATCAGAGCCTCGTCGTTTTCAGCTGCTGCCTCCACGAGAGCCTGATGCAGTTCCATAGCCTTATCCATTTCTTCTGCAGGAATGTCCTCGATGATAGGAGCGCCACCCTCGGGTTTCCAAGAGTACTTCTTCATCAGCAGCACGTCGATAAGTGCATTGAAATTACTACCTGCATTGAGGGGATACTGAACGGGCACACACTTAGGACCATAGATTTCCTTCATCTGTGAAAGAACGGTGTCGAAATCGCAAGTCTCACGGTCAAGCTGATTCACCAGGAAAATCACCGGTTTCTTCAGTTTTTCGGTGTAACGGAAAATGTTCTGAGTACCTACCTCAGGACCATACTGGCCATTGACAAGCACGAGTGCCTGGTCGGTTACGTTGAGAGCTGTAATAGCACCTCCCACGAAGTCGTCAGAACCCGGGCAATCAATAATATTAAGTTTTTTATTGTTCCACTCAACGTTGAAAACTGTTGGGAATACTGAGTAGCCATATTCCTGCTCAACAGGGAAATAGTCGCTCACCGTGTTCTTGGCTTCTACTGTACCACGACGCTTGATGACGCCACTTTCGAATAACATACTTTCGGCAAGAGTAGTCTTGCCGCTACCCGCACTGCCAACCAAGGCAATGTTCTTGATTTCATTTGTCTGATATACTTTCATATCTTTAAGGTTTAAATTGTTGATATTAGCGTAATAAAAAAATCGAGGCTAAAATTACACATTAATATTAAGAATGAAGAATTAAGATTTAAGATTTAAGTTTTGTTTAACGTTATTTTGCAGAAAAATCAGTATCTTTGCAATCTGGAACCACTTTTCACATTATAAATATACACGATGGCCGGACTCTACATTCACATCCCGTTTTGCCAAAGCAGATGCATCTATTGCGGCTTCTATTCCACCACGCTGACGGAACTGAAAGAAGCCTATGTAGAGGCGGTGTGTAAGGAGACTCTCCCCTGCCCCCCCTATAGGGAGGGAGTAAAGTCTTTTGGAGAAATATCGACAGTATATCTTGGTGGTGGAACTCCTTCACAACTTTCCCCTGCCCTACTTCACCGACTTTTCAGTCATCTGGAAGTAAGTCAAATCATTCCCCGCCTTATAGGGAGGGGTAAAGGGGAGGGTCTTGAAATCACCATGGAATGTAATCCCGACGATCTGACTGACGAATATGTAACAGCTCTGAGCAACCTTCCCATTAACCGTATCTCCATGGGAGCCCAGACATTCTCTGACGAGCGGTTGCATTTCTTGCACCGTCGTCATCAAGCACGACAGGTAAATGAAGCGGTAGAAAGACTGAGAAAGGCTGGATTCCAGAATATCAGCATCGACCTCATGTTCGGTTTCCCGGGTGAAACGCTCGAAGACTGGGAGGCTGACATTGAAGAGGCTCTAAAATTACAGGTGGAACATATCTCGGCTTATAGTCTGATGTTCGAGGAGGGCACACGTCTTTACAAACTACGGGAAGAAGGCAAAGTGAAGGAAACAGATGAGGAACTCTACCTGAAAATGTATGAGACACTCATCGACCGACTGACAGCTGCTGGCTACGAGCACTATGAAATATCCAACTTTGCCCGTCCAGGTTTCCGCTCGCGCCACAACAGCAGCTATTGGGACGGGACGCCTTACCTCGGACTGGGAGCAGCTGCTCATAGCTACGATATTGACAGCCGTTGGTGGAACATCAGTGATGTCAGGGAATACATCCGCCGCATCCAGCAAGATGAGAGTCCCATCGAGGAAAAGGAGATTCTCAGCAAGACCACGCGCTACGATGATGCTGTAATGACTGCTCTCAGAACCTCACGCGGTCTGTATCTCAAAGATGTTGAAACTTCATTCGGACAGGAACTGAAAGAATACCTGATGACCAATGCCCTCCCCCATCTACGGGAAGGACGCCTCACAATGGAAAACGATTATCTGAGACTGACACGTAAAGGATTGTTTGTCAGCGACAGTGTGATGTCCGATTTGATGTACGTCTAAGTTCTCCAGAGGTCATTTCTGTTCAAAAACCGAAAATTTATCTCTAATTATAAAAGTTTTGAAAAAAATTTACGCCCGTTTGGAAACTTTTTCTTAAATTTGACGCCAAATCTATCTGTATTAGCTAACTTATATAACATAATCATAACAATTTAAACAAAAACATTTATGTCCGCATTAGTTTCAATCATTCCGATTCTGCTGTTGTTCATCCTTATGATGGGCTTCAAAGTACCTGGCTACAAAAGTGCGCTGATCACACTTGGCGTTACCATCCTATTGGCATTGTTCGCAGCACCGGCTATGGGAATCATTCCCGAGAAGTATGCGGAAGCATCCATTTATGGCGTTACCTTCTGGTCGGTAATTGAAGGTCTCCTCAAGGCATGCTTCCCCATCATCCTTATTGTTATCTGTGCAATCTTCAGTTACAATGTCCTTTGTGAGACTAAGGAGATTGAGACCATCAAGACGCAGTTCATCCAGCTTACAGCCGACAAGGGACTGCTCGTGCTCCTGCTTACGTGGGGCTTCGGTGGTGTGCTTGAAGGTATGGCTGGTTTCGGAACAGCTGTGGCTATTCCTGCAGCTATTTTGATTGGACTGGGATTCAAGCCTATGTTCTCAGCTGTCATCTGCTTGATAGCTAACACGGTGGCCGTAGGTTTCGGAGCTGTGGGTCTGCCTGCCACTACACTGGCTAACCAAGTAGCCGTTGATGGAGCCTCTCATGAGATGCTCTGCGAGGTTGCAACCTTTATTATTATTCAGCTTTCCCTGATGTTCTACATCACTCCGTTCCTCATCTTGATGATGACCGACCGCAAGAAAGTTATGAAGAACATTGCCATTGCCCTCTTCGTAGGTACATTTTCCATCATTACGCAGTTCCTCTGCGCCCACTTCCTGGGTCCGGAGACTCCAGCTATTTTAGGCTCCGTAGCAGCCATCATCGCCATGCTTATCTACAACAAGCTGTTCATCCATGATGAAAATCCTTCCGACGAAGTGATTGTTGAGAAAAAGAAATTTGGTACCGCCAAGACCCTTAAGGCCTGGAGTGTGTACGGCTTGATCATCTTCTTCATCCTGGTTTCGAGCAAAATCATCCCTCCTATGAATGAACTGCTTAAGTCAACCTTGGTAACGAAGTTCAACATGCCGGTAGTTGGCAATACGTTCTCGTTCGGCTGGTTGTCGAATGCTGGTCTGATGATTTTCCTCGGTGCTGTTATCGGTGGTATGATTCAGGGTCTGAGTTTCGGCAAACTGATGAGGATGCTGGCAAAGACAACGATTAACCTACAGAAGACCGCACTTACCATATGCTGCCTGGTTGCGCTTGCCATGCTGATGAACAACACAGGTATGACGCTAGCTATCGCAACGGGACTCGTAGCCCTCACAGGCTCTGCTTTCCCGTTCTTCGCACCACTCATCGGATCTATCGGTACTTTCGTCACAGGTAGTGCAACCTCAGCTAACATCCTCTTCGGTAAGCTGCAGGCAGCAGCGGCCGGACAATTAGGGCTTGTCAACGATGCCACCTTCTTCGGTGTTTCCGGAAACGAGACCAACTGGCTGGCAGCAGCCAACTGTGCAGGTTCTGAGGGCGGTAAACTGCTGTCACCTCAGAGTATTGCCATTGCTACGGCAGCCTGCGACATGGAAGGCCAGGATGGTGAAATCATGCGTAAGACGTTGCCGTTCGCTATCTTCTGGATCTTGATGAACGGTCTGATGGTCTTCCTCGGCCTACACGTATTCTAAGCAGACAAAGCAGTTTGCTTTCCACACTTGGGGTGTGCCTGTTAAGGCATGCCCCTTTTTTATTCCACTATCGAACAGAAAAATTGTTAAAAGTGTCTAAGTGTCCAAGTAACTTGTGGACAAGTAACTTGTGGACAGGAGTAGTTATACAACAAGATATTCAGCAGGCGCAAGGCAGTCAGACGGGATCAGCAGTCAGGAAGAAATCGTTTTCAGAGGGCATCTATTAGTAATAACAGAAGGCATCTATTATTTATAATAGTAATTATTATATATAATATATATAATATTAAATTTATATATATTTTATTAAATTTATATATATTGTAATATATATAAATTCTTATAGATACTTATTTCCTACCCTTACATTCACTTCGTAACACTACTCTTGTCCACAAGTTACTTGTCCACTTCGACACTTTCTTGCAGCCGATTCGCAAATAGAGATTTGCCTAAATGCAAGGGAAGCCTTGTCTCTACGGCATTCTTACAATGTTTCTGGGGCATTCTTACAATGCTTCTAGGGCATTCTTACAAAGCTTCTATGGTATTCTTACAATGCTTCTGGGGCGTAGTAGCATGGCAGAAGAACATAGAAAGTAGACAAGGCAGATACGGACAACAAACAAAAATCCCCCTAAGCATGTTGACTTAGGAGGAAAATTGCTTTGAATTAAATATGGATTACTGTAATTTTGCAGGGCGAGATGATTAGAAATGGATTTTCACATCTACACCCATCTGGAATGGCATTCCGCGCTGAGCATGATAAACGGCAGTTCCTGTGGCAGCACTGCGGAAAGCAAAGGTTCCATATTTTGTGTCTGTGATGTTACGGGCCCAGAGGTCAACATCTACGCTTCCGAAATTAGCAGCAGCATGAGCACCAAGAACGGCATACAATTTCTGTGAGAAGGTGTTAGCATCATCCCACCATGTCTTGCCCTGGCCATTCAGATTAGCACCAACAGTGATATCCTTCAGCACGGAACCGCTGAAATCGAAGCGATAGTCAGCCATGGCTGAGAATGTGTGAGCAGGAATATAGGGAACATAGTTATCTTTGTAGTCTGTTTCCTGGTCAACATATTCCTTAAACTTAGCATTGGTATAACCATAGTTGGCTGCCCAAACAAGATGGTTGTTAGCCAAACTACCGCGAAGCGAGATTTCCATGCCGCAGCTGTAGCTCTTTCCTGCATTAACCATACGGCGGCCAAAACCATATTCCTGATTGAAGATGGAGAGTTGCTGATTGCGAATCTGCATATAGAAAAAAGACAGGTCAGCGTGGAGCGCATCTCCGAAAAGGTTCAGGTGCGTACCAAACTCATAGTTCCAACTCTCCTCGGGCTTGAACTTGATAGCATCGAGCAGTCCCTGATATTCTTCTTCTGTATGGTTAATTTCCTTATTCACATCCTGACGGGTCTGCTGTGCCTCTCCCATCACGGTCTGCAAGTTCTTTTGCACATCGGTATTAATATAATCGCCGAAGAGTTGTACGTTGAAGCCTCCGGCACGATAGCCCTTGGCAACCGTAGCATAGACATTGCTGCCACCATCCAGCTTATAGGTAAGGCCGAATTTTGGAAGCAACTGACTGAAATCTGCCTTCTCCTCATGCTTGAAGATGCTCAGAAGTTTGGCCTTGGCAGCCACACCCATGATATTGAAGTCGAGACTGGCATCACCACGTGTGTCATAGTCGATTTCAGAATGTGTGTAGTCGTAACGGAGACCGAGGGTTGCCGTGAAGTTATCCGTGATGTCAATATCCGACTCGTGATAAACGCCGAGATTAAACTGCGGTGTGCGGAAAGTGCAGGGAACAAATAGGCCCATATTCACATTAATGCCTCCGGCACGCTCGATAGCAGCTTTGGCTCCTTCCTCACCCATACGGGCAGCCATCGATTTGAACATCGCGTTGTAAATCTGACTGGTCACCATACCACCCATCATCTGAGAAAAAGCAGTACCAAAGGTGTTGGGAGCCACGGTTTTCAGCCACGAGTAACTACCGAAAAGGCCTGATGTCCAATGCCAGCGGCTGTCGTTGTTGCTCCTGAAAGAGAACTCCTGTGTCAAGGCATTCGACAACTGGAACTGGTCAACTACAATGAAGTCAATGGAAGAATAGTCGTTGTCCATCAGCAGGTTGTCGCGCAGGAACTGATAACTTGTGGTGGAATTGAAATCAAAGCCGTTTGCGGCATACTTGATGCCAAGGCCTGTATTGAAAAGATTACGCTTATAATTACTCTGCGAGTCCTGGTTAGGCAGCCCCACGATTTCCGTCTTATCATCATTGAGCACACCATAAGGATAGGCCTTCTGCTTCACAAACTGATAATCAGCCACATAGTTGAATGAAAGACGGTAGTTAGGTTGGAAAACAAAGCGCAGACGGCCACCAGCCTCATCACCATTATCTGCACGCTCACCCGTTGTCTGATTACGGAAGAATCCGTTTTCACCGGTGTAGAACGCTGCCATGGAGAAAGCGAACTGATCGCTCACTTTATTATAATGGGCCACTTCAGCCTTGCGATGGAAATGACTGCCCAGCGAAAGGTTAATGTCAGTTCCCTGATAGTTCATCGGGTTGCGTGTATACATTCTTATCATTCCGCCCTCGGTATTGATGCCATAGAGCGTTCCCTGAGGACCGCGGAGCACATCCACACGCTCAGTCTCATAGAGATGGGTGTTGAAAGCAGTTTTGTTAATTAGTGGCATATCGTCGATATATACTCCCATTGAAGGGCTGTTTACTCGAGAGCCAATACCACGGACATAGATGGAAGATGTGAAGCGAGAGCCATAGTTAGGCATAACAAATGAGGGCACATACTGCGACAACTCACGAAGGTCGCGTACACCCAGACGGTTTATTTCATTATTCGTCAATACCGTTGAACTGATAGGTTGCTGGCGCAAACGATAGAATTCCTTAGCCTGAGATACTACAACTACTTCATCGAGGTCATAAACACGGGCCGAATCAGCCAAATTCTCTGTTTCTGAGGCCACGATAGGGAGAACTGTAATTGCGGCCAATGCTAGCATTAACAATTTTCTTTTCATTACTTACTTTTATTTTTGTTGTTGATTAATTTCTGCTGCTATTTTTGCTGCCTGGGTGATACGATGTGCCATACCGATACCATCTCGAAGATTTCCACCGACAATCAGCCCCGGATACTGTTTCTGAAGGTGTTGAACGGCAGAAAAACGGGCACCGCTCGTCACCTCATATTGAGGAATGGCCCGCTTATGGCGGAATATCCGGATAAGGTCAGGCTCCACCTTTGAAGGGAACTTTAGCATCTCGTGGAAATACTTCAGCACATAATACTCAATTTCCTTATCCGAAAGGTCAAGCAGTTCGGGCTGCTTCACGCCACCCATGAAATAGGAGAAGAGCACACCGCCCTGAGGAGCCCGCCCATGGAAACAGGATGACGGATAAAGAATACCTAATATCTTCTTGTGCTCACACGTTGGAACCAGTCCGCCAAAGGCACGATAATCGCCTCCCCAGTCATTGCGTACGCCCACTGCCACTTCCATCACTGGTGCATAATGCAGCGAGGCAATGGCGTCCATCTGTTCTTTGCCGACAAAAGGCAAGAGTTCTGGCAGACAATAGGCACCGCACGTTGTTACCACATAATGGCTGAGCAGCTGCCTGGATTGTCCCATATTGTCCACAAACGTGGTAAGCCATCCTTCATTGCTCGGTTTCACCTGCACGTTTTTTACTCCTAGTGAAATATGTTCATGGCCTATTGCATCGGCTTCAGCTTCTGGAATCTGGCTGAGACCTCCAACAGCTGAAAACACTTTTTTCGTAGCCAGACGGTCACGGTCGGTCTTGGGTTCCTTGGCCTTGGCTATGCTTCCACGGATAAAACTGCCATAGTTCTGCTCCAGATTATATAACTTTGGTAGCGCATAACGCGTTATCAGTGTATCGGGATCGCCGGCATAGACACCCGAAAGGAAGGGATCTACGGCATAATCCACAAACGACTTACCTAACCGGCGGCAAGCCAGACTGCCCACACTTTCATCGGGATCAGTCCCTTTCTTTCTCCACGGTTCACCCAGTATTCGAATCTTATCGGAAAAACGAAACAGCGGAGTGGAGACAGCACTCAATGGTCCTGAAGGAAGATCGTGAAAACGGTCACCCTTCCATATCAGACGCCGCTTAGAGGAATCCGGAGCCGTCTCAAGCAGACACTTTCCGTCTGAACTAATGGCAAGATCAGACATCAGTTCTGCTACTTCAGGTGTAGAGACAGAACCCGTTGTGGGGCCACTCTCAAAGACAAAGCCATCTTCGCAGAAGGTTTGTATCTGGCCTCCCACTCGTTTTCGCTGTTCTAAGACATGGACATTTTTACCTGCTTTTGACAATTGGTAAGCAGTAGTAAGACCGGTAAGACCAGCTCCTACAACCAACACCTCTGTCTTTTCAAGATTTTGTTCCTTTACCATAATTCAAATCCGTTTGCAAAGTTACGAAGATCATCTCATCCTCGCAATCCACATTTATGTGGATTTTCGATACCTATTAATGGCAAACCAGAAATAGGCAACCAGCAAAGGATAGCCAATATAATATATGGTAGTGAAGGTAAAGACAATATAATCAACCGCACAGACGCCCGCCAGACCGAAGAGATAAAGCACAGCTTCATCAAGCGGAAGATTCCTGCGCACTTCGTCCACAGCTGCCAAACCGACGATTATGATGGCCCATACTGAAACTAGAAACACAGCTATCAGGAAGGGAGCCAGCAATGGGTTCATTGTGGGATGGAAATAGAAATGACGCCATAACTGTGGGGTAAAGTTCTGGATAGTGGCATAAAGCGTGGCAGAGGTAGCTACTGTCAGCGCCAAAGACATCGGATAAGGTGTGGGGATATCATTGAAATGGACAATCTTGGCATTACGCCTGATGGCTATGCGGCCCGTATAGGCAACGCCAATGAAAATGAATACCACAAGGAAGATGAGCAGATGGCTGTTGGAGAAAGTGGTGATAAACTGTGAAATGGGGTCGTTCGGATCTACATTGGGGAGCAGTTCTGACTCGTGAATCCATCCAAATGTAACCTGGTCACGTGCCAATTGCACCCAAACAGAATCCACAGGATCAATAGACATTACCCGAATGTCGGCTACAACGAGCGGTTCATTCTTATAGACATAGAACGAATCGGTTGCCAACTGACTGATTATTTCCTCAGGCTGCTGCTTGAAAAGAGGCAGAGAATCAGCACGCACGACAAAGTTAAAATTCTCTGTGTAATGGTGCTGGGCAAGAAAAAGCAGTGAGTCGCGTTTCTGTTTCAGTGCCACAGTATCAATCTGCGGAGCCACGTACTTCACGGCAGTGGTATCTGCCGAAGGCAGTTCACGCGCCTTGTTGCGATAACAACCCGTCAGTAAGAGTAAAGAAGTAAAAAGGTAAAAAACTAAAAGAATCTTCCTCATATCTCATTAATCCTTTATCATTTGTCTTTCATCGAAGTGCCATAAACGTTCATCTGACAGTTTCTGCAATCAAACTCCAGACGGAACCGGCGACCGTCATCAGAAACGAGATAGAGCGGTTCCTTCCATGCGGGTCTTTCCCCGCCGTTCTTCACACAATATCCAAAAGAATATCTTAAGCAATGACGACATTGCATAAGAAGTGGTTCTTCCTTTTTCTCATCCGTGGTAATAGGGGATTCCAAGGAAGTAGCGTTGGGAACGCCCTGAGCCGCATAGAAAGCGCGCGCCTTGGCATTGGATGCGTTATAGAGGTAAGGGAAACGAGTATTTAATGGAGATCGGAGATCGGAGATCGTAGAATGACGATTACCTTTTTCAGAATCAAATGCAGAATCGTCCCTCAAATTGTATTCATTATTCTCCATTCTACATTCTGCATTCTCAATTATTGTCCTTCTCCACTCCGCCAGCATGCTGCTCGGAATGAAATAGTTGAAATCTTCCGGTAGCAGTTTCACTTGCTCGCAGACATAAGGCGTTCCGCCAAGTTTCGACAGTTGTCTCACGATATTCTCACGTTGAGGTTTCTGCGCTTGTTGGTGTTCAGCAGCAAAGAACTTTCCATTCAATGTAAATCCACCATCAACGGCTTCAAGTGTCATCGTTATGGGGATCTTTCGCACTGCAGTTTGTCCGGCCATCAAGCGTTCGAACTCCATATCATTGTTCCGATAGAGCACTATACCGGGCTTCAGTCCAACTGGCATCTTGAAAGGATAAAGCCTGTTGCCTTCAGCACGGTTCACACGGAAACCAACCAGTTCTTTCGCGTTAAAGAAGCAGAGTCCATCACCATTGGCAAAACTGGCTGTTCCGGCCACATTGAAAGAGTCACGCCGAATCTCCTTCACCTTCCCAACATACTCCCCTAAGGCTTTAGGCGTATCGGGAGAGAATATGTTCGGCTGACGTCCATGCAGGAAATAAGTGGTAAAGCCGCGATTGAAAGTCTTTTTCAGATTCGGCTCAAAAGTGTAAGTAATGCGCCCTTTTGAGGCTCGCTGATAACGTTCAGAATGACGGGCAATAATCTGATTGAGCCGCTGACTGTAGGCTGCAGTCACATTCTTCACATAGTCAACGTCCTTAAGGCGTCCCTCTATTTTGAACGAAACGGCTCCTGCTTCCATCAGTTCCTCCAGATGGTCTATCTGGCAAAGGTCTTTCAGGGACAACAGATGACGTCCGCGCTCAATCATGCGTCCTTCACTATCTACCAAATCAAAAGGCAGACGGCAGAACTGAGCACAAGCGCCACGGTTGGCACTGCGTCCGAAACAATACTGCGAGGCATAACACTGTCCGCTGTAACTCACACAAAGGGCACCATGCACAAACACTTCCAGTTCTACATCAGGGACTTCCTGATGAATCTTACGAATCTCTTCAACGGAGAGCTCACGGGCTAGCACGACACGCTTGAATCCCATGGAACGAAGCCATCTCACCTTTTCAGACGTGCGATTATCTGTCTGAGTAGAAGCATGAAGAGGTAGTGAAGAGTGAAGAGTGAAGAATGAAGGATCCTGTACCAATATGGCATCGGCACCTGCTTTTTCTATTTTTATCAGCAGCAGCTGGACATCCTCCAGTTCATTGTCGTAGATAATCGTATTTACAGTAACATAGACTTTGGCACCATACTGATGAGCATAATGGCAAAGTTCAGCGATATCCTCCATAGGGTTTCCTGCAGCCACACGAGCCCCAAACCGTTGTGCACCTATATATACGGCATCAGCACCGTGGTCGATAGCCGCGATGCCGCATGCAAGATTTTTGGCGGGAGCCAACAGTTCTATGGTCTGTTTCACAAGAATATCGAGTTTACGATCTTTAACCAAGAAGTTCCCCTATGCAGGGGTATTTAGAGGGGCTTTATCCAATGAGATTAATGTCGTAAGGAGTCTGCTGATAAACATAGTAGTTTACCCAATTCTGGAAAAAGAGATTGGCATGAGCTCTCCATTTCACGACAGGTCCCTTATCAGGATTGTCATCGAGATAGTAATACTTAGGGAGCTCTACATCATCACGCTTGCCTATATCGCGTCGGTATTCCTTATCAAGCGTGTTCGGTGCATACTCCAAGTGACCAGTCACAAAGAACTCTCGGCCTCCGCGGGCTACTACCATACTCACGCCACTCTCCTCTCCTTCTGCTAAAATGGAAAGATATTCACTCGCATCGATGTCTTCACGGCGAATCTCCGTATGACGGCTGTGAGGCATATAGAAGAAATCATCGAAGCCACGGAAAATAGGCAGTTGGGGCTGTAGCACATGCTGTCGGAAAATGCCGAACTTCTTCTTCTCCAAAGGATATTTGGGAATACCATAATAATAATAGAGCCCCGCCTGCGCTGCCCAGCAGATATAGAGCGTACTCTGCACATGGGTCTTTGCCCAATCGAAAATGCACTTCATTTCATCCCAATAGAATACGTCCTCATATTCGAAGGATTCTACCGGAGCACCCGTAATAATCATACCATCAAACTTCTGCGAGCGAAGCACCTCGAAATCCTTATAGAACATCATCATATGTTCAATCGGCGTATTCTTGGGCGTATGGCTCTTCAGTTTCATAAACGTGATGTCCAACTGTAGCGGTGTATTCGACAACAGTCTGATCAAGTCGGTCTCTGTCGTAATCTTCAATGGCATCAAATTCAGAACGACAATTTTCAACGGACGGATGTCCTGGGTGTGGGCACGGGTATCATCCATCACGAAGATGTTCTCTTTCTTCAAGATGTCAATAGCGGGCAGTTTGTCAGGTATTCTTAAAGGCATCTAAGTATTTTACTGTTTGACCGTTAACTATTTACAACTTCACGAACAGTGAATCCGTGAATTTGGATGCAAAGTTACAACTATTTTGCAGAAAATGCAAGAAAGGATGCCAAAATCAATGTTTTAGCATCCTTTCTTCATACAATGAATAAAAGTTCTGGATTACCAGAGCTGCAAGCGTTCGCTCTTAGGAATGAACATCTTGTCGTTTTGATTAACGCCAAAGGCTTCATACCACATATCAATATGGGGCAGAGCACCATTTACACGCCAGCGGCCAAGGGCATGAGGATCGCTCTTGGTACGGTTACGGATTTCAGCCTCAGTGATATTACCAGCCCATACACCCGCATAGGCAATGAAGAAGCGCTGCTCAGGAGTCAGTCCGTCGAGAGTCTTCAGAGGAGCATTCTTCGTGGCATTCTTGAAAGCGTAATAAGCGACCTGCAGACCACCGTGGTCAGCGAGATTCTCACCAAGGGTAAACTTACCATTCGCATTAAGTCCAGGAAGTACCTCAATGCCGGAGAAGAAGTCTGCATACTTACCAGTACGAGCCTCAAAGTTCTTACCATCACTCTCTGTCCACCAGTCGGTCATGTTACCAACTTTATCATAATGACGACCCTGATCGTCGAATCCGTGAGTCATTTCGTGGCCGATAACCACACCAATGGCACCGTAATTAAAGGCATCGTCAGCTGTAGGATCGAAGAAAGGATACTGCAGAATACCTGCGGGGAAACAGATCTCATTGGTTGTGGGATTATAATAGGCATTGACAGTCTGAGGGGTCATGTGCCATTCATCACGGTCAACAGGCTTGCCGGCCTTCTCCTCAATATGACGCTTGGTCTGATACTTGTTGCATTCGAGCACATTCTCGTAGAAACTCTTTGAAGGATCAATGGAGAGTGATGAAAGGTCCTTCCACTTATCGGGATAACCTATCTTCACATAGAATGTAGAGAGCTTGGAAAGAGCATTCAGCTTGGTGTCGGTCTCCATCCAATCCTGTGCCATAATGCGCTCTGCAAGAGAGAGCTGCAGATTCTTCACAAGACGCTCCATACGGGCCTTGGAAGTTGCGGGGAAATAGCGTTCACAATAGATACGGCCGAGGGCCTCACCCATCTGGCTTTCCACCTGACTTGTAGCTCGTTTCCAAAGGGGGAAGTTCTCCTTACGGCCACGCATTACCTTACCAAAGAAATTGAAGCTTTCTGCAACCACTTTATCGCTCAGATAACTAGCAGCCCCAGTAATCTCGCCCCACTCCATATAGGCACGGTATTCGTCGGCAGTCATTTCGGCAATCATCTTATCAGCACCAGCTACAAAATCAGGCTGACCAACAACCATATCCTGAATAAGTTTAAGATCAACACCTTCGGCCTGAGCCAGCTTGGAAAGCTGAATATGGGGGTATTTCTGCTCAAAATCTTTCAAGGTCATCTTGTTATAATTGGCCTCCACGTCGCGTAACTCAGTACGGTTCTTGCTAACCTTGGCAAGTGCAGTCTCAATTTTCAGAACCTGTTCCATCTTCTTCTGGGCTATACCCTTCTTGAAACCAAAGAGCTGGAACATCTTCACCACATGCTGCTTGTAAGCTTCACGGATCTTTGCTGTAGCCTCATCATTGTCGAGATAGTACTCCTTTTGTCCAAGAGTAAGTCCACCCTGATAAATATTCAAGATATTCTGAGAGGCATTCTTGTCGTCTGCACCGAAACCCATATACATAAACTGCTGATCACCGTAGATCATCAGGTCCTGCTGAATCTTAAAGAGTTCCTCTTTAGTCTGAGCTGCCTCCATCCTCATGATAATAGGCATTACAGGCTGTACACCTTCCTTGTTGCGACGCTTCTGATCCATAGCAAGCTTGTAAAAATCAGAGAGTTTCTGCTCAATGGTACCTTGGGTATAGGTGCCATTTTTCAACTCATCGAGAATTCCGTTGATTCGCTTGTCATTGTCTTCCTGCAACTGGTCAAAACTTCCATAACGAGAATAGGCTGCTGGCAAGGGATTGTTTTTCATCCAACCACCACAAGCATACTCATAGAAATCATCCTGTGGACGAACATTCTGGTCAAGGTTTGACATTTTCAAACCCGACTTCAAATCCTGAGCACCAGCGCCGAGAGCTACCGATGCAAACAGTACGGTTGTCATAATTGTCTTAAAATTCATAATTTTAATGTTTAAAAAATGTATCATGGTTTTCTTGATTTCTACTCAGAGTTGAATACCTTCTAATTCCTCAGAAAGCTGAGCCCATCGGTCAGTTTCTTGATCAATAACTTTCTTCGTTGAAGTGTATTCGGTAACTATAGTCATATCTGAGGCACCTTCGGGTGTACAAAGAATAGCATCAAGCTCAGCAATCCGGTTTTCAAGAGTTTCTATCTTTTTCTCTATTTCCTTGATGCTTTTCTCCAAACGGGACTTCTTTTTCAAGCGTTCTTTACGCTCAGCGTAGGAACCAGCCCCCTGCCCTTCCGAAAGAATGGTGCCTTTATTACTTTTAGACAACTGCTTTCCCACAATGTTTTCCTGAGCTGGGGATATATCAGGCTTCCCTTCCTTCGGGAGGGATTGAGGACGGGCATTTATCCAATCATAAATACCACCCAGATGTTCACGCACCTTACCACCACCAAATTCATAGACTTTGGAAACAAGTCCATCGAGGAATTCACGGTCGTGACTTACAATGATAGCAGTACCATCGAATGCGCGAATCGCTTCCTTCAACACATCCTTGGAAGGCATATCCAAATGATTGGTAGGCTCGTCGAGAATGAGAAGGTTTACAGGTTCCAAAAGTAGTTTTATCATGGCCAAACGGCTACGCTCACCACCACTCAACACCTTTACACGTTTCTCTGATTCCTCACCGCCAAACATAAAGGCACCCAAAATATCATTGATGCGTAGACGAACATCCCCAGTAGCCACACGGTCTATCGTGTCAAAGACAGTTAGCGACTCATCGAGTAACTGTGCCTGGTTTTGTGCAAAATAGCCTATCTGCACGTTATGGCCAATTTTCAAATATCCGGTAAAAGGAATTTCACCCATAATGCATTTCACCAGTGTTGACTTTCCTTCTCCGTTCTTTCCCACAAAAGCAACTTTCTCACCACGCTTTATTGTCATATTAACGTGGGAAAACACAGTATGCTCACCATAGCTTTTCCCAACTTCATCACAAATGACGGGATAGTCACCACTTCTCAGACATGGAGGGAATTTCAGGCGTAAAGTAGAATTATCCACTTCATCAATTTCTATTGGGACAATCTTCTCCAATTGACGAAGACGCTGCTGTACCTGTATGGCCTTGGTTGCCTGATAGCGGAAACGGTCCACGAACTGACGGATGTCTGCTATCTCTTTCTGCTGATTCTCATAGGCACGAATCTGCTGTTCGCGACGCTCTTTGCGCAACACTACATACTCATCATATTTCACACGATAGTCAATAATCTGTCCGCAGGAGATTTCCATGGTGCGATTCGTCACATTGTTAATAAAGGCACGATCATGGCTTACCAACACCACTGCGCTACCACTCGATGCAAGAAACTGTTCCAACCATTGGATACTCTCAATATCAAGATGGTTAGTCGGCTCGTCAAGCAAAAGCACATCAGGCTTACGCAGAAGAATCTTTGCCAATTCGATACGCATGCGCCAACCACCTGAGAACTCTTTCGTAGGACGCTCAAAATCAGTACGCTCGAAACCTAAGCCTGTAAGTGTTCGTTCAATCTCTGCCTCATAACCTTCAGCCCCCATCATCTGATAGCGCTCATGGGCCTCAGTGTAACGCTGCACGAGGTCCATATATTCCTCCGTTTCATAATCAGTACGCTCCGACAATTCACGGTTCATACGTTCCAAGCGTTCTGCCATCTTCGTATGATCAGCAAAAGCCTTACGCGCCTCTTCACGTACGGTCGTTTCGTCTACCAGTTTCATTACCTGAGGCAGATAACCCATCGTGGTGTCGTTGGGCACACTGACCACACCCTCAGTAGCTTTCTGCATGCCACAGAGAATCTTGAGCAATGTCGATTTCCCTGCACCATTTTTACCTACCAAGGCAATACGGTCACGCTGATTAATCACGAAATTCGCATCGTGAAATAGAGGCTTGACACCAAACTCTACCTTAAGTCCTTCAACTGATATCATAATTTAGAGTGCAAAGTTACTTTATTTTCTATATAAATCCAAAACTAATTATGTTTTTTCAGTCATTTGTCGCAACTTTTGATTATCTTTGCAGAAAAGAAGCAACAGACCATGAACATCTTTACAAAAATCATAGCCAAGCAACTTTTACTGCCACAAGACAGTGTTGATAATACGCTGAAACTGCTCGATGAAGGATGCACAATTCCATTCATCTCACGTTATCGAAAGGAACGCACTGGAGGATTAAATGAAGTGCAGATAGCACAAATCAGTGACCTCAACGAGAAATTGAAAGAAACGGCCAAACGCAAGGAAACTATCCTCAAGACTATCTCAGAACTCGGCAAACTGACTCCCGAGCTGAAGAGCCGCATAAATGAATGTTGGAATGCAACGGAATTGGAAGACATCTACTTGCCCTACCGCCCCAAGCGTCGCACAAGAGCCCAAGTGGCCCGTGAGCAAGGACTGGAACCTCTCGCTACCATCTTATTGATGCAGCGTGAGCAGAATCCCACGAAAGTAGCGGAACGGTTTATAAAAGACGATGTGAAAGATGTAGCAATGGCAATACAAGGAGCAAAAGATATTATTGCCGAGCAAGTTTCAGAGGATGAAAGGTCTCGTAATCTGGTGCGACAACAGTTTCACCGGGATGCCCTTATTATAAGTAAAGTCATAAAGGCGAAGAAGGATGAGGATGAAGCACAAAAATACAGCGACTATTTTGATTGGGAAGAACCCCTGAACCGGTGCTCTGGTCATCGGCTGTTAGCTATGCGCAGAGGTGAGAACGAAGGATTTCTGCGCGTGAAGATTGAGACTGATGATGAAGAGTGTATCAGCCGCTTACAACGGCATTATGTGCATGGCTTTGGGAAATGCCAGAAACTTGTCGGCGAGGCCGTTGAGGACGGATACAAAAGACTCTTAGAACCCAGCATCGAAACCGAAGTGGCCGCAGCCAGTAAAGAAAAGGCTGATGAAGAAGCCATCAATGTCTTTACGCAAAATTTAAGACAGTTGCTAATGGATGCACCATTGGGACAAAAGAATGTCATGGGTATCGACCCTGGATTCCGTACAGGATGTAAGGTAGTGTGTCTGGATGCACAAGGTAACCTACTCCATCATGAAGCCATTTTTCCTCACCCTCCTGTCAATCATCGCATGCAGGCTACCATGCATGTGCTCCAGATGATAGAAGACTATCAGATTGAGGCGATTGCTATTGGCAATGGTACCGCTTCAAGAGAGACGAAAGAATTCATAAAGGAACTGATACAAGAAAATGAAGGAACGAGAGAACGTGAGAACAAGAAATCACATACATTCACCAATTCCACCCTACGCTCTCCTGAGGTTTTCGTAGTAAGCGAAGACGGCGCATCTGTTTATTCTGCCTCTAAAACTGCACGTGAGGAATTCCCTGATGAAGATGTCACCGTTCGTGGTGCAGTTAGCATAGGAAGAAGGCTGATGGATCCTTTGGCAGAACTGGTTAAAATTGATCCTAAGAGCATTGGTGTAGGACAATATCAGCACGACGTGGACCAAACAAAACTGAAACACTCTCTAGATCAAATCGTGGAAAGTTGTGTCAATCAGGTAGGAGTCAATCTCAATACGGCTTCCAAGCATCTTCTCACTTATGTTAGTGGACTCGGCCCCATATTGGCAAAGAACATTGTTGACTACCGACGCGAAAATGGGGCTTTCACTTCACGTACCCAATTGAAAAAGGTTCCACGCCTTGGACCTGTGGCCTATCAGCAGTGTGCAGGATTCCTCCGTATTCCGGGAGCAAAAAATCCTCTCGACAATTCCGCTGTCCATCCTGAGAGTTATGAGGTCGTAGAACGAATGGCCAAGGATCAAGGATGTCATGTGGCAGATCTTATCAGCAATAGCCAACTGCGCCAGCAAGTGGATATCCGTCGTTATGTTTCTGCTACAGTTGGTATCCCCACCCTTACTGATATTATGAAGGAATTGGAAAAACCAGGCCGTGACCCACGCGAACAACTAGAGGCATTTGAGTTTGACCCCAACATAAAAGAGGTTGACGATTTGGTAGAGGGGATGATTCTTCCAGGTATTATCACCAATATCACAAACTTTGGAGCTTTTGTTGACATCGGTGTCCATCAGGATGGGCTAGTCCATATATCACAACTAACCAACCGTTACGTGAAGGACCCCAACGACGTAGTGCATCTTCACCAGCACGTTCGTGTAAAAGTTCTGCAAGTGGATCATCGCCGCAATCGAATCTCACTAACCATGAAAGGAATCTGAATAAAAGAATAATCCCTATAGTCCTTAATGACTTTAAAACCTGAAATTCATATAACCGCAACAGGACCCGTCATCACGACGGGTCCTGTTGTGTAATGAATTAACTAATAACTATCTAATAATAACCTAAACATATCTATGCATCAATGAAAACAGATAAAATCTTTCTTTAGTGGGGAGGAAATATTTGCACCTCCACGTTTTCATTTGCAAATATACAGAGGAAAATGAAACGTTCCAAATCCTAACGTCTCATTAGCTTCATTCCAGGTCTCATACATCACGAAACAATGCTTTTGAGATAAAACAAAAGAATTTTGAGCAAAAAAGAAACTATAAAGAAGGCGTGAGATTTTGCGAACTATTCAACGAGAGGTTCTGGACTACCATCTACACTTAGCAAGCAAACCCCACGCCTAAGACGTGTCGTTTTGCCTTTTATCTGTGTAGATAGTTACATGGAACTGTCCAGATTCCCGTTCTGATAATCAGCTAAAACAAATATAATAATCGTCCAGATATGAACGTTTTTTATCGGTTACAAATTTAGATATAATTTTTTACTCTGCAAAACTTTTTTAGCAAAAAGTATTTAAATAACTTATGAAAAAGTATGTTTGAATTACGTAAAGAAATGACAATAAAAATTCCGCCCCACAGAAAACCTGCGGGGCGGAACTTTTTTACGAAGAATTTAATTTCTTACTTCACCTTCTCCACGATGGCCTTGAATGCCTGAGGATTGTTCATGGCGAGGTCAGCGAGAACTTTACGGTTAATCTCGATACCTGCCTTATGGAGGGCACCCATCAGCTGAGAATAGCTCAGACCTTCAATACGTGCAGCGGCATTGATACGCTGTATCCAAAGAGCGCGGAAATTGCGCTTCTTGTTACGGCGGTCGCGGTATGCATAGGTGAGACCTTTCTCATAGGTGTTCTTGGCTACGGTCCAAACATTCTTACGTGCGCCGAAATAACCGCGTGTAAGTTTCAGAATTCTCTTTCTTTTTGCTCTTGAAGCAACATGGTTTACTGATCTTGGCATAGTTCTTTTCCTTTCTTTAATGATTAAATTAACGGAGGCAGAGCAGATCGCGTACCTGCTTCAAGTTGCTGTTGTCCACAATAGCCTGGTGTACCAGGTTTCTCTTCTGTTTCTTGGTCTTCTTGGTTAAGATGTGGCTGTGATAAGCGTGGTGACGCTTAATCTTGCCTGTTCCGGTGAAGCGGAAGCGCTTCTTGGCACCGGAGTTTGTCTTTACTTTTGGCATTTTTCTTTTTATTTAAATTGTTTATAATAAGAGGCGGCAACGTATTACCAAGACGTTACGCGCACTCGGGTTCTTCTGACGATAACGATAACAAAAAAAAGCAATTATGCTCTATTCTTCGTTTTTCGATTGCAGTTTTGCCAGGATGTCCTCACCGTTCTTTATATTGGCGAACATTCCGCCATTAGCTGGAGCCTCTGCATCAATTTCTTTCTGCTGCCTGTTTGCTTCCTTGGCTTCGGCTTCTGCCTGCTCTCGGTCGCGTTTTTGTTGGCTCTTTTTCGCCACACCGGCTTTCTTAGGACTCATATAGAGGAACATTTTCTTGCCTTCCAGACTCGGCATCTGGTCTACTTTTCCGTATTCCTCCAAATCATTGGCGAATCTGAGTAACAGAACTTCACCTTGTTCCTTGAAAAGGATGCTTCTACCACGGAAGAACACATAGGCACGAACCTTATTGCCCTCTTCGAGGAACTCCTTGGCGTGTTTCAGTTTAAAGTTGTAGTCGTGCTCATCGGTCTGAGGTCCGAAGCGGATTTCCTTTACTTCCTGCTTCACCTGCTTTTGCTTCATTTCCTTAGCACGCTTCTTCTGCTGATATAAGAACTTGCTGTAGTCAATGAGGCGGCAAACAGGAGGATTGGCATTGGGAGAGATCTCTACAAGATCCACACCTTGATCGTGAGCCATATCCAGTGCCTGACGGGTAGGTACTACCGTAGAACCATTATCACCCACAATTCTTACCTCACGAACACGAATCTGCTCGTTTATTCGGTATTGATTACCTTTTTTGTCTTGCTTCATTAACTGTTTTAAAAGTTCTTACTCTAGAGTATTATTTCGAAATCGGCTGCAAAGGTACTAAGAAATTGAGAGAATGAGAAAATGAGAAAATGAGAAATGAAGGGTTTTATGTTTTTTTAACCATTAATAATGGCTTTACCCAATAATTTCTCATTCTCTCATTTTCTCAACTACTCATTTTCATCAGTCCTTCGGACGGATATCCGTAGCTTTCAGCATATCTGCAACCTCAGCGTTCAGTTTACCGGCAAAGTCTTCCTTCTTCATCTGACCCTGATCGCCACCACCCTGCTTGCGTACACTAACTAGACCTTCGGCCTGTTCTTTTTCTCCTACTACAAGCATATAAGGAATACGCTTCAGTTCGTTGTCGCGAATCTTTCGTCCTATCTTCTCATTGCGGCTATCCACACTGGCACGGATACCTTGTTGACCAAGATAGTTCTGCACCTCATTTGCATAGTCGTTAAACTTCTCCGAAATAGGCAGGATAACCACCTGATCAGGAGTGAGCCACAGTGGAAAATGTCCAGCAGTATGCTCGATAAGTACTGCAGTGAAACGCTCCATAGAACCGAAAGGTGCTCGGTGAATCATAACTGGCGTCTTCTTGGTGTTATCCTCAGCAGTGTATTCCAACTTGAAACGGACAGGAAGATTGTAATCCACCTGAATGGTACCCAACTGCCAACGGCGACCGATGGCATCCTTCACCATGAAGTCGAGTTTTGGTCCGTAGAAGGCAGCCTCACCCAATTCCACCTTAGCTTCGAGCCCCTTCTCCTTACAGGCATCAATGATGGCCTGCTCAGCCTCGGCCCAAACCTCATCGCTGCCGATATACTTCTCGTGGTCGTTAGGATCACGGAGTGAAATCTGAGCCTCGAAGTTGTCGAAATTAAAGGTGGAGAACACGGTCTTAATAATGTCCATCACACGCATAAACTCCGTCTTAATCTGGTCGGGACGGCAGAAGATGTGGGCATCGTCCTGTGTAAAGGAACGCACACGTGTAAGTCCATGCAACTCACCACTCTTTTCATAACGATAAACCGTTCCAAACTCAGCAATACGGAGGGGCAGATCCTTATATGAACGGGGCTTGTTGGCAAAAATCTCACAGTGGTGAGGACAGTTCATCGGCTTCAGCATGTACTCTTCATCCTCTTCAGGAGTATGGATAGGCTGGAAGGAATCTTTGCCGTAATGGGCATAGTGACCAGAGGTCACATAGAGATTCTTAGAACCAATATGCGGAGTGATAACTTCCTGATAGCCATAGTTTTTCTGAATTTTGCGCAACATATCCTGCAGGCGCAGACGGAGGTCTGTTCCCTTAGGCAGCCAGATGGGCAGGCCCTTACCTACACGGTCGGAGAACATGAAAAGTTCCATTTCCTTACCAATCTTACGGTGGTCGCGCTTCTTGG
>Ga0310695_10002550_pt1 | contig 38094 bp, 30 predicted proteins | sample RumenRJG_04DNA_FD_203882 | JGI IMG/M metagenome (GOLD analysis project Ga0310695, IMG submission 203882) | Bovine rumen microbial communities from Lethbridge, Alberta, Canada - RJG_04 (v2) (version 2) | ecosystem: Host-associated > Mammals > Digestive system > Stomach > Rumen | place: Canada...
CGGCCTCACTGGTATCAATGGACTTGACGATACCATTTGCCACTGTGGAATGGAGCACTCTGACTACAAGCGCGCTTTTGTCGCACAGGTCATCTGTGTATTTTATGCGCCCCATCGCTTTGTCGTGTGCATCGAGTCTGGTGACCGCCTGTCCTATGTATTTGTTGGACATGCTCTGCCCTCCTTTCTGAGAATAGTGCTTACTCTCTGTTGATCTTGATCATGACTTTTGTAACGTAATTGTCTTTATCGGCCTCTATGAACTGATCGATAATGTCTATGCATATCTCAGTATCGCTGAGACTGCAGCCCTCATCGAGTATACCCTCCGCCGATTCGCGCATGCGGCGGAACGTCTCTTTGACTTTCGCATGCGGCCCCTTGTGGTAACCGACCAGATACTCATCCGGATTCAGGACCCTGATACGGTCGCTGTATTTATCGAGGTCAGCAGTCTCCTCGCCCGGGATCATGACAGCGAATGTCGTCACATCGCCGGTATAGAAGACTATCGTCGGATAAAGGTAGAACAGCTCGTTTACGAAGATCTCCTCGATCCCGCCGATCTCGATATAATAAATATCCTCTTCAGAGCAAACAAAAACCTGATCGAACGCTGCATACTTCATTTCGCGATTTACCATCGCAAATCTGTCGTTCATCACCGACTCCATTTTGAGCAGTTTCTCGTAATTCGCGCGGATCGCTTTCATGCGCCGTCTCAGGTATTTTTCAGTTGTATCCGCACTTCTCTCAGGCATAAAGCTTCCTATTTCATCCAGGGAACAGTCGAGCTGTCTGAGGAATCGTATCATTCCAAGCGGATAGATCTGGTCATATTTATAGGACCGCCAGTTGTTGTCCGGATTTCGATACTCCGGAACGAGCAGCCCCTCTTTGTCATAGTGTCTGAGGAGCTGTACGTTTATGTCAAACATTCTGGCTAGCTCACCTATTTTCCACGTCCGGTCATAGTAGTTTTTCATCTGTCTACCCCCGTAGGAAAAACACCATCTCATGATTTGCTACCTTAATTATAAGAGCTTGATTGTACCAAAACAAGAACATATCCGTAAAAACCTAAAATAATTTTGGGTTTTTATTTTGTGCCGCTCCAAAACGCTCCTGAATGTGTTTTTTTAGTGAAAAAACCGGCAGCTGACGCTGCCGGCCGTCGGTATTTTTCTGCTTATATGATACCTGTATTTCTTAGTTTTCTTTTTTCTGATCGCGAAGAAGTGCAGGGTCGAGTCCTATGCCGTCAATGCCCTTTTCCACATAAGCCTCATACTTGGCAGGATCTTTAGGAAGAAGCAGCTCCATGATGAGCCCAACAACGAATACGCCTGCTACCATGTTGCCTGCGAAGATCTCACCTATGATAGACGGCAGATAGTCGAAGAAGCCATCCACCTGGGTAACGCCTACGCCAAGGCAAAGTGAAGTTGCAGCGATCAGCGTGTTGCGGTTGTCGAGGCCTGCGTCGATCATCATCTTGACGCCCGCCATCATTATGGAACCGAACATGATTACTGTGCATCCGCCGAGCACGCAGTCAGGCAGTGTTGTGAAGAAAGCTCCGATAGGCGGGAACAGTCCGCCGAGTATCATCGCCAGAGCTCCGAACATGATGCAGAAGCGGTTGACTACATGAGTCATGGCAATTAGGCCTACATTCTGGCTGAACGATGTTATAGGCGAGCAGCCGAACACTCCGCCGGATATTGCCGACATGAATCCGTCGCAGCAGAGGGATCCGGATATCTCCTTCTCTGTGATGTCCCTGCCAAGGCCTCCTGTGCACGCCGCCGTTGTGTCTCCTATTGTCTCAACGGCAGATACCATGAATACCAGACAGAACGAGACTATGGCGCCGGCCTGGAATTTAGGCTTGAACGCGAAGAGCTCCGGAACGGAGAACACTCCCATCTCCTTGATCGTGTCGCCCATCGCTCCGAAATCCACCATGCCGAAGAATATCGAGATGATATAGCCGACTATAAGTCCGAAGAGAACGTACATCTGCTTTGCTACGCCCTTCATCTTAATGTGGAAAGTCAGGGCTGCTATGAGGGTGAGTGTGGCCACCAGAAGGTTCTGCCATGCTCCGACCGGATATTTACCCGACGACGCGTATGATGAAACGCCTACATTCAGGATGCTGAGGCCTATCGCGACCACCACGCACGATGAAAGAAGCGGCGTTATGATCTTTCTCCAGTACTTTGCTGTAAGACCGAGTATGCCTTCAAAGATACCGCCGATAATGATTGCACCCACCATTATGCCGTAATCCTTTGATGCGGCTGACATAGCTGCCGCAAGGAAGGTGAACGACAGACCCATGACTATAGGCAGTCCGGATCCTACCCGCCACACAGGATAGAGCTGTACCATGGTGCCCAGACCTGCTATGAGCATGCAGTTCTGTATCAGCCTTGCTGTCTCAACAGCGCTGAATGGCTGACCGTCATAAACAGCCACAGAGGCAATGATGATGAGCGGTGCCACATTTGCAACGAACATGGCCAGCACATGCTGCAGTCCGAACGGGATCGCCCGGCTTACCGGCACTCTGCCTTCCAGTTGATACACGTTTTCTACGCTTACACTTGTGTCTTTTTCCTTTTTTTCTCTTTTCATGATAACCTCCTTTCCTCCAGTCTCATTCGTGATATTCATACCCTAACATGGTTTTATTATAGTCCTGTTGAACATTTATTTCCACAAATGTACAATTGGATCATGGAATTGTGGAACTTCAGAGGAAAACAGGAAAGCATAACAGACGCGCTGCAGCTCAGCCTGCCTGAGCACGCAGTCATCAGCGTAGTCGGAGCGGGCGGCAAGACCTCGCTCATTTTCGCGTGGGCGCGTGAGCTCGCGGCCGCAGGAAAAACCGTTGTCATAACTACAACTACTCACATGTACCGGCCCGGGCGGATGGAAGAAAACGGTATAAAGATAGTGGCCGCTGACGATCCCGAAAGGCCTGACAAGCTCATGTCTCCTTCCGCGGAAGAGCTCGAAAGCCTCAGGGAAACAGCTGACGTCGTGCTCATAGAGGCTGACGGATCACGCCGCATGCCCCTCAAGTGGCCGGCGGAGCACGAGCCTGTGATACCCGACTATACAGATGTCACAGTCTGCGTTGCCGGGCTCTCTGCTCTGGGACAAAGGACCGCTGATGTCGTATATAACGCCGCTGAACTGCCTGAACGCCTTGCCCGCGAGATCGTTGACATGAACATGATGCATGCCGTCATCTCTTCGCGAAACGGCGGTCAGAAAGGTGTCCGCGGGGAATTCCGCGTTTTTCTGAATCAGGTAGATGACGATATCGACAGGCTGGCCTCAGCTTACAGGCTGCAGCAGATACTTGGCGTGATGGGCATACAGAGCGCGTGGGGATCGCTCAGGGCTGAAGAGCCTAAGATCGCAATAGTCATGGAAGCTGCCGGCGACAGCAGAAGATTCGGAAGCAACAAGCTTCTTCATGTAATGGATGACGGACGCCCTATGATAGCTTCCGTACTCGATGCCGTCCGCGGTATTGAGGCATATAAAAAGATCCTTGTAACACAATACGACGAGGTCGCCTCGCTCGCTGCTGATATGGAGATCGTGATGAACGACAGACCTGATCTCGGCATATCGCGCAGTATGCAGCTCGGACTGGAGGCAGGCGGAGACGCCGACGCATTCATGTTCTGCGTGTGCGACCAGCCGGGTCTGAGTTCTGATACGCTTCAGAAGCTTATAGAGGCATACAAAAAAGGGACCGCAGGCATCGTTTCCCTTGCATGGCAGGGAAAGATGTACAATCCCAAGATCTTTTCATCGCGATATAAAGAAGAACTGATGCGCCTCTCAGGTGATACCGGCGGGCGTCAGATAATCGCTGCCCACCCTGATGACATCCTTCTGGTGGAAGCGGAAAGCGAGGATGAAGTCACGGACATCGACAGCCTGTGACCGGCGTCTTTTCAGACGACCTCAAGGAGCACCTCTATCGCTCCTCCGCATATCATGTCGCCTTCCTTTATCTGATTTCCGGACATGTCAACATACATGAGCGCGGGCCTGACAGGCCCTTTTTTATTTGCGGCGAGCATTGCCTCAGCCCTCTCGGTGACCCTCGCCTCAGCAAGGCCTCCTCCTATGGTGCCGGTGATGCCTCCGTCCTCATATACTATCATTCTGGTGCCCGCTGCTCTCGGAGAAGACCCTTCTTTTGATACTATCGTTGCAAGCACCTCAGCCCCTCTGCTCTCAGCGCCCATGGCCTTTATGATGTCCTTATCCATGCCGGAGCTCTTTCTTTTTCTGTTTTTGACCTCGATGATCTCGGCCATTATCGCGACCGCTATCTCTTCAGGCGTTTCCGCGCCTATATCGAGCCCGATAGGAGTGTGCACCGATTCGATCACATCTTGAGGGACACCTGCGTCTGCAAGCAGCTGCTTCACCATACCCACTTTGCGGCGACTGCCTATCATGCCCACGTAGGCGTGAGGCTTGCCGACTATGCTGAGCAGGCAGTCGGAATCGGAAACATGACCGCGGGTCACGATGATGAAGAAGGTATCCGGATCACCAGGGATACTCGCCAGGGCTTCTTTGAATCCTCTGCAGATCCCCTCGTCCGCGCCGTGGTCCAGCGCGTTGTTGACAAACTGCTCTCTGTCGTCTATCGCAGTAACGTGAAACCCCAGCATTTTCGCCATCTCAATCACAGAAATCGAGACATGGCCGGCTCCGCACAGGACTATTTTTTTCTCATTTCCTAGAAGCTCAGCGAACACTCTGGAGCCGTCTATCTCAGTCAGACTTCCGTCTTTCGCCGCGACGGAATCGGGCATATGCCCTGCGAAAAAGCCATTCTCATCGCTCATCCAGACGGGCCGCCCGCCTGATACTATCATTTTCTCTCCGGCGGAGCCGCCCTCGCATACGGTGAACATGCGGTTTTCGCGGTTATTATTCAGTTCGTTTAATGCATCATAGAATCTCATGTCTTTCACCCCAGAAGCAGTATGTCTTCTTCATTCATTTTCAGCCAGTCAGGAAGGCCCTTCTCATCAAGGGCTTTCTGCTCTCCTCCCTGCACGAACCAGCAGAGCGGATCACCTTTCTCACACGTACATATGTAATAATTCTTTTCGAAAGGCAGCTCATCCACCCTCAGAAGTTCGCACTTTACGCAGTTTTCCTGCGGCTCTCCCCACACCGGCTCAAACCGGTGCGCCCTGTATCCTATGCAGTTTACAGACTCAGGGATCTCTCTCCTGAGTTTTAAGGTGATGCCCCAGTCAACCGCCTCGATTGTGTGCTCATCGATGCGTACTGCACCGGACAGATTCTTGCAGCCTGTCAGCCTTGCAGCAACGGCGCTCCCCGGGTCTCCGAAGACCGTGGCTGCAGAGCCGTGCCTTATGATGCTGCCGCCGCTTATTATGAAAAGCTCCTCGCTGAACCTGTAAAGCTCGTCGCGGCTGTGCGACACCATGATGACCTGCCCTGGATAGTCTTCGATCATTTCGAGCATCTCCATCTGCATGCGGTCCTTCAGGTAGGCATCCAGAGCTGAAAAGGGTTCATCCAGAAGTATGAGCGAAGGTCTTGTCACCATGATGCGGGCAAGAGCCACCCTCTGCTGCTGCCCTCCTGACAGCTCGCCCGGCAGCTTGTTCTCGAAGCCCTGCATGTTGAAGCGTCTGAGCATGTCCGCGGCAATGCACCGGTTCTCTTCCGTTGGCCTGCCAAGGCCGGCCATTACATTTTTCAGAACGCTCATTGTCGGAAAGAGGGCGTAATTCTGGAACATATAGCCTACATTGCGCTTCTGCGGCTTAAGGTCGATCCTGTCCGCAGAATCGTAAAGCACCCTGCCGTCAGCTTCAATATGTCCTGAATCGACGTTCTCTATACCCGCGATGCTTTTCAGAGTCATGCTCTTTCCGCTCCCGGATTCGCCAAGTATGCCTATCCTGTCAGCGTCGCTTTCTATAAGCACGTTCAGATCGAATCCGCCTATTCTCTTGTGGATGTCGGCGTGCAGTCTCTTCATCCCATGCGCCTACCACTTTCTGATGTTCTTCATGTGCTTTCCTGTGATCATGTTGATCAGGAAGACCGCGAAGAAAGCGATTATCAGCACTATGACCACCCAGAAACCGGCCGTCGCATAGTCTCCGTCCTGTATCACCATCGCTATCCGCTGGGATACAGTGCCGGTCTTGCCGGGAATATTGCCCGCAAGCATCGAAGTCGCGCCATACTCGCCCATGGCGCGGGCAAATGTCAGCACGGTGCCGCTCGCGATGCCCGGGCCTGCCGTCGGTACTACTATGCGCCAGAATATCGATAGCTCCGACATCCCAAGCGTTCGCCCTGCATATACGAGATTGGCGTCTATCTGCTCGAATGCTGCTCTCGCGTTCCTGTACATCAGGGGGAAAGCTATTACCACAGCCGCGAGCACGCAGCCAAGCCAGGTATGCACCACCTGGATGTCAAAGGTATCGTTCAGGAACATCCCGAATGTCCTTCTCCGGCTGAAGATAAGAAGTAAAAAAAAGCCGGCGACCGTTGGCGGCAGCACCATTGGAAGTGTAAGTATGCCGTCAAGCACCGATTTTGTTCTGCAGTCTTTTTTTATTACCTTACGGGCAGCCCAAAGCCCGAGGAAGAACGATATGACAGTCGCTACGACCCCGGTCTTCAGGGATATCCAAAGCGGACTCCAGTCAAGTGTTTGCGCCAGTTCCACAAATCTGCCCATTTTTCAGTTCAATTTCTATTATTCGACATCAGTGTCGAAACCATACTGCTGATAAAGCGCTTTCGCGTCATCATTAGTGATGTAAGAGATGAAGTCAGCAGCTGCAGCGGACTCCGCGTCATCAGCGTCAGGATTTGTGATCTGCGCCACAGGATAGATGATGTTGCCGGTGACATCGTAGCCCACGGTCTCAAGTATCTTTATGCTGTCTTCATGACCTATCGTATCTGAAAGATATGTAGTTCCCACTTCGCACGAAGCTTCTTCTACGGCGGTGAGCACCTTGCTCACGTTGCCCTGCTCGCTGATCTCTACTCCGCCGAGCTGGTCGGATACTTCCTGAGTAGTGATGGCTGCCGGATCTTCAGCTTCCTTAAGCAGTCCGAGATTTATCATGGCCTGTCTTGTGTATTTTCCGACCGGAACGCTTCCGTCAGCAAGAGCGATGCTCTTTGCCTTGCCTATGTCAGCGAGTCCCGTTACTTCGGTCTTGCTGTCAGGCTGAGTCACTACTACGAGCTGGTTGTTTACTACGTTGGTCCTGGTGCCGTCAACTACCATGCCGGCGCCCTCAAGCTCGTCCATCTGCTTCTGAGCGGCACTGAAGAATATGTCGCACGGAGCTCCCTCCTGGATCTGTGTCAGAAGCGCACCGGAGCTGTCGGCATTGATCACGATGTCAACATCAGGATTCTCTTCCTCATAGGCCGCTTCGAATTCAGCCATCACGCTGCCGAGCGAGGCAGCTGCGAATACGTTGACTGCAGTCTTTTCAGCAGGCGCGGCCTCTTCACTTTCACCGCTCCCGCCGCCGCATGCCGCGAGTGCAAACACCATGGCAAACACCATGGCCAGTGCCAGTAATTTCTTTTTCATAACATCCACCTTTCTACTTCCGCGTTACACGGATAGTGCAGAAATAATTGATATTTATGTCATAGCCCTGTGCACCGGACTTTAACATCAGATCTATTTTCCGAATCCGCAGTTAGGGAATGTACATACATCGCAGCTGAGGCAGAGGCCTCCCTCGCCCAGCCTGTCAAAATCTTCTTTACTGAGTATCTCTCCTGTCATTACCCTCGGCAGCACGATGTCGAATATGGTCCTGCGGGCGTACATGACGCAGCCCGGAAGGCCCATGACAGGAATTTTGTTTTCGCCGTAATACGCCAGCATGAACATAGCGCCCGGCAGCACAGGAGCTCCGTATGTCACGGCTTCTCCGCATACTTCACGTATGGCAAGCGGAGTCCTGTCGTCAGGATCCACGCTCATGCCTCCGGTGCATACCACCATGTCGCAGCCTTCGTCAATGAAAGCCTTTATGCAGGCTTCTATATGCTCGCTTTTGTCATCGGAGCATCTGACTCCCGCGACCTCGGCTCCGAATTCCTCTATCTTTGACTTTACAACAGGTGTGAATTCATCTTTTATGCGTCCGTAGAACACCTCGTTGCCGGTGCTGACAATACCCGCCCTGCGGGATATGTAAGGCTCTACGCTGAGGATCGGCTCTTCGCCCACTGCTGCCTTCACCCTCTCCATCTTTTCCTTCTCGATCACGAGCGGTATTATGCGGGTGCCTGCAAGCTTGTCGCCCTTTTTCACAGGAAAGTCCCCATGCCGCGTGGCTATCATCATCTGACCGAATGAGTTGACGGTCATGAGTTTTTCCCTGTTTATCCTGAACACACCGTCGCAGTCAGCCGTGAGTTCTATTTTGCCTTCCTTTACCCCGCCGCGGCTCATGTTGCTTCCTTTGCAGATAGAGCACAGCACCTCGGCAGCGTCATTCTCGTGCATCATAGTCTCGTCGTTTTCCCATACGTATATGTGATCCTTGCCGACCGAAAGCAGTACGGGTATATCTTCCTCCGCAATGATATGTCCCTTGCGGAATACGGCGTCTTTGGTAACGCCCTTTATTATCTGTGTGATGTCGTGGCAGATGACCTGTCCGACGGCATCCTCTGTCTTCATAAGTTTCATTTCAATCACCGTATATGAGATATTGCATTAACGGCCAATACATAAAACCGTTGTATAATTATAACGCGTAATTTAACGAAAAAACAACAAAAACAGCCCAAATTAGGGCTGTTTTACCGCTTCCAAACCTAAAATGGTTTTAGGTTTATCTCGTTAATGCAGACGCACACATCACCGGCACGGCTGTCTCAGGGTAGTGCGGATCAGCACAGAAATCAGGGTCGTGCCACGGTGCGCACTTCTTTCCCGGAGTACCGCTCCCTACCCAGTAGAAAAATGACGGGATATATTCGCCGTATACTGCGAAGTCCTCAGAAGCCAGGCAGGCCCTGCAGTCCACCGCGTGCTCAGCTCCAAGCGCAGACTCAACCGCGCGCAGCGCTATATCATACATGGCATCTGTGTTGACAAGGGCCGGAACAGCATGTCTGACATCCGTGTCGCATCTGCACTCATACGCTTCAGCAGTGCTTTCCGCAAGGCGGACAAGCCTCTCCCTCATGCGTCTGTGAGTTTCCTTGTCAAACGATCTGATATATCCGGTGACGACCGCGTCCATAGGCGCAGGTATATCCGGATTGCCGGCAGTCAGGCTGTTTACAGTGCATATGCCGGGTTCAAACGGGTCGATGTTTCTGCTGACTACGGACTGTATTCCGCTCACCAGCGAAGCTGCTGCGATTATAGGATCGATGCACTTGTGAGGAAGAGAAGCGTGCCCCGGGACACCGGTATATGTGATGCGGAAGGTGCTCTTCTCTGACATCAGCGGGCCCCTGTGGACTACGACATCACCGCAGTCTATCTCAGGCCGGTTGTGTATGCCGAAAATGCGTACCGGCTTCTGCGGCGCCTTATCAAGAAGGCCGTGATCCAGCATAGCCTTTGCTCCGCGTGTCCCCTCCTCTGCAGGCTGGAATACGAAGAGCACATTATACGGAAGCTCCTCCCTTGCGCCGCAGAGATAATGCACAGCGCCGAGCATCGTAGACGTGTGAGCGTCGTGACCGCAAAGGTGCTGCGGCCCCTCTTCAGTAAGCAGCGCGTCTATGTCAGCCCTGAGAGCTATGGTCTCATCGCGGCCCGCATCGAGGTAATATACCGCTCCGGTGTCCATGCCGAGGTCTATGTATTCTACGGGATAACGACCGCATACCTCTTTGATGTATGCGGTCGTCTTATGTTCTTCAAATGCACTTTCAGGTATCGAATGCAGATACTTCCAGTGCTCCTTGGCCATTGCTATGGCCTCGTTCATTATTGTTTCGTTCATACTATCAAAATATATACATCTGCTGTTGCTGTTATTGCAGCCTCACAGACACTGGAGGCGAGATGGTCCGAGGCACGAGCCGAAAGTGTTCTGTGAGACTGCTAAAGTACAAAGTGCTATGAGTTATTTGATAAATCCGGAGCCTTTCTCGGATACTCTGTAGAGCCCCCTCGGGGTCACACGGAGCTCAGGGATAACTGTGAGTGCCATGAACGAGAGCGTGATGAACGGGTCGAAGTCCTTGGAGACTCCCATCTCATATGCTTTCTCCTTCATGACATGCAGCTTCTCGTTTACCTCTTCGAAGTGTACGTCGGTCATCAGGCCCATGATAGGAAGCGGCAGTGTATCGAACACCTTGCCGTTCTCCACTACTGTGTATCCTCCCTGTACGCGGGCTATCTCGTTTACGGCCAGTGCGATGTCTTCATCATTATCACCTATAACGATGATATTGTGCGAGTCATGCGATACCGACGAAGCCACGGCTCCGCCTTTGATGCCGTAACCCTTTGTAACAGCCACGCCTATCTTGCCGCTGTTCTGGTGCCTCTCGACAGCCGCGATCTTGAGATACCCGTCGTGCGGAACAAAGTTGTCCGTCTTCGGGAAGTGCGCGGTGATGTCGCAGGTCACGATCTGCTTAGGCTCCATGCCTATGACGTGAGTGGTCTTTGACCTGATCGGAAGTGTAAAGTCACTTGCGGATACCTTGCTTATATTCACCGTATGCTTCAGATGAGCCGGGCACTTTTTCACCTTTACAGGAGCATTCCTGTCGATGCGTTTGCCCTTGAAGTATACGTCGAGCACGTTGAAGTCCTTCATGTTGTCGAAGATGACAAAGTCCGCCTGATATCCCGGCGCAATGGCTCCGATGTGCTTGAGTCCGTAGCACTTCGCGGTGTTGATGGTAGCCATCTTTATGGCCTTGAACGGGTCGAGTCCAAGCTCTACAGATCTTCTGACGTTGTAGACTATGTGGCCTTCCCTGAGTATGTCCTCAATGTGCTTGTCATCGGTGCAGAAGCTGAAATGCTCAGTATCTATACCCGTCCTCACTATTCCGCTGACGATGTCGTCTACGTTGTGAGCAGCGGATCCCTCGCGCACATGCACGTGTATGCCCCTTCTGGCTTCCTCGAGAGCGTACTCGAATGATGAAGCTTCGTGATCGGTATCCACTCCGGCCATCTTGTATGCCGAGAGTTTTCTGTTAGGAAGGAACGGCGCGTGTCCGTCTATCGTCTGATGATCGAAGAGCGCGAACTTCGCAAACATCCTCGGATCAGCGTTGATAACAGCATCAGCATCCATGACTTCAGCAAGACCGAGTATGCGCTCATTGCCGACGAAAGGATACATATCGTTGGCCGCAAACATGCAGCCGTTGTCATCGATATTTGTCGCAGGTACGCATGAAGGCATCATAACGAAAACATTGGCATCGGACTTTTCAGTCTGATCGAGAATGTACTGTATGCCGTCAGCTCCCGAAACGTTGGCCGCCTCGTGAGGGTCTACTATGAATGTGGTGGTGCCGAAGGACGCAGCCGTAGCCACGAGTTCTGCAGGAGCCACCATGGTGGATTCAAGATGCAGATGGGCGTCTATAAAGCCCGGAGCGATGTACGCTCCACCAAGGTCTATCTCCTTTTTTCCCTGCAGCGATTTCGAAACGCCGACGATTATGCCGTCCTTTACTCCGATGTTTCCCTCTACTACCTCACCGGTAAAAACATCGACTATCCTGCAGTTCTTGAAGATCATATCGGCCTTGACCTTACCCAGCGCAGCAGGTGCCAGCTTTTTGAATTGTTCGTATTTCAAGGCTCTCTCCTTTCTGCTCATGCAGTGAAAGGCGCATTACGCGCCTTTCAGATGTTATTTGATGAATTATGCAATTATTATCGGTCTTCTCTGAAGTACGGGAGTCCCAGAGCTTCAGGAGGCTGATTCTCATGCTTGTTCTTGATGCTGATAGCGATAAGAACGATGATCGTTACTATATACGGGAACATCTTATATACCTCCTTTATGGCGAAGTTGGCGCCGGTCGGGATGTACAGATAAAGTATATAGAGTCCGCCGAAGAGCATCGATTCCCAGATAGCCCAGTTCGGACGCCAGATCGAGAAGATTACCAGCGCGATAGCGAGCCATCCTCTGTCACCAAACGCGTCGTTCGACCATACTCCGCTTGCGTAGTCGAGTACGTAGTAGAGTCCGCCTATGCCCGCGATCATGCATCCGATGCAGATCGAGAAGTATTTGTATCTGTTGATATTGATACCTGCGGCATCAGCTGTGGCAGGGTTTTCACCTACGGCCCTCAGCTCGAGTCCTGTACGGGTCCTCTTAAGAACGTAGCTTGTGATGATCGCTATCGCGATAGCCACATATGTCATGAAGCTGTATGACAGAAGCAGCTTGCCCACAACGCCCGCCTTGCTTGCGAACGGCAGAGTCGCCTTGAAGGCCTTGCTCGTTGCCGAAAGAGCGATCGACGGAACCTCTGCTCCGGTCAGCTTGATGATGGATCCTCCGAAGAAGTTACCAAAGCCTACACCGAAGGTCGTCATAGCAAGACCGGTTACGTTCTGGTTTGCTCTGAGAGTTACCGTGAGGAAACAGAATATGAGTCCCATCATCAGCGATCCCAGCATGCAGCACAGTATCGGTATCAGCAGACCGATGACCGGGTTGAAATGCGCACCGGAATTCTCATACATGAATGATCCGATTACTCCGGAAATAGCTCCTACGTACATGACGCCCGGGATACCGAGGTTAAGGCTTCCGGATTTCTCGTTGAGCGTTTCGCCTACGCATCCGAGCAGCAGCGGGATGCTCTGTACTATCGCTCTCGGAATGAATGTTACCAGACTAAACATCAGCTCCCTCCTTTCTGTGCGACTTGCGGAAGTGGACCTGATAGTTGATGAAGAATTCACTTCCGATTACGAAGAAGAGGATTATTCCCGTAAGTATGTCGCCGAACGACTTGTTGAGTCCGAATGTAGTGGAGATCTCGCCCGCGCCGCGGCCCATGAATACGAGCAGCAGTCCGGAGAGCACCATCCCGATAGGATTGAAGTGCGCGAGCCATGCTACCATGACTCCGAGGAATCCTCTGCCGGCCTCGATAGTTGTCGTCATCGTATGGTCGGTTCCGGCTACGAGCAGCCATCCGACGAATCCGCAGATAAGACCTGTCAGCAGAAGCGTACGGATGATTACCTTGCCTACGTTGATACCTACGTATTTGGCCGTATTCTGGCTCTCACCTACGACGCTGAGCTCATAGCCGTGCTTTGTGAATCTCAGGTAGATGTACATGAATATTGTAACTATCACCGCTGAGATGACTACGAGCAGATACTGCTTTCCTCCGATAACAGGAAGCCATCCGGCCTCTGTGTTAGGGTTGATGATACCGATCTTGCCGGACCCTTTAGGTGACTCCCATATGATGATGTAGTACGCGACCAGCTGTGTCGCAACGTAGTTCATCATCAGAGTGAACAGAGTCTCGTTTGTGTTCCACTTAGCCTTGCAGAAAGCCGGTATGAACGCCCAGAGCGCTCCTGCGCATATAGCGCCAATGAGCGATATGATGATGATAGCGCCGCTCGGAAGCTTGCCCTCCATGGTTATCATGCAGGCAGCTGTAGCGAGTACGCCGGCCATCGTCTGGCCGCCTCCTCCGAGGTTCCAGAACTTCATCTTGAATGACGGAGCAAGCGCTACGGATATCATGAGCAGTATGGAGAGCTCTTTGAGGAGTGCCCAGATCTTACGCTCTGTGCCGAACGAGCCCTCCCACATCGAAGCGTATACCGCGATCGGATTAAGATGTGTCGTTATTGTAGTAATGATGGCGCATACGATGAGCGCTATCACTATACTCCCGAGTCTGATCGCCCATTCACCTTTTTTAGAGATCATCTTTCTCTTGGTGATATGGATCAATGGTTCCTTTTTCTGCTTATCCAACTGCATCACCTCCGACCTTTGTCATGAGCAGTCCGACTGAATGCTTGTCTGCTGTTCTTCCGTCGACTATGCCGCTCACCTTGCCTCCGCACAGTACGAGTATGCGGTCGCTCAGCTCGAGCAGAACGTCGAGGTCTTCTCCGACAAATATTACGGCTACTCCGCGTTCCTTCTGCTGGTTGATAAGATCGTAGATAGTATATGAGGCGTTGATGTCGAGTCCTCTGACCGCGTAAGCGGACATCAGCACCGTAGGGTTCATAGCTATCTCACGGCCTACCAGCACCTTCTGTACATTTCCTCCGGAGAGTCTGCGGACCGGTGTGTCTATGCCCGGAGTAACGACTTCGAGTTCTTCGACAACCTTCTCCGCGAGCTCTCTAGGTGTCTTGCGGTCTGTGAATCCGGCGATGCTGCCCTTTCTTCTGAAGGATCTGAGCATCATGTTGTCTGCCAGGTTCATGTTGGCTACAAGTCCCATACCGAGTCTGTCCTCAGGGACGAACGCGAGCGAAACGCCCTTTTTATCGATCTCGAGAGGATCCATTCCCACGAGATTGGTTTCGGATCCGTCGTCCTCGACGTACAGCACTTCGCCCTTTTCTATAGGCTGAAGCCCGGCTATGGCTTCAAGAAGCTCCTTCTGGCCGCAGCCCGAGATGCCTGCGATGCCAAGCACCTCTCCGGTATTGGCTGTGAAGGAAACATCGTCAAGTTTCAGGATACCGTCTTCAGACCTTACCGTAAGTCCTTCAACCTTGATACGAGGTTTTACGTTTTTCGGCTCAGGTCTGTCTATGTTCAGCTTTACCTCACGCCCTACCATCATGTTGGTCATTTCCTGAGCGTTGGTCTCGCTTGTTATCAGATCTCCTATGTATTCGCCCTTGCGAAGTATCGCCACTCTGTCCGAGATGGCTTCTACCTCGTGGAGCTTATGCGTGATAATGACTACAGTCTTGCCGTCAGCTTTCATGTTGCGGAGAACGTTGAACAGCTTTTCTGTCTCCTGCGGAGTCAGTACGGCGGTAGGCTCGTCAAGGATCAGAATGTCAGCGCCTCTGTACAGCACTTTGACGATCTCGACTGTCTGCTTCTGTGAAACGGACATGTCGTAGATCTTCTGGTCCGGGTCGACATCAAAGCCGTAAAGATCGCATATCTCACGGATACGCTTCGAGGCCCTTTCTATGTCCAGTTTTCCGAAGCGGGAGTTTTTAACGCCCTGATCGGATTCCATTCCGAGGATGATATTCTGCGCTGCGCTGAATATATTCACCAGCTTGAAGTGCTGATGTATCATTCCGATGCCGTGATCAAACGCGTCCTTAGGCGATGAGATCTGAACAGGCTTTCCGTCGATCAGGATCTCTCCGTCATCAGGATAATAAATTCCTGACAGCATATTCATCAACGTAGTCTTGCCCGAACCATTCTCTCCGAGGAGTGAAAGAATCTCTCCCTTGTAGATATCGAGACTGACATTGTGGTTGGCTACTATGGTGCCGAATGTTTTTGTAATGTTTCTCATCGAAACTGCGGGTGTTCTGCTGTCTTGCAAAATAATCTCCCCTTTCCGATATCGAATCTTATAATTTGACCGGTCCCGCAGAAGCGGGACCGGTCATGTCTATTGAAATACTTAATTGAAATTGCGGTTTAGCCGAAGTTTGTATCGAGCAGGTTGATACCATCAATATTCAGGTCGAAGTAAGGAGCAGATCTGTACTCTGACTCATGGAAGTATCCGTCAGATACTACTTCTGTGTCTGGCTCATAGTCGCCCATGTCGTCTACGTCAGCCTTGTAGGAATCAAGAGGTTTGCCCTCTACGGAGATAGCTGCGCAGTCGAATACGTGGATCGATCCGTCAGCAAGACCAGCCTTGACCTCTTCGAGTTTCTCAGCTGTGCCTTCAGCAGCAACATCTTCGTTGAGCTCTGTAAGCTCTACAGAACCTGTTTCGATTGTTCCTGTCCAGTCTGCAGGGATCTCCTCACCGTTCTTGACAGCGTTTACTGCGAACTCATAGTAAGGCGACCAGTTGATTCTGGACGAAATGATGTAAGTGTTAGGAGCAGCGCTCTTTGTGCTTCCGTTGTAGGAAACGTCTGGGATTCCAGCCTCTTCACAAGCTGTAGGAGCACCCATGGAGTCTGCGTGCTGCGAGATGAGGTCGCATCCGCCCTGGATCAGCTTGTTTGCGCCTTCCTTCTCAGCTGTCTCATCATACCATGAACCTGTGAATGTAACGTCCATTGTTACATCCGGGCATACGCTCTTAGCACCGAGATAGAATGATGTGTATCCGGATACTACCTCTGCGTATGTGAACGCACCTACATAGCCCATCTTAGGCTTGTCGCCCTTGAGCTTGCCGGCATCCTTGAGCTCATTGAGCTTCATTCCGGCTGCAACGCCCGCGAGATAACGTCCCTCATAGATAGCCGCAAAAGCGTTGTGGTAGTTTGAAAGGCCTTCAGTATGAGCCTTTGTACCTGTTGCGTGGCAGAACTGTACATCCGGGAACTCCTTAGCGGCCTGAATCATATAAGCCTCATGACCGAATGAGTCTGCGAAGATGATGTTGCATCCTGCGTCTACGAGGTCTGCTGCAGTATCATAGCACTCCTGACCTTCAGGAATGTTTGTCTTGATCATGTAGTTTTCCTCGCTGATGCCGAGAGCCGCCATAGAATCCTTGAACGAATTGATGAAGTTAAGGTCATATGTCGAGTTCTCATCGTGCAGTGTGATCAGACCGACTTTTATGCCGCCCTCATCAGCAGCAGGAGCTTCTTCTCCGCCGCCTCCACCGCCGCAGGCTGCCAGCATTGGCATCATTACCATTACCAGGCAAACCAATAAAGCAATAAGTCTCTTCTTCATAATCATTATCCTCCCTGTTATATAAATACACAGATACTCTGCAGACCTGTTCAGGGGAACACTCCCCTAAAGTATCAGCAGATAGGTTTATGATGACTTAATTATAAGTCTTAAATAACTTAAAGACAAGATAAAAAGGCAAAATGGTTTTATGGTTTGCGCACATGCAGATGTGCAGCGGATATGAAAAGAAGGCCGTTATGAAACAGCCTTCTTTTAGTTATTATCCTTGATTTTACAGGTTCTTGAGCAGTCCTGTTGCTTCGTTGAACTCGTTGATGAGCTCGTCGATCTTTGATCTCTCGTTTCTGAGAGCGCCCCATGTGTTGGCCTCGTCATACCAGAGAGCATTGAGCTCGTCGCTCGTCTTGCCCTGCTGCTCGACCCATGTGTAGTACTTGAGGTTGTGGATCCTCTTGCGGTCTGTGTAGCGGAGCTCGAGCATGTTGTCAGTCTTCTCATCGAGGATGTGCTTGTTGTAGTGGAGAGCAGCCTTCTCGTGAGTGTACTCGCCCTGCTCATCCTGAAGCTCTTTGATCCTTGACTGATACATCTCTGCAGAGTCTGTCATTACTGTTGCCAGTACGTCATTCTCTGTCAGCTCATAGTACTTGGCCATCTTGATGCAGCAGAGCATGTTGGCTATGCCGCTGATGCCGAAGTATCCGAGGAGGTCAACGAGTTCAGGGTCAACACCCTGCTCCTTGAGGTACTCGCGTCCGACAGGCTCATTGAAGAGTCTGAGGATATTCTGGGAATCCTCATCATCGATGTCGATGACCATATCTGTATTCTTGACATTGTGGATCCATGGAACGTGCTTGTCGCCGATACCTTCGATCCTGTGTGCTCCGAATCCGTTGTCGAGGAGTGTCGGGCACTGGAGAGCTTCGCCGACTGCCAGCTTAGCTGTAGGATAGAGCTCTTTGAGTCTGTCTCCGGAAGCCATTGTGCCTGCGGAACCGGATGTGAATGCCATACCTGCGAGTCTGCCGTTCTCACCCTTGATCTCTTCGAATGCTTCTGCGATAGCATTGCCTGTAACATTGTAATGCCACATATAGTTGCCCATCTGCTCGAACTGGTTGAGGATCCATACGTCTTCTCTTGTCTCTCTCAGCTCGTGAGTCTTGTCGAAGATCTCCTTTACGTTGGACTCTGTTCCCGGTGTAGCGATAACTTCGCTGGCAATGTTCTTCAGCCAGTCGAATCTCTCGCGGCTCATGCCTTCAGGAAGGATAGCTACGGAATATACTCCGAGGAGAGCGCTGTCGAATGCTCCGCCTCTGCAGTAGTTGCCTGTTGAAGGCCATACTGCCTTGTGATATCCGGAGTCGAACTGACCTGTAACGAGCTCAGGAACGAGGCATCCGTACGATGCGCCTACCTTGTGGCAGCCTGTAGGGAACCACTTGCCGATCATGCAGATGATGCGGCACTTTACGCCTGTGAGTTCTGGAGGAAGCACGATGTAGTTAGGTCCGTGGAAAAGTCCGCCGCTGGCCTTCTGCTCATTCTTCCATGTGATACGGAACAGGTTGACAGGATCTATGTCCCAAAGTCCTGTCTTTGTAAGCTTGTCGAGGATCTTCTGAGGGATCTTCTCAGGATGCATCTGCTGATCGATGGTCGGCAGGATGATGTTCTGAGCCTTTGCGCGCTCAATATTGTTTTTCAGCCCCTTTTCATTAATTGTGAGATCAAGCATTTTGTACCTCCGTAATACTTAGCTTTTAACTGTATATCTTCACTGTTGATCATTAGTTATCTCGTATATTTTTATGATGCCAAAAAATTTTTTATATGTCAATAGCAATTACGGTATTTTGGACAGGCTTCAATAATATCGGCAGGTGACTCGAGGACGCCGGTACTTAGCGACTGGCAAGCCGTCAGGCGCAGACAGAGCTTAGTACCGCTGCGTCCGAATGTCAGCGAGAGCGTGCCTGACGGTATTATTGCAGCCTGTCCTCGAACCATAACTATGTATGCCTATTTATTTAGCTCATCATATACAGCACGGAATTTTTCAATATCCGGTTCGAGCTTTATAGGCTCTCCTGCCGCCTTGATTCCGTTTGCGGTATCCTTGAGTCCGTTTCCTGTAACTATGGCGACTACGCTCGCATCTGCCGGGATCTTTCCCTCTTTGCAGAGCTTTGTGAGTCCTGCCATGCCTGTAACGCCTGCTGGCTCGCCGAATACTCCGCACTCCCTGCCGGTCACTCTCATGGCTTCGAGGATCTCATCATCGGTGACTTCGACCGGGATACCGCCGGATTCGATTATAGCGTTGATGGCCTTGTCAGCATTGCGCGGTACGCCTACCGAGATGGAGTCGGCAAGTGTGTTCTCTTCCATTGGTTCCCAAGGCTCTCCGGTGTGCACTGCTCTGTTTATAGGGCAGGTGTTGACCGACTGAACGGAGATGAGTTTAGGCAGCTTGTCCGTGAAGCCGGCGTTGTAGAGGTCTTTGAATCCCTTCCATACTCCCGCGATGGTGCAGCCGTCTCCTGTCGACAGTGCGACATAATCAGGCACCTTCCATCCGAGCTGCTCGGCTATCTCAAGAGCGACAGTCTTTTTGCCTTCCATCAGATAGCAGTTTATAGCGGCGTTTCTGTTGTACCAGCCGTACTCATCGATGGCAGCCTTTGAGAGCTCGAAAGTCTCCTCATAGTTGCCCTTTACCGAAATTACCTTCGCTCCGAAGATAAGCAGCTGAGCTACCTTGCCGATAGGTGCTCTTTCAGGTACGAATATGTATGTTTTGAGTCCGGCAGCTGCTGCGTTGCCGGCAAGTGAGCTTGCCGCGTTTCCTGTCGAGGAGCAGGCTATCGTGTCATACCCTGCCTCGATGGCTTTCGCGACTCCCATAGAGCTCGCTCTGTCCTTGAGCGACGCTGTAGGGTTAAGGCCATCGTCCTTGAGCCAGAACTTTCTGATTCCAAGCTTTTCAGCCATTCTCGGCTCCTCATAAAGCGGAGACCAGCCCACTCTCAGAGGCGGCTGTACCGTATCTTCCTCGACCGGGAGGAACGGTCTGTAACGCCACATGGTGTAGTTGTCACTTGACGATATATCGTCAGGCGTAAAATTCTCTTTTATGTAGTCATAATCGTAAATGACGTCGAGAATTCCCCCGCATTCGCATGTTGTAGCGTCTGGAAGAGCCTCATACTCCTTTCCGCATTTGATACACTTAAGACATTTAACATTTTTCATGGATGCTTTGCTCCTTTCATTGATGATCAGAATTGCCCCAATATATCTCTAGCCACAAACACACCGCTTGCTGAAGCGTGTGAGAGCGAATGAGTAACGCCGCTTCCGTCTCCTATAATGTACAGGCCCGGATACTTGGTCTCGAGCCTTTCATTGAGACTGACCTCCATGTTGTAGAACTTGACCTCAACTCCGTAGAGGAGCGTATCGTCGTTCGCAGTTCCCGGCGCTATCTTGTCGAGCGCGTAGATCATCTCAATGATGCCGTCGAGTATCCTCTTAGGCAGTACGAGGCTGAGGTCGCCCGGCTCTGCCTTGAGTGTAGGAGTGACGAAGCTGTCTGCAAGCCTCTTGTAGTTTGTTCGTCTTCCGCGGATGAGGTCGCCGAATCTCTGCACGATGACTCCTCCGCCAAGCATATTGGAAAGCCTGGCTATGCTCTCGCCGTAGCCGTTGCTGTCCTTAAAAGGCACCGAGAAGTGCTTGGACACCAGCAGCGCGAAGTTTGTCATGTTGGTCTGTTTCGCAGGGTCTTCGTAGCTGTGTCCGTTTACCGTAACGATGCCGTTGGTGTTTTCATTTACCACGCTGCCGCGCGGATTCATGCAGAACGTTCTTACCTTGTCTTCGAATTTTTCCGTTCTGTAAACTATCTTGCTTTCGTAAAGTTCGTCTGTCAGATGCGAGAAAAGCTCAGCCGGGAGCTCAACCCTGACTCCTATGTCTACCCTGTTGGATTCAGTAGGAATGTCGAGCTCATTGCAGACAGTCTCTATCCATTTGCTGCCGCTTCTTCCCACGGAGACGACGCATTTGCTGCATGTGAGGCTGTCATCAGCTGTGACGACGCGGTAGCCTCCGTCTGTTACCTCGATATGTTCCACAGGAGTCCTGAACCTGAAGTCCACCTTGTCCCTGAGCTCGTTATAGAGGTTCTCAAGCACTACATAATTGATGTCCGTTCCGAGGTGTCTTACGGACGCGTCGAGGAGTATGAGGTTGTTCTGGCGGCACAGCTTTTTGAACGACGAGTTGGCTGTAGTATAAAGCTTTGTTCCCTCTCCGCCGTGCGACATGTTGATATCGTCAACGTATTTCATGAGGCGGATGGCTTCGTCCTTGCCGATATACTCGTGAAGAGTGCCTCCGAAGTCATTCGTGATATTGTACTTTCCGTCAGAGAAAGCTCCCGCTCCTCCGAAGCCGCTCATGATGGAGCAGCTCGGGCAGTTGATGCAGCTCTTTATCTTTACTCCGTCTATAGGGCACTTTCTTTCTTCGAGTCTTTTGCCTGCCTCGAATACCGCAACCTTAAGACTGCTGTTTTCCTTTGTGAGTTCGTAAGCGGCAAATATCCCGCCAGGGCCCGCTCCGATAATAATTACATCATAGTCCATTCTTTTCCCCTTATTTTCTGTCACCGCTGGCTCTGTTGAGCAGCATCCAGAATACCGCTGCCGCAGCAGAGAAGCCTATTATCGCGTAGAAGTTTGTATTGTAGCTTCCCCCGGCCGACTCCAGGAGAGCCGATGAGATCATAGGCCCTATCGTGGCCGCCGGGATGAGGCTGAAGTTCGCTATGCTGAAATTCGTAGGGAAGTTGGCCGGTCCGAAGGCCTTGTTTATGTACGCCGACGTGATGGTCGGGCAGCCTCCGTAAGCGAGTCCTACGAATACCAGTCCGCAGAGTATGAATATATAAGCGCCTGTCATGCCGCCTAGCGTGAGCAGAATGCCGGCTGCCAGCATGAATGCGTTATTTACGAGTGTTGATGTGAACCTTCCGAATCTGTCGAAGTTGTTGCCCGCAACTATCCTTCCGGCTCCGTTGAACAGCGAAACTATCATTCCGAGAATGGCAGCTCCGCCGAAGGCCACCGAGATATTCGCCGCGCTGTTGATTACGAGAAGTCCCGCCGAGTTGAGAAGTATGGCCCAGATGGTGAAGAACCAGAACTGGGGCGTTTTAAGCATCTCTCCGGCAGTATAGTTTCTGACCTCTGGCCCCGCATCAGCCTTAGCCTTTCCGCCCGACGCGGATGCTGCCAGAGCTGCAAGAGCGTCAGAGTCCTCAGCGCCAGGGGCCTTTATGATGAAAGCGGCGAGCACGCATATGATACATATGACTATTCCCAGTATCCTGAATACCGGAAGTATTCCCATCGATCCTATCATCGAGTTCACTACCGAGCCCAGCACCAGTCCGCCGAGGCCGAAGCCCATCAGCATGATGCCCGAGGCAAGTCCCACCTTGTCGGGAAACCACTTGTTGAGGGTGCCGATAACTCCGTTATAGGCGACTCCTACGCCGCCTCCGCCGAACACTCCGTAGAATATGTACAGCATCGTAAGGCTCGCTCCGGGAGAATCCGTTTTTATAGTCGATACCGTGAAGAATCCGATCAGCAGCATCACAGCGGATATAAGCATCCTGGCTTTGATGCTCATCCGTTTGCTCAGAACTCCGCCCACGAAGCCTCCGAGGCAGAAAAAGATCATTGAGATAGTAAATGTAAGTGACAGCTGTGAAATGCTCCAGTCAGGAAACAGCTCTCCAATCGGTGTTCTGAATATGGACCACGCGTAAATCAGTCCCAGAAAAAGAAGTGTCAGCGTGCCCATCCCCAGATAGATCCAGCGTTTATTGCTCATTAATAGTGCTCCTTCTCTTTAGTCTCATACATAGTTATATTAACACATGGACCGCAAATAATCGATATGCCGTCTGTTATTTGCCATTCTGTCCGCAGCTGCCGCGAAATGACTCATTGCAAGGGGCCGTTCAAAGTGATACATTAAAATTCACAAGTAAAGAAAACAAGGGGCATAAGGATGGAGAGCAACCGCGATATTTTCATGCAGGGATACAGACACGGCATTCCAATAGGTCTCGGGTATTTTGCCGTGGCTTTTTCTTTGGGCATCGCCGCGCGTGATTACGGATTCAGCGCCTTTCAGGGCTTTTTCGCCAGCCTCATAACATACGCTTCGGCAGGCCAGTACATGGGCTTTGCGCTGTACGCTACCAATACCACTCTGGCAGAGCTGGTGCTTCTGATGTTCATCATCAATGCCCGGTATATCCTCATGGGATTCGCACTCAATCAGAGGATGCCTGAGGGAACGCCTCTGCGCACCCGCCTTCTTGTCGGCAGCTGCATCACCGATGAGATATTCGGCATCACCATAGCAAGGCCTGGCGTTCCTACGCCTTACTATACATTCGGCGCCCTGATCGCCGCAGTTCCTATGTGGGCTGTCGGCACAGCTCTCGGCATCACCATGGGAAACATTCTCCCGGCAAGGATAGTAAGCGCGCTGAGCGTGGCTCTCTTCGGCATGTTCATAGCCGTCATCATACCGCCTGCACGCAGGGACAAAGCCGTCCTTGGCGCTGTGGCGGTGAGCTTCGCCCTCTCGTACGCGTCTTCTCACCTGCCTGCGATCGCAAAGCTGTCACAGGGCAACCGCACCATACTGCTCACCGTGGTGATATCCGCGGTGTTCGCCGCGCTCTTCCCGCGTAAAACGGATGATGTCACGGAAGGAGGCGCTGCTGATGAACATTAACGTCTATCTGTACATCATTGTCATGGCATTTGCCACCTGGCTAATGAGAGTTGCCGCTTCCCTCATAATGAAAAAACCGATCAAAAACCGGTTTTTTCAGTCGTTCCTATATTATGTTCCTTATGTTACGCTCGCCGTCATGACATTCCCGGCGATAGTTGAGGCGACACAGGCCCCTCTTGCCGGAGCGGCAGCGCTCCTGGTCTGCATTGCAGCCGCCTGGTGCGGTCAGGGACTCTTCCCTGTCGCGGTGCTGGGCTGCGTCACGGTGCTCATTCTTGAGGCATTCCTCTGACCGCGGCACTAAGATCATTTTCCGAGTCTGTTCAGTACATGGATGATACGGCCGGCATTTTCCCTGAGCTTCTGCTCATCGACAATGCCGTTTTTTAATCCTTTGATTATCTGAGCGTAGTCCCCCTTTGATCCTGGCATGAAGAGGCTGCAGCCTGCTGCGGCGACCTTCGCGGCATCAGGCGTGCCGTATTTTGAACCCTTCACCAGCAGCATGTTTCCGCCGACCACCCAGTCGGTCATGATAAGCCCGTCGAAGCCGAACTCTCTGAAAAGCACATCCGCCAGTTCTTTGCTCTCTGACGTGTGCTCGCCGTTGAGCAGGTTGTACGAAGTCATAACTGCCATAGGATCGGACTCCCTGACGCAGATGCCGAAGCCCTTCAGGTATATCTCGCGCAGCGCCCTTTCGCTTATTATGCTGTTGTTCGCATAGCGGTTTGTCTCCTGATTGTTCGCGGCATAATGCTTTATGGTGACGCCTCGTCCCGGATGCTTCTGAACTCCCTTTGTGATCGCGGCCGCAAACTTTCCGCTTACCAGAGGGTCCTCAGAGAAGTATTCGAAGTTGCGCCCGCAGAGAATATTCCTGTGTATGTTGAGAGCCGGAGCAAGCCAGAGGTCGACTCCGAATATGTCCATCTCGCTTCCGACGATATCGCCGCAGACCTCAGCGAACTCCGTGTTCCAGCTCTGGGCTATCGCTGTCGCAATAGGTATAGCGGTGCAGTACTGCTCCCTGAATACTCTGTCCTTCTTTTCCTTAGGTTCCTTCTCGAGCAGCTTCCTCAGGACTCCCGGAAACATATCCAGCATGGTCTCAGGAAGAGTGGATCCTACCGGATGCTTTCCCCTTTTGTCCTCATAATAGCGCTTTGAGATGCGCACTCCCGCAGGGCCGTCTGCCATCACGATGCTGCCGGCGCCCTTGCCTTTCAGGTGAGTGCATGATTCTCCGGCTGCGCCTGCTACGCTTCTTGCCGCGTCTCCTATGGCCGCATGCAGCGACAGTCCTTTTACCTTGAAGTCCCCTACATTGAGAAGAGCAAGTTCATCCGCAGTCAGCCCCTCCGGAACCAGAGCGGCCATTTCAGGACCGTTGTTTTCCCTGAGTCCTTTCGCGGTGCATCCCGAAAGATCGAGAACTGTCACAGGGACTCCTGCCGTGTCGTAATCATCGGAAGCGAAGCCCCTGAGGTCATTGAAGTCGGCTCCATCGAAAAGCCTCTCCGCCTTCAGCGCGGTAAAGTCTTCTTCGAGTGCGAGCACGGCGGCAGGCCTTACGTTTTTACTGTCTGTACCGGCAAGGACTATATATTCGCCCTTCTCGAGGACATACGAGGCGCTCTTTGTATCGAAGCCGGCGAGGTCGCGTATATCGAAGCTCACCTTTACTGTCTGGCTCTTTCCCGGATCGAGTTCACGGGTCTTCGCAAAGCCCGCGAGGCTCTTCGCTTCTCTGTCGAGCCTGCCCTGCGGACATGACACATATACCTGCAGCGTCTCTTTGCCCTTATATCCGCCCTTATTGGTGATCCTGGCAGATACTTCCACTTCCGGGCCGTTCACTTTTACTGATGCTTTTCCGACGGAAAAGTCTGTATATCCAAGTCCGAATCCGAACGGGAAGAGAACATCGAGTCCGAATGTATCAAAGAATCTGTAGCCGACATATATGCCTTCCCGGTATCTTGTATCGTCAATGTTGCCGAAGTCTCCGGCGGTGCACTGATCTTCTGAAGCGGCCCATGTGGTCGCCAGCTTGCCCGACGGGCAGGCCTTTCCGAGCAGTATGTCAGCAAGCGCCGATCCCGTCTCGACTCCGAGCTGGGAAAGCACCAGGATGTTGCCGACTTCCATTACCGGGCTCAGATCCACAGGTCCGCCGGCGTTGATCACCAGCATGAACTTTTCATAATGCCTGTTGAGAGCGAGGATGTCCCTTACCTCGCTGTCCGTGAGCATGAAGTCTCCCTTTTCGGCAAGCCTGTCATTGCCCTCGCCGGATATCCTTGACACCACGTACACTGCGGCGTCCGCGGAGTAATCGAGAGGTATTATGTATTCAGGCTGCTTCATCACGGCGCCCATGGATGCGGAAATGATGTTTATCTTTTCCCTGCGCGCCTTCTGCTTTATTCCCTTTATGAACTCTTTGCGGGCCCTTTCGCTGAAGCCGCTGTACATGTCCGGCCAGTACGGGTCGGTTATGCAGAAGCCCGCATCCCTGAGTCCCTGCTCCACATTGACGAAATACCTGGAATTTACTTCTCCTGATCCCGTGCCGCCTTTCACGGTATCGCGCACGCCGCTTCCGGCAGCGAAGATCCTGCACGGGGCCTCAAGAGGAAAAGCTCCGTTCTTTTTGAGCAGAACGGTACATTCAGCAAGATAAGGTCTGAGCCTTTCGAGATTTTCTTTTTCGTATCTGTTCATTGTCTATCCCTTTTTCAGATTTTTATTTCACTATCCGTCTCCGGGTATAAGAAAAGGAGACTGTCCCGTCAGCGCTGATCTGCGCAGCCGGAACCGTCTCCTTAAACATACTGTTTTATTAGTTCTTCTTCAGAAGGTCGCGGATCTCTGTCAGAAGCTCGATGTCAGCAGGAACTGCCTCAGGCTCTGCAGGCTCTTCTTCCTTTTCTTTCTCGACTGCGGCTTTAGCCTTGTTGAGCGCCTTGATGATCATGAACAGCACCCATGCGATGAGCAGGAAGTCGATGATAGCCTGGATGAAAGCTCCGTATCCGATAGCAGCGTTTCCGACCATGATAGACATGTCAGCTACGCTCTTGCCGCCGCTGATTGCTCCGATGATAGGCATGAGGATCGACTCAACGAGTGATGTCACGATAGCTGTGAAAGCTCCGCCGATGATGATGCCTACTGCCATGTCCATTACGTTTCCCTTGCTGATAAATTCCTTGAATTCCTTGATCATTTCTTTCTCCTTTTCTGTCAGGCACAATGCCTGTTAAAAACAATTGACCTTTTGATTATACTACAAAATGCGCACTGTGTGGCGACTGCTTTATCAGTCTATGATTTTTACGCTTGTGATCACCGGCTGGTCTTCAGGCGCTATGGTGCCGTTATCATCAAGAGGCTCCGCATCGGCTGCTATTTTGTCGACTATGTCCTGTCCTTCGGTCACATGTCCGAACGCTGCATACTGTCCGTCAAGATGCGGCGCTTCCTCTACCATAATGAAGAACTGCGAGCTAGCGCTGTTCGGATCCTGCGCTCTTGCCATCGAAATGACACCCTTGGTATGAGCTATATCGTTCTCATAGCCGTTCGCGGCGAATTCTCCGACGATATTCGTCTCAGCTCCGCCCGAGCCGTCGCCGTTAGGATCTCCGCCCTGGATCATGAATCCGTCGATGATGCGGTGGAACGTAAGTCCGTCATAAAATCCCTTCTCGGCGAGGTCCATGAAGTTCTGGACAGTCACAGGCGCCGTGTCTCCATCGAGTTCCACTTTTACCGTGCCGTAGTCCTTTATTTCTATCTCGGCATGGTGGATGCCCACGGGATCAGCGGCCTTTGCCAGCTCCTGCTGAGGCTCGTCGGATGTTTCAGCCGGCTCGCTGCTTCCGCCGCCGCATCCGGCCAGCATCATCAGCGACAGTGCCATCAGCATGATCAGCATGTTTCTGATGTGTCTTTTCATTGCTCTCTTCCTTTCTGTTATTTACTGCGATGTTAAAAATAACACCGCACCGTTCACAAATCAATCGTTTCAGCGAAGATGCTCCCTTATCTCCTCTTCCGTCCTTGCGAGTTCAGTCAGGAATTCCCTCGATGAGATCCTGAGGGCGCCGTGAGTCATGGCGTCTGTCTGTACAAGGCTGTCTGATGACACAACGTATACCCTGCGGTCTCCCGCGGCAGCAGCCATTACGCCCATGCGTATGTCGGCCGGCTCGTTCTCAGCAGTAAATACGATTTTTACGCCGTTCCTGTCCTCTTCACGCACTTCGCTATGCGGCACGTTATACGCGTCGAAGACGACAGTCACTTCACTGCCCGTGTAGCCGGCATAATTGCCCAGCATGTCAACGAGCTGGTCTCTGGCCGAGCCTCCGTCGCGTGCGAAGAGATCCTTGAGGTATTCATCTGCGAAGATGATGTTATATCCGTCTATGAGGATCATGTCCGGCTTCTGCGCGGTCTTTTCGCTCCTGTGTTTCAGCCGTTCCCTTATCTCGAGGTTCCTGGCCTCGTTTCTCGCGGCCTCTTCTTCAGTCAGCTCAGGTCTTTTCCTGTAATCCTTCTCGCTTGCCTCCCTGCGGAGCGTCTTCTTTGATGGTCCGTAGGTGCGTTCAAAAATGCTCTTAAGCTCCTTTTCGGCGGCTATCCTTCTCTTGGCTTCTTCCTTGACATCAAGGGCCGGAGTCCGCTGACCGCTTCCCTGCCACATGGCAGCTGCATCTGACGGCTCATCTGCGGCCCTCTTCAGGACGCTTCCGATGTGCATGTGCTGCGGCACCTCGTCCCACCTTACGATATCGCTGCCGCTGTGATTGACGAATACGGAATCCGCGGGATTATCGATGTCCCTCTCTGGATCATAGCCTGTTTCCCCGATCACAGCATCCGCGTTGTGGCATTCGTCATAGCCGCACGGCGCGCATGACAGCCTTCCCTCTCCCGAGGTATATCCGCTCAGAGTCAGCTGATAATCCGATATCTCCGATGCAGGCACACGTCCTTTTATCCTTGCCGTATCCTCATCCTGCTCGAGCCCGTCCTGTGTGCCGCCCATCTGCCGTATATCCGTCATGGCCCGGCCCACACTGCGGGCAGGCAGCTCTATCTCGTATTCGCACCACGGCTCGAGCAGCACGGCCCTGCCTTCTGCCCTGGCCTGCATGAGAGCGTTTCTGACGGCCCTGTACGTTGCCTCGCGGAAGTCTCCTCCGTTTGTGTGCTTCTCATGCGCCCTTCCGGCCGCGAGGGTTATGCGAACATCGGTGAGCGGCGCCCCCGTCAGTACGCCGGCATGCTCTTTCTCGTAGAGATGCGTCATTATGAGCCTCTGCCAGTTGAGAGCGAGCTCATCCTCCGGAACTGCGCTGGTTATCACTATGCCGCTCCCGCGCTCTCCGGGCTCTATAATAAGGTGCACCTCAGCGTAATGCCTGAGCGGCTCAAAGTGCCCCACTCCTTCATATGTGCCTGAGACAGTCTCAAGATAGAGCACGCTGCCGCTGTCGAAGCTCACGTCATAGCCGAAGCGGTCCTTTATCATCGTCTGGATGACCTCGAGCTGCACCTGCCCCATCAGCCTTATATCTATGCTTCCGTCAGATGATCTCGACACATTCAGCATCGGATCCTCCTCTGCAAGCAGCCTGAGGTCTTTCATCAGCAGATACGGATCCATCCCCTCTGGGCCTTTGACCGAATAGACCATGAAAGGTTTTATGGAAGCACCGCCCAGCGGTGCCTCGGCGCCGAGCCCGTCACCCGGCAGCGCCTTCGAAAGACCCGTCACGGCGCAGACCGTGCCTGCCGGCGCGGAATCCGCCGGGACGCTGCGGCTGCCCGAGAAAAGAAGTATGCGGTTCACCTTCTCCTCGCCATCGGCCTCTCCCGACGCGCTGTTTATCCTTATCTTGTCTTTTACCTTCAGTACGCCGCCCGTCACCTTTATGAAGCAGAGCCTCTCTCCTTCGTCCGAAGCGGCTGTCTTGAATACCCTGGCCGCGAACTCACTGCCGCGCTGAGGCTCCGTGGTGTACCGTCCGAGCACATCAAGAAGCTCAGTTATCCCCTCGGCCTTCAGGGCCGAGCCGAACATGCACGGTATTATCTCTCCTGAGCGTACAGCAGCTGCTATCTCAGCATCGGTGAGTTCATTGCCTTCGAGGACAGTTTCAGCGAGTTCGGGCGCGTGCAGAGTCACCGCGTCGGTGAACTCCTCCGTCCTTTCACGTGCTCCGCTGAAGTCCGCGAGCCCTGCCTGCAGCTCAGAGGCAAGCTCCTTCAGGATATCCTCCTTCTTCCTCACGGCGATATCCATCTTGTTTACGAAAGCAAAGACCGGTATGTTTCTCTCCCTCAGCAGGCGCAGCAGTGTCTTCGTATGCGCCTGCACGCCCTCTGATCCGCTTATCACGAGGAGAGCGTAGTCGAGCACAGAGAGTGACCTCTCCATTTCGGCCGCGAAGTCGACATGGCCCGGAGTGTCTATAAGCGTCACTTCAGTATCCCTGCCTCCGGAGTCCCGTATCGTAAAGCGGGCCTGTCTCGAGAAAATGGTTATGCCGCGGTTTCTCTCGATAGGATCATCATCCAGAAAGGCATCGCCGTGGTCGACTCTGCCCGGCTTTTTTATCTCTCCGGTAAGGTACAGCAAAGCCTCCGACAAGGTAGTCTTGCCGGCATCTACATGTGCCAGTATTCCCAGTGTGATTTTTTTTGCGTCCATCCGGCTTCGCTGAGAGGTTTTGTTTGCCTGCTGAAAATACGTGTGGTATAAAGTCTATTGAAGGATAATTATATACATTTCAAGCGAGGCAATAAAGTGAAAATCATTGTTATCGGGACCGGAAAAGTCGGAAGCCTGCTCGCGGAGCAGCTCGCTCAGGAAGGTCACCGCATAGTAGCCATAGACCATAACGAAAAAAAGCTTCTGGAGATGCAGAACAGGCTCGACGTGCTCTGCATGCCAGGAGACGCGGTAAACAGGACTCTGATGATCGAAGCCGGAGTCGGAACTTCCGATCTTGTCATCGCGGCAACTGACAGCGACGAAGTCAACATGCTCTGCTGCCTCATGGCCAGAAAGCTGGGCGCAAAGCATACCATCGCCCGCGTCCGCAAGCACGAGCTCGCTGATGAGATAAACATGTTCTCGGAGGACATGGGACTTTCAATGACCGTAAACCCTGAGCGCTATGCCGCTCAGGAGATATTCTCGCTTCTCAGATTCACCGGTCTGACATCTGTTGAGTCCTTCGGTCACGGATTGTTTGAGATGATGGAGTTCCGCATTACGGAGGACGGCCCTGTCACATCGATGACGCTGCAGGAGCTTGACGCGAAATACCGTTCTTCGGCCCTGGTGTGCGCGATACGCAGAGACGGCGAAACCATCATCCCTGACGGCAGCGCAAGGCTCAGGACAGGAGATGTCATCTGCTTCGCGGCAAAGCCGAAAGAAGCCGAACGTTTCCTCAGGCTCGCCGGTATCAGAAGACACATGCCAAAGCATGTGATAATCGTCGGAGCAGGACGCATCACCTATTACCTTGTACGCATGATGAGCTTTGTGGGGATGAGGCCGGTAGTGATCGAGAATGATGCCGCGATAGCCGAAGCCTTCAATCAGGAGCTTCCTGACGTGCTGGTCATAAACGCTGACGGTACCAGCCGCGAGGTGCTCGACGAGGAAGGCCTCGACATGACTGACGCGTTCGTGGCGCTGACGGGCACTGACGAGGTGAACATGCTGATGGGCATGTACGCGCAGCGCGAAGGCGTTCCGAAGGTAGTGACCAAGATCTCAAGGAGCAGCATGATCGATCTTATAGACGCTTCGCGCGCCGGCAGCATAGTGTGCCCGCGCGACATAGTATCCTCACGTGTCATCAGCTACGTGCGTGCCATGGACAGTGCCGGAAGCAGCAATGTTGAGACAGTCTTCCGCATCGCTGACGGAACAGCGGAGGCCCTTGAATTCAGGGTCAATACAGAACATCAAAAACTTACGGGAATTCCTCTTAAGGATCTCAGGATCAAGGACGGCGTGCTTCTCTGCGCGATAATACGCAGCGGCAAGGTCGTGATACCGAGAGGAAACGACACCATCGAACAGGGTGACCGTGTAGTAATAACAACAACCATCAGACAGCTGACGGATCTTTCGATGATCCTCAAATAACACATGCGTACAAGAGCGGTAATACATACAGTCGGATTAATAATGCTCATAGAAGCGGGACTGCTTCTCATCCCTGCCGTGACAGGACTCATCTGTCATGAGCAGGCTTCTTTCAGGGCGTTCCTGATATCCGCCCTGGCTGCCGCGGCAGCAGGCGGACTTCTGAGCCTTGTAAGGACGCGCGGAAGCAACATCTATGCGCGTGAGGGATTTGCCATAGTAGGTCTCTCATGGATAATGCTAAGTCTTTTCGGCTGCCTGCCTTTTATCATCAGCGGTCAGATCCCGGATTTCGCTGACGCCTTCTTTGAGACCGTCTCGGGCTTTACCACCACCGGATCGAGCATCCTCACCGATATTGAAGCGCTGGATAAGTCCATGCTTTTATGGCGCAGCTTCACGCACTGGGTAGGCGGCATGGGAGTGCTCGTATTCGCCATGATAATAATACCGCTGGGCGGAAAGCGCAGCATGCACCTGCTCAGAGCAGAATCTCCAGGCCCGTCCTCGGGCAAGCTGGTGCCTAAGATGCGCGATACCGCAACCATACTCTACGGCATCTATATTGCCCTCTCCGTCATACTCCTGATATTTCTCATGGCAGGCGGCATGCCGCTTTTCGACAGCCTCATCAATGTGTTCGGAACAGCCGGCACTGGCGGATTCTCGAACCACGGCGCCAGCATAGCCTACTACGACAGCAAATACTTTGAGATCGTGATCGGCATATTCATGCTCATCTTCGGAGTCAATTTCAACGTATATTTCCTGCTCCTTCTGAGGAGGTTCAGGGCAGCTGCCGGCAACGAAGAGCTCCACTGGTATCTGGGAATCGTAGCCTTCGCGGTGATCACCATCGCGCTCAATATAAACAGCATGTTCGGATCCTTCCGCGAGGCTGTAAGGTATTCGTTCTTTCAGGTCTCCTCTGTCATCACGACTACAGGCTTCGCGACAGCAGACTTTGACCAGTGGCCGCAGTACTCGCGCACCCTGCTCATCCTCCTGATGTTTGTAGGCGCCTGCGCCGGAAGCACAGGCGGCGGCCTTAAGGTATCGAGGCTCATACTGCTCATCCGCACAGCGCTCAGAGGCGTGCGCAGACAGATACACTCAAGGTCTGTTGAGAGCATCCGCTTCGGCGGTCAGATAATAGAAGAAGAGACCATCAGCACCTGCCTGATCTATCTGGTCATCTACCTGATGATCATACTGGCAAGTACACTTCTGATCTCTTTTGACAACTTCTCTTTTGAAGCCAATGTGACGGCTGTTATCTCGTGCATCAACAACATCGGTCCGGGACTCGGGATGGTTGGCCCTGCAGGCAATTTCTCCGCCTACTCCGCCGCCTCGAAGCTCATCCTGTCATTTGACATGCTCGCTGGCAGACTCGAGCTCTTCCCGATACTCATGCTGTTCGCCCCTTCCGCATGGAGACGCTGACCACCGCCTGTCCCCAAGCTGCTTCACCAGCTCTCCTATAAGATCCCATGCGCGGTCATGGTATGCCTTCTGATCTTCAGTCAGTTCTTCGTATTCGCAGATCATCGGGTCCTCGCGCCTGTACTCATCGTTTACCTTACCGTATTTCCAGTTGAAATACGTATAAAAGCGCACCCAGCGCGCATGCTCTATCCTGCGGAGCATATCGAGCTTTGCAGAGTCTTTTTTTGCCTCGCAAAGCGACTCATAGGCGGCTCTGAGTGTTTCGTAGCTGACTTCCGGAACCGTTCTGTCGTTCAGAAGCAGCCTGATCTTCATGATCAGATGGTCGGCTGCAGCTATCTTGGACTGCTTCAGCCGGTCGTTGAGTTCATCCCAGTCCAGGCTGTCCTCTACGCTTCTCCTGTAAAGGTCGTTCATCAGCCTGGCAGCATCATTGAGCCTGGTGCGTACTATCTGGCTGACGGTAAAGATCTGCTCGTTCGTTCCGAAATAACGCACACCCGGAGCGACACGATTGCTCCTCAGGTATATCCTGTCCTTGTGCTTATAAAAGCGCTGTATCTGCCAGTATATGTCCCATCCGGTCTCTACGCGGTCATCGCAGATTATTATGCGGTCCGCGTCCCTGATGATGTCATGTTCACTCTCCCAGCCCCCGTCATGAAAGAATATGCTGTCATGACCGGGACGTCTTTCATTTATGGCCATGGCTGCTCCGAGGCTGACATGCATCTGCCTGAAGCGCCTGCTGTCTCCGAACACATGATACGATACGTCAAAGTCCGAGTCGTTGATGTTCGTAAGTATCGCGCGCTCAAGCAGCGCCGTACCGTAATTCCCGAAGCCGATGATCACGATGATGTCTTCCATCGGATGCAGCGGATTGTCCTTCCAGTAGCTTCTGGCGCAGCAGTCATAACTGTGGAAGAAATGGATGTTGTCTGACAGTTTCTCCTGTCCGCTCATGGTGCGGGCATAAACATCGGCATCAAGCTCATGCACGTTCAGGGCTTTCAGATTCCTGCCTATATCGTCCTCATCCAGAAAGAACATTTTGCATCTCTGCCCCGCTCCCTTTTTATGAGCGACCAGCACTGCCGGTGAAACATTTATAAAAAAGCATGGGTAGTCCGGCTTTTCGATCTCCATCTCACGGTTTATCCCGAAGATGATAACGCCGTACGGGTCTTCGCGCAGTATGTCTCTTGCCAGCACATCAGCCTCCGAATTGAACTCCGCGATATAGTACCAGTTCGCGCGCCTCCTTAAGCCGAGCCTCAGCATAGGCAGTCCTTCGCTGGTGATGACCGATACGGCAGAGCCGACCAACGCGACCAGGACTCCCATCGACATCAGCAGGAACACGGCCCCTATGACATGTCCGGCAGCGGATACAGGCGTGACATCTCCGTATCCGACTGTTGAGATCGTCACGAGCGAATACCACAGCGCGTCGCCCAAGGTGTGTATATGAGAGCCCGGCTGATCCTTTTCAACGATGACAAGCAGACAAAGCAGCGCAGCATATACCAGCAGGAATGCGGCTGCTGCAAGCAGGAACTGTCTTCTGGTTCTGTTTTTCACGATGAGTCCCTCCCTTTCAGGAATCAAAGATCGGTTATTACCGTATTCATCCACTTTCTGGAAAGATAGCGCTTTGAAAGTATGAGCGCCCTTATGATCATTTCCGTTCTGGTGACAAGCAGAGCCATGTGTATAGGCAGGTGCCATACAAGCGAGGAGATGAATGCCAGCGGCACGGCTATGAACCATATGCACATGCTTTCCGAGATCATTGCGAATCTGGTGTCTCCCCCTGCCCTCAGTATGCCCGCGATCTGCAGGCCGTTGAAAAGATCTGCCGCCATGGTGGAGCCGAACACTATGAGTATGTATTTGGTATACATTTTGCCGTCCGCGGAAAGATTGAATATCCCCGAAAGCGTCCCCGACAATAATATCGTTATCGCCCCTATTACCACTCCGGCGATAAGACTGGCTTTTATCAGGTGCTTTGAGAGCTTCCAGGTGTAGTCCATGTCGCCTTCACCGAGCTTTTCTCCTATCAGTATCAGCGCCGCGTCTCCTATGCTGAACGCCGCGAAATTGAAGATATTGAATATCGAATTCGCCGCCTGATAGGCTGCGTACGCCGTTGTGCTTATGCGGCTGAACGCCGCCACATACATGGTCTGTCCGAAGCTCCAGAGAAACTCATTTAAGGTAGTCGGCGTGGCATTCTTTATTATCCTCTTTATGAGCTCCCTGTCCCATCCGAAGTAGCTCCCTATCCTTCCGAAAAACTCGTTCCTGTCGCGGAACGCGAAGAATGAATTCATGAGAACCTCGATGATCCTCGATGAAAGAGTGCCTATGGCAGCTCCCGCGACTCCCATCTTAGGGAAGCCAAGCTTACCGAAAATAAGGACATAGTTTATGGAGATGTTGGCAAAGAATATGATGCTGCTTATGATCATCGGGATCCTTACCTGCTGAGTGGCCTTGAACGCCATTTCAAGAGGCGCGGACACCGCCATGAGCAGGAACGAAAAACTGTTGATCCTCACATACTGAGCCGCCAGCGCCTTTACTGCCGGGTCGTCTGTATACAGTGACAGGATGCCGTCGGTAAAGCAGTTTGCGAGAAGGAAGATCGCCGCTCCGAAAGCTGCCAGAAGCGAAAAGTCAAAGCCTATCACCTTGCGGATGTTCCCCATGTCTTTGGTGCCGTAAAACTGAGCCATGAAGGTAGCCGAACCTGACAGTATCCCGAACAGCACAAGATAGTGGACCATAAACAGCTGTGAGCCCACGCCTACAGCCGCCAGCTCTGTCTCTCCGAGAAAGCCGACCATTATGTTGTCCACCATCGTAAGAGTTGCCGATACGATGCCCTGTATGGCTATCGGAGCGGCTATTTTTACAAGTTTTCTGTTTACACTCGCAGTATTGAATTCCAACTCTTATCCCTTGTATGGCTAATGCCCTGCAAATAATTTATAATATATATATTACACTCCGGAAATCAGCGGAAGTGTTTTTTAACAAACAATCCTGCTGTGTACAGCCCGGCTGTCTGCGGAAGGATGATATAAAGGGGGAAAGTAAATGAGACAACTCACACTCGGCGGCACCGGAATAACAGTGCCTCAGAACGCGTTCGGAGCTCTTCCTATACAGAGGAGAAGCACAGAAGACGCTGTAGCGCTGCTCAGAAAGGCATATGAAGGCGGCATGCGCTACTTCGATACTGCAAGGGCGTATACAGACAGCGAGACCAAGCTGGGCATCGCCTTTGAAGGCATGCGCGACAAGGTTTATATTGCGACAAAGACTGCCGGCACTACAGGAGACAAGGTCAGAGAAGACCTCGAAACATCACTCAGAGAGCTGAGGACCGACTATATCGACCTTTATCAGCTCCACATGGTCAGCCAGGTATACGCTCCGGGAGACGGCACAGGCGTTTACGAGGCCCTGCTCGAGGCTAAGGAAGCCGGAAAGATCCGCCACATCGGAGTTACCGCTCACAAGATAGGCGTAGCTTTCGACCTTGTGGACTCAGGACTTTACGAGACACTGCAGTTCCCTTTCAGCTTCCTGTCCGACCCTAAGGATTTCGAGCTCGTTGAACGCTGCATCAGCAAGGGAATGGGCTTCATAGCAATGAAGAGCCTTGCCGGCGGACTCATCACCAGGTCTGAAGTCGCGATGGCATTCCTCGGCGATTATCCTGACGTGCTCCCTATCTGGGGCGTTCAAAAGGAAAGCGAGCTCGACGAGTGGCTGTCATACATGGATGACACACCTGTGCTCACAGATGAGATGCGCGAATATATCGAAGCTGAAAAGAAAGCACTGGCCGGAGACTTCTGCAGAGGCTGCGGATACTGTCTGGCAACATGCCCTATGGGCATCGCCATAAATAACTGCGCGAGGATGTCCCTGATGCTGAGGCGCGCGCCTTCCGCTTCATGGCTCAACGAGCACTGGCAGGAGGAGATGAAGAAGATAGAGACATGCATTGAATGCGGACAGTGCACGGCGCATTGCCCGTACGAGCTCGACACCCCTAACCTCCTCAAGAAGAATTATGAGGACTACAAGAAGGTGCTCGCGGGAGAGGTAAAAGTAGATTAATGCTTGACAGTAACTATTTTATCATCAACAGGCACGCTCAGAAGTTCAGTACGATGCGGCTCACGCCAAATGCGGCGATATTTCTCGGAGAGGACGGACGCCCTCTGGATTTCGGTGTCCTCCCTCTCAGGGATTCGCTTTATGCCGCTCTCTATTGTGACGAAGTCCGGAATGTGACACTTATAACCGACAGAGCCGGAGTACATAATGTTGTGACCATCCTGTGGTATACAGATGAAGGTTACACTGCCGGACTCGAAGCCATGCGCAAGGCCTGCGGACTTACCTTCCACAGGCAAAACAAAAAGCTCAACCGCTACGCTGAATCGGTGGCGGAAAAGCTCGATGAAGGCGTAAGGCTGCGTGTGACGGATGAAGTCGACAAGTCGGACATGGTCACCTGCCCGGAATGCGGCATGCTCAATCCTAAAGGCAGCACATATTGCTTAGACTGCGGAGCCGAGCTTTGAACGCTCCCCTCCCTAAGCAGATGCTTTGAGGAAGGGGATTCCTGCTTCATCGAGAACTGCGCTTGCTCCTTGGAGCTAACGTCTCACATTCTCTCGACAGGCTTGAATTCCCGTGCGACCC
>Ga0310695_10002551_pt1 | contig 38088 bp, 40 predicted proteins | sample RumenRJG_04DNA_FD_203882 | JGI IMG/M metagenome (GOLD analysis project Ga0310695, IMG submission 203882) | Bovine rumen microbial communities from Lethbridge, Alberta, Canada - RJG_04 (v2) (version 2) | ecosystem: Host-associated > Mammals > Digestive system > Stomach > Rumen | place: Canada...
TACGAATGGCTGAGAATAGAATCCGTCTTTGCGGAATTTTACTGCTTTGATGTCCATAGTCTTTTCTTGTGTCATGATCTGATTTGTTTTATGTGAATACTATTGTTTGATAGTTCTTGACGGCAAAATTACAAAAATTAATCGAAACAAATGCTGATATGCTCAAAAAACTCAATAAACAAGCCAAAATTTGATTAAAAGACCAATCTTTTGATGAAGACATGACAATATTCATGCTTATTATTATATATAATGTGTATTTGAAATATTTTTTGAAATGACCGACTGCAATTTGAGGTTCGTTGTAACAATTCCCATCCATATGGAAGCAATGAAAGTTCGGAGAAAAGTTCGGAAAGAAACGCAAAAAGTTCGGAGATATCCATACAATAGAGAGCAAGCGATAAACATATAAAAATTCGATTTAAGTGTGATTTTTGCGAGAAAACTACAAAAATCGCACTTAAATGTCCTAAGAAATGTCCTGAAAGATGTCCTATAAGTGTTCTATAAGATGTCCAGAAAGAATTAGATAGTAGCAGACAAGAAGAATATCATCGGTCATGATCGACAAAATATAAAACGACCCGCACATTTGAGCATCGTGGAGAGGCTTGGCGGGTTCTAGCGATGCAAAGGTACGAATTATTTCCGAATCTCCCAAGCCTTTTGTTAAAAATTGGAGTTGTTCCAAACTTTTTATTGGTTTTCTTATCTCAGTTTGGGAAGAAATGTGTACCTTTGCCGCTGGTTATTAGATGTTTGCTACAAGGATGCTTTTAAGCATTTTGCAACATTGAAACACCAAGCTCACGCAAGTAGTTGTAAATCAATGAATGTCTAATTCGAGGAGGTTAAGTAAAGGTTGTTTATCAGATAACAGTCGTGCAGGTCATTTTGGCCTGCACGATTTTTTTTGTCTTACAAAATATTCAGGAACAGCGTAATCATGCCTGTATTGATCAGGTCGGCAAACATGGCGCCGATGATGGGAACGATGAGGAAGGGCTTGACCGTATAGCGGTATTTATAGCACACAGCACTCATGTTGGCCATCGCATTGGGAGTAGCACCAAGACCGAAACCGCAGATGCCTGCACACAGGACGGCAGCATCGACACTGCCGAGCGTGAGCAGGCTCGGGCAACGCCCAAAGTGTTGCTTATTCATAGAGGCTTCGACCCCTATAAGGGTTGCTGGGCATTTCCTGGCGGATTCATGAATATGGATGAGACCACGGAGCAATGTGCCATCCGTGAACTGGAGGAAGAAACTGGCCTAAAAGTGACCAACATTCATCAGATTGGTGCATACTCCAAGGTTGACCGCGACCCAAGAGGGAGAACTATCACTGTCGCATATCTGGCCATCGTTGATGAGCCGATTGCTGTCACTGGTCAGGATGATGCTGCTAAGGCTGAGTGGTTCCCATTGTCTGCATTACCAGAATTGGCTTTCGACCATGCCGACATCATGCAGGATGCGGTAAAGGCCTACAAAGCGTATCTTTCACAAGGCTTCTCTAACTAAAGGTGTAGAGTGTAGTGAAGCAAAGTAAAATCACTATTTTTGATTTTTCTGCTTAAAAATTTGTATAGTTCGGAAAAAAAATCTATCTTTGCAGCATAAATCGAACAATTATGACAAACGACGAAGAAATTCTGGTTAAGATCTTGAAGCTCAGCCATGATCAAGTTATGGCAGGAAAGAGCTATTCTCAGGAAGAAGCAGAACATTATTTAGATCAGCGATTGCAAAATTGGAGGAGTGGTCAACACCTGCTGATTGGCTCTTCTACAAATTGAATTATACCACCTTGGCATACTTGACAAACCTCGTTTCGCATAGTACGAAAAAAGTGAGCTGACCAAACATCAGCCCACCTTTTTTATTTAGAATGGGCCATAGCCCATACATGACGTGGTTCCCAGCGCCGTGGCGGCCGCCGTGATGGCTGCTACTATCACCTTCAACAGCACATCCCAAAATCGCTTGTTCTTCATAATCAAATCTCTTACCTCTTACCTCTTACTTCTTACCTCTTGAAGATGCTGGGGCTTCAGCCATCAGACATCAGCCCTCAGCCCTCATGCTTCGTTAGTTCTGGTCCATACCGCCACCGGGGTTACCGCTCTTGTAGAAGTACTTGGTTGCAACCTCACTCGATTCACCGTCCTTGATGGCGATAGCCTTCACGGTAGTGTTTTCCGTCAGAGTGAATGCCTCACTGTACAGAGTGCTCTCAGCCGTAGGCGTGCTGCCGTCGGTGGTGTAGTGGATCTCTGCGCCGTCAGGACCGCTCATGCTCACCTGAGTAGACTCAGTGAACGACGTGTCACCACTAATGGTGGGCGAAGCTACGGATGAAGACTGAGAACCGCTACCGCTCTGCGAGCCGCTGTTCGAACCGCTACCGGAGTTGCCTCCGTTGTCGCCGCCGTTCGTGCCATTCGAGTTTGAACTACCGCCGCCAGTGGTACCGCCACCGTGCTGCTCCTTCCACTCGGCCACAGCCGTAGCGATGGGCTTCAGGGTCTGCACCTTCTTGGTCTTGCCGTCGATGGTCACCTCCTGGGTGTCCACGATGTTGCGCAGCTCCAGGGTGCAGCGGTTCTTAAACTGCGGGCCGCACAGGTTGTCCAGCTTCGTCGAGTCGGGCAGGTAACGGATGTGGATGGCCTTCACGATGTCGTTCGGGTTCAGTCCGTCCATTGCCGCGATGTTGGCCACTGCGCCGTTCTTGGTCACCTCTGCGGTGGGGTAGAAGGTACCCAGGCTACCCAGCTGTACGGGCACGCCCTGTGCCACCAGTTCGGGCAGACAGTCCGTGATCTGCATCAGCACGCCCTCGACCACTGCGCGTCCGTAGATGCTTCCGTGATCCACCATGTGCTGTGCGAAGCCTCGCAGGCTCAAGGTCTTCTGCGTGTCCACCTCGGGATAGTACTTGCCGTAGCCAGCGCTCGTCGAGATCTTGTTCTTTCTCAGGTTAATACCCAATGCAATTTTTTCTACTGCCATAATTTTTAAAATAGGTCTTGTGTGTTTTTGTGGGCTTCCGCCCCGCGCCGTCGAAACGGCGGTGCATCTGGTTCTCAAATGCAATGCAAAGTTACGAACTTTTTTCCATACCTGCAAATTTTCCGCCCATATTTACCTCGAATTTGCACACTCCCTCTCTCAATCCCTTTAAATAAAGGAATTTCCAGAGATTCTACTTTCTGCGTTTCACTACGCTCTTCAGGGTACTTATCCTTGAAATTTCTTTACACGATATTACGCCCTTTCTCTTTAATCCTCAGCGAACCATAAACCCTTAACCGTGCACCGTTAACCAGCAAGTAGCGGGTTCGGCGCCCAAAGGAACTAAACGGGCGGTCGTTGGGAAGTAAACCGGCCTTCTACCGGTTGAGGATTAAAATCGGGGTTTTGAGGGTGTTTTTCTGTTACGTCGGATGGAATTAGGAATTAAAAAGGTGAATATCTTGCAGTCGCTTTGAAAAAGAAAAATAATTTACAAATTGAACCCGCTTAAATCAATAAATCAAAAATCAGTTTATTCTATGAGCGGTGGTATTGTGGGAGTAAAATATTTATTATTATATATAATATATATATTATATATAATAATATAACTAATTTCAACAAAACGCATCTATGCAAGAGTTTGAGCCCCAACAAAACTGATATCTGATTTACTGATTTTATTAAATTTTTTCGGATTAAAATTTGGAAGTCTCAATAAAATGTACTATCTTTGCCAACAGATTAACGACAAACGAAGATATGCAACGAACCGGAACAATAAATAACTCGCTGAATATGAGGGGCTTAAAAACCGCCATACCGTGTGCAATTCGACACGTTTAGAATCAAGCTGGTCTTAATTGCTTCGTAATACCCCCTCCACCCACCAAACGAATTCTATTAAATGTGTGAAAAATCTGAGGCATTTCACGTTAATCTCAGAAAGCTTATTATCTTTGCAAGCTAAAGAATAAATGTAAACAATGACAAAGAAACATGATTTTTTATATGTTTTTCTCTAAATCAGCTCCTTTTTGAGCGATTTTTCGAAAAAAGCAGAAAAAATCGACCCAATATCGAATTCTTTTTGTATATTTGCAGCGTAAATTAGAAAGAGTATTATGACAAGAACTATCAACATTTCACTTAACGTGCCTGAGAACTACGGAATGGACGAGTTGACACGCCAGTTGACAGCCTATGGCGAAATGCTGATTATGCGCCGTCAGCATAAAGAGCGTACCCGCAGACGTTTCAGCCAGCATTTCCTGTCTGGTCTGTCTATGCCGGAAAACGTGAGTGATCGTGAATTGGTTGATGACTACCTGAAAGAGAAATACGGTGTATGAGACTATTTCTTGATACCAATATCTTTCCTGAGTTCATCAACCGTCGTGCACAGTACGAATCTGTTTGCCACTTGATTGATGCAATAGTGGAGGGTAAGCATTCAGCCTGTATTTCCACTGGATGTATCTATACTCTTTCTTTCCTGTTTGAGCGAAGTTTAAAGGCACAAGGCATCCACAAACCTGAACAAACAGCCAGATTGCGCAGTTATTTGACCGAAGTGTTACATGTCGCAGAGTTGGTCGACTTGCCCCACTACGCCGCAGAACAGGCCATCAATGATGAACACTTCTCTGACATAGAAGACAGTTTTCAGTATCAATGCGCTTTAGAGAACGGCTGTGACGTATTCGTCACGATAAATGTTGATGACTTTAAGAATGCCGACCAGCTACAGATAGAAATCTTAACTCCAGCAGCCTTTGTGGAGAAGTATTTATAAATAATTGTTGAACCCTAAAAACGATGATGCCTATGGGCTGAGAGAAATATAAATCGCGCACAGACCTTGCGGAAGGGTTGAATACTAAAACTATAAGATTATGAAAAAACAAGTACACAAAAGGGGGTTCTGAAGTGACCCCGTCTGAAGACGATATCAAGCAATATCTGCTGGAGAACGTATCAGAAGAGATGTTCAAGGAATTGAGTGAAGAAGAGGAAAACGCAGAGTAAAGTGGAGAGTAATAATATAATTGTATGATGTGAAATGAAAAAGGTTGTTTGGATTATAATTATAATGTCAGCCTTATCCATAAAAGTAAGGGCACAAGTCTCATATGGTGACATTACATGGGGGGGCTATAATATGAAGATTAATGTCATTACATATAATGACTCCATCTTCCTGAATATCGTCTATACAGACGGAAAACTTAAGCTTACAGATGAACCAAAATTACTATTAAAACTGATGGATGATGAGGTAATTTCCCTTGACGGTCGGTTGCTAAGTAATTTTAGTAAGTCTGATGGTGGCGTTGTCATCTCTGGGGTATATGTCGCATCGAATCACTTCATAAGCGAAGCAAAATTCCCCATCAGCAAAGAACAGATAGGTAAGTTTTCAAAGGGAATCAAGAAACTTCGCTTGAACACTTCCCCACAGTTTCATGAAAAGGGATGGAAGAAAGATAAGATAGGAAAGATACTCTATGAGAGTTATAAAAAGAGTAGTCCAAATTCTTTCGAAGACGGGTTTTGATGAGACAATATTATGTGTAATAGAAAACAGAGGTATGCAAACATAATACTGGCCGATGAAATACTGCGTCAAATATAAAAGAGTATTCGACAAAGACGGAAATATAGTCGATATCAGTACCGTAAACGAAGCTAATCGGCTGTCGGAATATTATAGTATTGGTAGCCACACTCCTATGATTGCAGCATTAGGACATACTAATCAACATTATTTTCGTGCTAAGCGAGGATATCAGCTGAATCCAGAAACCGAATTACACGAATATGTAAAGAGGGTATTAAAACACCGTTTCGAAAGCGAAGACCATTTCTATATTAAATATTATCGTAAAGAGTATTGTCCCAATGAAAAAGATTGCATCTTCTATGATGAATTGAATAAGGGGTGTGGCATACTTTGTAGCCATTTGTGCGAATATGATTTGAAAGACTATTACGACACCGCTACTATAGAGGGAGGTTATGATGGTTTTGTGGCTGATGTGCTTCTTACAAGTTCATCACATAATCGCAGACCAGTGTTTTTAGAAGTTGCAGTCACACATCCTTGCACGGAAGAAAAGAAAGCTTCTGGACATAAGATTATAGAACTATCTGTAAGTTGTGAAGACGATGCTTATTGCAAGTTGAAACAAAGTGCCCCGAGTATATATTATCAGAGAGGTGAGAAAATTAAATTTCACAACTTCGAGGATAATATTAAGTTGCAAGAGTGTGCTCACTTTATTAGAGAAAATAAATATGCCCAACAGCCGTACGCTTTAATAACTGCACTCCAGACCAAGTTTTATTGTATTCCACAACAAGTTACTGACAACCCTCTACGTGCATATTATGATAACACGCAAATAGGGATGTTGTTTGCAAGTAATTCATATGCAAAACCCTTTGTTTTTGATAAGGTAATGTCGCAAGACGGGAAGTATTTTATAATGATGGGAAAAGACATTTATGGAGCAGTGAAGCCATGGGTGATATATGCTATCTCGTGGAATGGGAAAAATTACTATCACAGAGTTTCTGGCCATTTCGATTACGAAAGCGCTCTCAAAGACTTTACGATTCTCCAAGGCAAAACTTGGCATGGCAGAGAAACACTTAGTGATCAATGTTAATAATTTTTCAAAATGGATACACAATTACTAAGAAATGATTAAATTCCACAACGCGACAGGTACGGATGGGCATATCATCCATATTGACGAGGTGACGAAAGAAAATCGTGCCGAGCATTACTATTGTGTTGGTTGCGGTGGAGAAATGAGCGCCGTCTTGGGTGATAAGCGCGAACATCATTTTAGGCATAAAGAGGCACATTGTAGTTGGGAAAGCTATCTGCACAAACTTGGGAAGATGCGACTGAAGCAGCGGTTTGACACGCAGAAAGAGTTTGTCATCAAGTATTATGTTGAGCACCATTGCGACAAGGCGAAAGGCTGCAAACTGGAGCAGATTTATCGGGACAAGAAATGCAATTGCAGAGAATTGATTGCAATCGACCTGAAAAAGCTATTTGATACATGCGAAGAAGAAGTAATTTACAAGGGCTATCGGGCAGACCTGATGCTCTCAAGCAAAGAGCATCCCGAACGCGAACCTATATTCCTTGAAATTTCTGTCACGCACGACTGCGAAGCCGAAAAGTTGGCATCAGGCATTCATATTATCGAGCTAAAGATAGCCGACGAGAAAGATGTTTTGCGTCCTCTCATTGAAGAAGATAGTTTGTTCGGACGTGTTAACCCCGAACAGCCTTATGACTTGCCCCCAATTCGATTCTTCAACTTCAAACGGAAGTTCGAAACAGCCCGTCCTCTTGAAAGATTCTGGGTAGCAAAGGATGATAAGGGCGTTTTACGCGGTAATTGTACGCAGGATGATTTGACTTGCCGGAACGTCGAAAGCAATCATCGTCAAGATTCAGTTTATGAAGTCGCAATTCCGTCGGAAGTACTTATTGACAATTGCAAGCCGAACCTTTATGAGTTTGGCATGATGAAAGCTATCAGTGCAGGTATCGACGTGAAGCATTGCGGCATCTGCGACAAATATCAGTGTATTTTGAACTATAACGAAGAAGTGGAGGACAAGAAGACTGGCGAAAAGAAACTTGTGCCTCGACAAATATTGATGTCTCGTGTATCAGACCAACATTTCGACAAGGTGGCACAAGCAAGTGGATGCCAAGACTATTCACATAACCGTGTCTTAGTTTATCAAGTTCTCAAAAATCTTCGTAATCTTCCCTTTTGGGAGTGGAAACCACAAAAGTAAATTTTCGAAGAATTATTTGGAGCATAAAGATAATTTCAGTATCTTTGCATCTTGAACAATTTTAATCGCTAATTATGCGGCATCAAACGATAATAAGCAAGAATCTTTAATAGTAAAATGATATGCAGACACATCTTTTAAAACTAGATCCTCCCTACAGATTCATCTTTGACGAGAAAAATGGAAGGGTAGGCAAAGTAATAGCCGTATTGTTACGGCCGAATGAAGACAAAGATAGTCTTGATTACGGAAGGACAGTTTCCGTCCCTATCGTGGATTTGGCATATACCTGGGACGCTACCGACCTTGCAGATTGTCGCATCCTGTGTGACGAGTTCCGTCCTCGCATATCGTTTGAGATGTACATCGACTGCCTGATGTCGGTAAAAAGCAACATGTGGTTTCCCAACGGTTTTTTCTCTGTATATTATTTCAGCTCGCAGTTAAACGACCTTGGCATCCGGGTATTATTCCCCTGTGAAGGCGAAAAAGAGGGGGAGCATGAAGTGATTATGAAGACGAAACTTCATATGGGCGTAGATGAACAGGGAGTGTACTGGGTAGAGAATGGCTTTGGCGGCTTTTATTTTGGAGGACGTTATGAATCTAAAGAAAAGTTATACGATGCAATTCTTGAGCGTCGTAACGACTACTACCGTTCCTTTCCTCAAAAGCGTTTCATTATAAGATTGCGTACAGTCAACCCGGAATTCCAACCGATGTTGGATGACATTAACAACACACCTTACGACCGTGATGAATGACATAGAAGAATTTGCAAACGAAAGTATCCCCGTGACATACTGTCTTGAGGATGCTATGTCATGTCCAGAGTATCGCGACGCGATGCCCATAGAACGCTTGCTGTCACTTTATTACTTCAAACAAGGCAATGTTCGTTTGGGGGATCTTGTCTCAGAAGTGTTACGCCGTCATTTTACGCCACCGGAGCGTTTCCAACGTGCCATACTGTCAGACGAACAAGCTAAAGAGATTCTCTCGGGTCTGATTGAGGAAGGAATGATAGACGGTCAGTATCAGTTTGTAGCAGTTTATAGGATATTGACAGATTTCTGCAATTTTCCGAAGGAATATACATCGTTCAGCCATCGTATCATCAATCTCAATCTAAAACTGAAGGGTGAGCTGCTGGAATATAAGAGTCTATATCAGTCAATACAGAAAGGCATAAATTCACATCCCGTACTTATTGCGTCCTATAAGAGGTGGACGGAGTATAAACCAGAAACTGATGAACACTATAGTGTCTTCAAGCGTCAGAAGGTGGTGGCTGATGCTTTGATAAAGATTCTGCGCGATAAGAAAATACTTTTGAAAGAGTAAAAACATTCGATTTTACTATCTTTTTTACGATGCGAAGTAATAGTTCGCATCGTTTTTGTTTTATTCCTACCTTTGCAGCGAATTCAGACGGAAACGGTCTCGATAAACACCTGAGTACGCTGGTTCAAACGAAAATTTATTTATTAATAAAAAAAGGAATAAAATTATGAACAAGAAAAATTTCAAAAAGTCCAACGTTCGTGTTGGCAAGGAGAACAGAACCAACAGTCACATTATTGAAGATGCCGAGCTGGTTGTCGGAAAAGGTGAGATGTTTGGTGACAGCATTGTTAGTATGTTCGGAATGTTTTGTTACGACTACAAGGGCTTTGGTGCAGCCGCCATCGGAATGGCAAAGGCACTGGCTGCCTTGAAGGATGCGGCAAGACACTTCCATGTGGACATCGACGATTTGTATGACTCTCAGTTGGCGTATTATGAGGACTTGTTCGCAGAAACGCCCGACGAAGAGGAGAACTAAGAAAAGGAATGTGTTTTTATTTGTTTCATATTTGCTTCGAATTTGATTATTAGCTTTTTTCGAACTTTTATTCATTTTTGTGAGGGTCTTAATTGAATTTGACATTAGTGGTAAAGAGTTACCGCGCAACCAGCCCAGCTGTGAAGCCCGGCTGTTCTTTAAAAAAGAGATTTAAATAAAGGTATGGCAAAAATAATAATAGATGCGAATTTTACAAGAAACCAATATGGTATTGTCGTCAAGGAATGCTGCGCGTCGTGCAGGAACCGACTGCTGATGTCGAGGAAGCGACAGTGCAGAATAACAAAGAGGACAGTGGCGTCAGGGCACGTTTGCCGGAAATGGGAAATGGCGGAACACCTCAAGAACGCGGGACGTAAAGACCACGAGTAGTTTTTAAGAACACGAATTTCACGAATTACACGAATTCTTGGAGCAGCGAGTGCAAAACGAAAGCTTGCTTTCAGTTTGCCGAGTCGCGACAAGGATGGACGAAGTCAATTTTTTACATTAGAATTATAGGAGATAAAAATTATGATTAGAAGTGAACGATTATTGAATCAGCTGATGCTGATGGAGGGGTTGCGACTGGAAGCGTATAAGGATGCCGCAGGCGTCTGGACCATCGGATATGGTCATACGCAGGATGTGCGCCCGGGTGACAAAATTTCAGAGTACTGTGCAAAGGAGTATCTGTTGCAGGACTTGTATCCGGTGGAGCAGGCCGTCAACAAGCTGAACATCGCACGCACGGAAGGGCAGTTTGACGCGCTGGTGTCGTTTGCCTTCAATTTGGGCATCGACCGCCTGAAGAAATCGACGCTGCTGAAGGTGATTTGCGGCGGAGGCTCGAAGAACCAGATCAAACGGGAGTTCAAGAAGTGGGTGTATGCCGGAGGCAAGAAACTGAAGGGACTGGAACGCAGACGCGAGTGGGAAGCACGGAGATTCTTTGAATAACGTTGAACGTTGAACATTGAACGTTGAACATTGAACGTTGAACATTGAACGTTGAACATTGAACGACGAAACATTATTTATTTTAGATTTATAGGAGATAAGAATTATGGAGACAAGAATTTTGAAGGTAACGGGACAGGGTGATCCAATGATGGTCCCAAGTAAGAAACAAGAAGGTGGTCAGTTGGCGAAGTGCTACATCCGCTTGAAAGAGCTGGGTGGTGACTATGCGGACGAATACCTTGCGGTGATGTTCGGCAACTTGGCGCAATGTCGGTTTGCGGAGGGGTCGGTAGTGGCTGCGAGTCTGGAGTTCCGCACGCACGAGAGCAACGGGGCGTATTACCAGGATGTTATTGCAAAGGACGTTGCACCGCTGAATTAGACCACGGATTGAAAGTTTTTTTCGAACACGATTGCAACGCCACACTCTCAAGGAGAGAATTGCACTAATAACACGAATATTTTTGCGAACACGGATTTTACGGATTAAACGGATTTTAGAGTATGAGAAAGTATTAATGAGTAAGAAGAACAAGACTGTGACGATGCAGGCTGCGGTCGCCGTCACGAAAATGGAGAACGGGTTGAACTATCTGCAGGTGTTGCCTGAGAACCCGCGTGTAGGAATGGTAGAGCCGTTTTGCGGACGAGGAAGGGGGCAGTTGCTGTCGAACGGAACCTTCGACTTCGTGCAGACGAAGAGGCACAAGAAGAAGCCCGAATTCAAGGGCCCGCATATCAGCCTGTCGTTCGGTGAGGACGGGTACGATAGAGTGATTTTTGTGTTGCCCAGCGACCAGCGCGAGGAGTTGCCGAAGATTTACCAGAAGGAGTCGGCAATGGTGATGGCGTACGCAAGCGAGCATTTCTACCACAGAAAGTAAGACCACAAATTAACCGATGGTAAACGAAATCTATTTGGACGGGGGGCGTAAGAAGGCGCGCCCCGTCACTACCAGGGAAGCGTACATTGCCAGGCGTAATACGCCCGAGAATGCCAAGAACTTCTACGATGCCCGTGCAGGCAACGAGAAGGCGAAAGCCCGTCAGGTGCAGTATAACTATGGCGACTTGTTGCCGGACGGCGTGCTGAAGGGCTGCTGTCATCCCTCGTCGACGTTTCCGCACGACATCGACTGCAACAATGCTGAGGAGCAAGCGCGTATCAAGGACATCCTGATAGCCAAGAAGGATGAGATAGGGTTGCTGGAACTGTCGGGTTCGGCACGTTACGGCCTGCATGCCGTCTGTCGCAGGGAGCGGGGAAGGACCATTCTGGAATCGCAGGTGAAAGTGGCCTTGCTGACGAAAACCGAGATGGATACGTCGGCCCACGACCAGCAGCGCGTGCTTTATACCGGTCCTGCAACGGCGGACAACCTGTTTTATCTGGATGACGCGATTTTCGACGAGCCGCTGACCATTGAGGAGTCGGCAGCGGAATTTGAACGTCTGAAGGAACGCGAGGCGAGGGGAGAAGAGGATGTGCCCGCAGGGGCTAAGAAGGCCAATAAGCACTACCGCCCGTGGGAAGAAACGAACACGGAGGAGGTTTTAACGAACACGGATTTAACGGATAAAACGGATAAAAGTACGACCACGAATCGCACGAATCACACGAATAGCTGCGCACAGGAAAAAGATTCTCTGACCAAGGTACAGAGTGTGGCGTTGCATTCGTTAGATTCGATAGATTCGTGTTCAGAAAAAACTCCGCGTTCTTTCCCCAACGAGTACCACGGGATACCGTTTGCGACGATACTGAAGAAGTATTGGGAGGTGAACAATGGCGGGTATGAGCCGACGGAGGGCGACCGGGACACGCTGACGTTCCAGTTGGCAAGCGACCTGAGGCATATCTGCGGCAAGTCGTTCGAGTGGCTGGATCAGGTCATTCCCTGCTACGACGGGTTCCCGCTGGAAGAGAAGCGCCAGAAAATCAAGAATGCGCTGGCGAGCAAGTACGAAGGAATGCCGCAGCGCTTGCGAGACACGCTCGCTGCGCTTGATGGAAGAAGTCAGATGTCTGATGGAGGAAGGCAGACTTCCACTCCACCGGAGATGCCTGAGAAGGTGCCGAGGCTGATTGCGTTGCTGACGAGCAAGACGCCGCAGATGTACCGGCCGGCAGTGGCCCATGCGGTGTTCCCTGCATTAGGTACGCATCTGAAGGAGGTGAGGTTCCTATATACGGATAATGTCGAGCACGAGGCGACGCTGATGAACATCCTGATGGCCGGTACGGGCGCCGGTAAGGGGTGTATCGACAAGCCTATCAAGCACATCATGGCCGACATCCGCCGCCGCGACGCTGAGAACGAGAAGCGCGAGCGCGAGTGGAAGAAGGACTGCCAGAAGAAGGGTGCCAACAAGGACAAGTTGGTGCGCCCGGAAGGACTGGTCATTCAGATCATCGACCCCGATATGACGAAGCCGGCACTGGTGACGCGAATGGACGAGAGTGAAGGCCATTTCGTCTATGTGAAGCTGAACGAGCTGGATTTGTTCGACCAGCTGAAGGGTACGACGGGTAAGCAGCACTTCCAGCTGATGTGCCTCGCCTTCGACCCCGATTCGGAGTACGGTCAGACGCGTATCGGTACGCAATCGGTGACCGCCCGTCCGCGCTGTAGGTTCAATTGGAACGCCTGTACCACCGTTCAGAAGGGTCAGCGGTATTTCCGCAACGTGCTGACCGACGGACCGATAAGCCGTATCAACTTCTGTACGATTCCGGAGTCGGAGATTGGCATTGAACAACCCGTTTACGGACAGTATGACTCCGAGTTTGACGAAGCCCTGAAGCCGTACATCGACAACCTCTGTGCCGCCCGTGGTTTTGTGGATTGTCCGCAGGCTACGAGGCTGGCCAAGAAGTTGCAGCAGGAGTGTGCCGAGTTTGCCCGTTTGTCGCAGGATGAGGTGTATTGGAATTTGTCGTTCCGCGCCTGTGTCATCGCCTGGCTGAAAGCCTGTGTGCTATACGTCGCCAACGGCTGCAAGTGGGAGAAGACCATCGAGGACTTCGTGCGCTGGAGTCTGAACTACGACCTGTGGTGTAAGATGCAGTTCTTCGGCGACGCCATCCGAAAAGCAAACAATGTTGACGAAACCTCTGGACGACGCGGTCCGCATAACCTCTTGCTGGACTTGCCAGATGTATTCTCGTTTGAAGATGCAAGAAGGGTGCGCAGGCAGCAGGGGCTTCCTGATAAAGGGTTGAGACCCATGATTTCCAATTGGAAAAGCAGGGGTTATATAAATCAGATATCAGAAATCAGTTTTGAGAAGCTTAGGTTCAAGTCCAGCGAGTAAATAAAAATCGGGCTCATCGTTTGGTGGGCTCGTTTTTTCTTTGTAATTTTGCAGCAGATATGAATAAGAACCAGATTTTGTTAAGAGCGAAATTATTTGCCTTATGCGTGGCTTGTGGCGTTGTGCAACAGGCTGGCGCTCAGGATTCCAACAGGGATATGAAAGCCAAACCGGCTTCGCAGCAGACTATAGAGAAGAACAAGGCATGGTATAGCCGGCTGGATTTTAACGACAGTACTGAACTCGAGAACGCCAACCGAGGGCTTATCGAGGCTACGCCGGACTTGGTCATCTCAAATGCCGCTGGGGAGGTGTGGAACATGGCTGACTTCAGGTTCGTACACAGCGACGAGCCGGCAACGCCTACCGTCAATCCCAGCCTGTGGCGCAATACTCAGTGTAATGCAAAAGCGGGCCTATTCAAAGTATGTGAGGGCATCTATCAGGTTCGCGGCTACGATATGGCCAACATGACCTTCATCAAGACGAAGAACAACGGATGGATCATATTTGACGTGCTGATGGGCGTGGAAGTAGCTAATGCTGCCCTCAACCTTTTTAAGAAGCACGTCGATGCCTCACCACGTATTGTGGCTGTGCTCATCAGTCATAGTCATGTCGACCACTATGGCGGGGTGGGGGCTATCGTCAATGCCAAGAATATCGCTGACGCATCGCTGCCCCTGGACAAGCAGGTGGCTTCGGGCAAGATAGCCGTCATCACTCCTGAAGGGTTTATGAAGTACGTCATAGCTGAGAACGCCTACTGCGGTAGTGCTATGTTACGACGTGCCGGTTATCAATATGGTGATAAACTGCCAAAGGGCGTCACTGGACGTATGGCTATGGGTATTGGCATGGGACAGAGTAGCAGCTTTTCAGTGACACTCATGCCTCCCACCTATGAAATCCGTAAGGACGAGACCATCACCATCGACGGGCTTACCGTCACCTTCCAACTCACGCCTGGCACCGAAGCTCCCGCTGAGATGAATGCCTACTTCCCCGACTACCGTGCGCTCTGGATGGCAGAGAACTGTACTGGTACCATGCATAATCTCTATACCCTTCGTGGTGCTGCCGTGCGTGATGCTGAAGTATGGTGCAGCTACATTCTGCAAGCTGAGCAGAAGTTCGGCGACAAGACCGATGTGGTATTCCAAAGTCACAACTGGCCACATTGGGGCACAGAGGTCATCAAGGAATACATGGTAAACACGGCCTCAGTGTACAAGTTCATTCACGACCAGACCATCTACTATATCAACCTTGGTCTTACTTCTACCGAGATAGCTGACACACTAAAACTGCCAGAGCGCCTCGACCGAATATGGTACACTCGCCAGTATTACGGCACCCTCAGCCATAACATCAAGGCTGTTTATCAACGCTATATGGGCTGGTATGACGCCAACCCCGTCAACCTGAATCTGCTCACGCCTGTCAACACTGCCAAGAAATTGGTAGAATACTTGGGTGACCCACAGCGTGTGTTAGACATGGCCCGTGCTGACTATGCCAAAGGCGAATACCAATGGGTGGCTCAGATTACCAAGGAACTCGTCTTTGCCGATCCTGCCAACATCGAGGCAAGGCGTCTTTGTGCAGATGCACTTGAGCAGTTGGGTTACCAAAGCGAGAGTGGCACATGGCGTAACGCCTATCTCACAGGTGCCATGGAGCTGCGAGCCAACACACCCGCTGGCCCAATCTATGGCGACGGCAAAGGATCGACCAGTCCGCTAGTTGGTGGCAGCATCGACATGATCATTGAATATATTGCCATAGCTACCGACGCCCGACAAGTGGAGGACAAAGATGTCACAGTCAACTTCATCATCGGCAATGAGAAATGCTGCGTAGTACGCCGTGCTGGGGTTATCCTCAACTACATGGGTGAGACGCGACAGAATGCCGATGCCACCGTCAGTGGTACCAAGGCTGGCCTGGTGTCCTACATCAACGGCAATTTCTCTGGCCTGACCATCTCTGGCAATGTGGAGGCTGTCACATCGCTCTTCAAAGGCATCCAGAAGCCATTGCTCAATTTCAATATCATTGAGCCGTAAACGGTTAACGAATAAGAATGGACAACCAGCAAGAGATATTTCCGATAGTGGACGAAGCAGGGCGGGTGACAGGCTCTGCCACACGGGGCGAGTGTCATAGCGGCTCAAAGCTGTTACACCCTGTGGTGCATCTGCATGTGTTTAACTCCCAAGGCGAGGTGTATCTGCAACGACGGCCGGAATGGAAGGATATTCAGCCAGGGAAATGGGACACAGCCGTTGGCGGTCACATAGACTATGGTGAGACGCCGGAAGTGGCTCTTTGCCGTGAGGTGCGCGAGGAGTTGGGCATCACAGACTTCAAGCCTGAGTTCGTTGACAAATATGTGTTTGAAAGCAAACGCGAACGTGAACTGGTGTATGTCCATCGTACTACCTACGACGGTGAGATCAGTCCATCGGCAGAGGAATTGGACGGAGGGCGTTTCTGGACGATGCAGGAGATTCGCGAGGCCATGGGGCAGGGGATACTGACGCCCAATTTCGAGAGTGAGTTCAAAAGATGCTTTGGAAATTTGTTATGAAGAAAGAACTGTTTTTGGCTGTTAGCTTTTGGCTGTTAGCTTTTAGCTGCTGTTTACCTGCCTCTGCGCAGAAGCGCGAGAAGTATGAGTTCAAGCGCAATCTGCCAGTGTATGCTGATTCGCTGATTGCCGATTTTGACTTCCCTTTAGCCTGGGGTAATTCTGGCATCAAGGACTTCAACGAGTGGCGTCGCGTGGCTCGACAGAAGGTGTTCGACTGCATGCTGATGCCACCGCCAGCACCCTCAAACGGCTATGAGACGAAGGTGCTTTTCGAGGAGCAGCGCGACGGCTATAAGGCTAGGAAGATAGAGATCCGACTTAGTCGTTACTATACGGTTCCTGCCTACGTGCTAATTCCTGACGGCAAGGGGCCGTTCCCTGCCGTAAACTGTCTGCACGACCATGGCGCCCACCTCTTTATCGGCAAGGAGAAGATGATCCGTCCGTTGGCGTGTGAGGACTCCACGGTTATTGCTGATGCCCAAGAATGGCTGAAAGGTTATGAGGGTCAGTTCTTTGGCGACTATTTGGCAAAGAATGGCTATGTGGTGTTCTCGGCTGATGCCCCCATGTGGGGAGAGCGAGGCCAGATGGAAGGTGCCAATCGTGACCGATACGACATGATAGCAGGCAATATGATGATGTATGGTATCGACCTCTCAGCCTGGATGACCTATGATGATATTGCTGGCACGGAATTTCTGGCGCAGATGCCCGAGGTGGATGCCTCGCGGATTGGTTGTACGGGATGGTCGATGGGTGCCTACCGGGCGTGGATGCTTTCAGCGCTCTCTGACCGCATCAAGGTGGGTGCGGCTGTTTGTTGGATGGTGACATCGGACGAGCAATTGTCTTTTAAGTACGCCCGCACGGAGAACGGTGGTTTTGCCAATTGCTTTCCAGGACTGCGTCGTTGGCTCGATTATCCGCATATAGCCAGCATCGCCTGTCCGAAGCCGATGCTATTCATTAATGGTTCACAGGATAAACTCTTCCCAGTGGCAGGCGTCGAGAAAGCTTTCGCCACGATGCACGCGACTTGGGAGAGTCAGGGCGCTGGCGACAAGATTGAAACAGAGTTATGGGATATGCCCCATAGCTGTTGGAAGAATTCCCAGCAAAGGGTACTCGAGTTTTTCAAGAAACACCTATAAACAGAAACTAAATAAATGAAGATGAAAAAGACTGTTCTACTCCTGATGAGTGTGCTCATGGCTGTTGTGGCGTGGGCACAGGGCAGTTCCGCCCTTGACCAGCTCAAGGCAGACCCCAGACGTGCGTATGGTATGGATTATCCGTACACGTTTACCAACCAGCAACAAACCAAGGCGCCGAAGGGCTACAGCCCGTTCTACATCAGCCATTACGGTCGTCACGGTTCGCGCTACTACTGGAATGCAATGCTCTACCAAGAACTTTCCAAGTTGTTGACAATGGCTCACGAGAAGCAGATATTGACGCCAGAGGGCGAAGCTTTCTTCGAGAAATTCATGGCTGCCAAGGACGAGTTGACGGCAGGCGTCAGCGAGTTGAGCGACCTGGGATGGGAACAGCACCAGGGCATAGCCAGAACGATGTACAACAACTTCCCAGAAGTATTCAAGAATGGCGGCAACGTGCTCGCAATCTCCTCGCTCACAGGCCGTTGCGTGCTCAGTATGGCGTCGTTCTGTCAGGAACTGACGCAATGCAATCCGAAGATTGAGATTCGCGAACAGTCTGCCCGCAAAACCCTCAATGGCGTAGTGCCTACGGACAATCAGAATCCGCTGAAGCGCAAGTTCACGAAAGTGAAGGCCCGCTGGGAGAAGAACCGCGACAAGTTCACTTTCGACGAGTCGTTGCGCGACAAGGTCGTCAAGCGTGTGTTCACCAATACCGACAGTCTGCATAACCTGCACCACATCGGCAGTAATCTCATCAACCTTTATACCTCGTTGCCTAACATCGGCCATGAGGGGATGATGGGTAACCTGATTACCGACGACGAGATGGTGGCACAGTGGGAACAGTCGAACCTCGGCTCCTATTCGTGGGTGTTTGAACCGCAATACGAGATGATTCCCATCTTGGAGGACATCATCGCGAAGGCAGATGCTGCCATTGAGGGACGTAGTGACCATATCTCTGACCTCCGCTTCGGACACGACACCTGTCTGGGTCCGCTGACGGTGCTGATGGGTATCAACGGTGCCGACCTTGACCCTGAGGACCCCTTTGAAGTGAAGAACTGCTATCAGAACTGGGAGACCTGCAAGGCGTCGAACATCCAGCTGGTGTTCTATCGCGGCAAGAAGGCTACTGACGACATCCTCGTGAAGCTGCTCCTCAATGGTACTGAAGCCCGTCTGCCCATTGCCACTGACAATGCGCCTTATTACAAGTGGGCCGACCTGCGACAGTTTTATCAGAATCGTATCGACAAGAATAAATAAGGTATATTATACAATGAAGATCGTAGTACTTGACGGCTATACGGCTAATCCTGGCGATATGTCGTGGAAAGAGCTGGAGGCATTGGGCGAACTGACGGTGTACGACCGTACCAAGGCCGAAGAGACGGTGGCGAGAGCTGCCGAAGCGGAAATCGTGCTGACCAACAAGGTCATCATCAGTCGCGAAGTAATCAGTCAGTTGCCTCGACTGAAATATATCGGTGTGCTGGCAACGGGATATAATGTGGTAGATATCAAGGCTGCCCACGCGCGAGGCATCGTGGTGACCAATGTGCCGGCCTATAGTACGGAGAGTGTGGCGCAGATGGTGTTTGCCCACCTGCTGACGGTGACGAACCGCACGGAGCATTATGCCCAGGAGAATCGCAATGACCGTTGGACGAAGAATCCTGATTTCTGCTATTGGGATTTTCCGCACCATGAACTGGCGGGCAAGACGTTTGGCGTCGTTGGACTGGGTAATATCGGTTTGCGAGTGGCAACCATCGCCAACGCTTTCGGCATGAAAGTGAAGGCACTGACCAGTAAGGTGGCAGATGCTTTGCCTGCCTTTATCCAAAAGGCGACAATGGAAGAACTGCTCTCGACATCGGACGTGCTGTCGTTGCATTGTCCGTTGACAGACAGCACGCGCCACCTGATAAACCGTGAGACATTGCAACAGATGAAACCAACGGCCATCCTCATCAATACCGGACGAGGCCCGTTGGTGGACGACCAGGCCATTGCCGACGCACTGGCTGAAGGACGCCTTGCGGCTTTCTGTGCCGATGTGCTCACCGAGGAACCGCCCAAGGCCGACAATCCGTTGCTGAAACAGCCCAACGCCTATATGACGCCACATATTGCCTGGGCGTCCATTGAAGCCCGCGAGCGACTCATTGAGGTGGCAACAAATAATGTCCGCTCATTCCTGAACGGACAGCCTCAAAATATGGTATAGCAATTCTTTTCAGCGACGTTTGCGGAAAATGTGTCCGTAGGTTTTCATGAGCTTACGGACAAGCAGGAATGCGTCGATAGCGGTGACGCTCTTGGAAACGATGTTGGCAACCATCTCGCCCTTGGTCGCATTCTTGGGTGGAATGAAGAGCGTATGCCAAAGCGTACTGATCTGGTCGCTTTCCTTCTGAATGCCAGCGGCTAACTCTTCTTTGCGCTTGAGGATGTCCTCGAGTGTCTGGAAGTTTCTTTCTGATTTATGAACGTTTAGCATAGTGGGGTCAGCTCATGAACAGGTTGGTGAGAAAACGTATTATCGGACGCTGGATGAGGGCCTTGTTATAGGCAATGAACAGGACGAGGACGATGAGGTGAAAGAAAGCCACGATGAAGAAAGCAGCCACATCGCCCACATAGCCCGCCAGCCAATAGGCAACGGCGAAGGAGCAATACATGAAGGCAAAAATGATGATGAGGAAGAAGACAATGAACAATGCCAGAGCCGTCAGCAGGCGGACAAACTTGTCGAAGATATCAAGCTTCAAATATTCCTTCTGAAGCCCGAGGTAGTTCTTGACAGTTTCCACCAGCTGGGCAATGGCCTCTACGTTCTTGTCGTTCGATAACATCTTACATCTTACGTTTTCTCTGCAAGCAGAGTGTGGCGTTGCGAATTCGTCAGACATCCTTATGCTTCCACTTCGGGAGCTGCATCGGCAATGTCGTCGACGAGGTCCTTCACCTCTTTGCGACTGAGCTTGATGTTGTGCTTCTTCATGAAGTCGTCAACAGCCTCAGTAATTTTCACACGGGTTTCTTCACCCTTTTCGGGGGCCAGTAAGAGACCAAGAACTGCTCCGGCGAGAGCTCCGCCGAAAAATGCGCCTAAATAACCTAAACTTTTCATAGTTGTAATATTTTTATAGCGTTAAACGTCTGTTTCGAGGGCAAATTTACGGAAAGTTTTCGAAATTAACAAACTTTACGCAGTATTTTTCTTTGATTTTGCTCAATATTTTGTAATTTTGCGCAATAAAACAGATTTTTAAGTTTAATTTAAATAGAAAACAAGGTAAATTATGAAGAAGTACATCGTGCTTTGCGCTGGTATTTGCGCAGCTATGGCTTTTACAAGCTGTAAGTCGAGTGAAAGTGCCTACAAGCAGGCTTATCTGAAGGCTAAGGCCCAGGAAGAAGTTCAGACTCCTGCCCAGCAGGAAACTGTAGAGCAGAATGTGGTTGCTCCTCTGCAGGAGCGTCCCGCTACGAACACCCGCGTCTTGGACAATGCTGATAATGTGTCAGTTCGTCAGGAGAATGTGACGGTGGTTAGTGGTGCTGGTCTGAAGAACTTCAGCGTTGTTGTTGGTTCATTCTCACTGCGTGCCAATGCCGATGGTCTGCAGCAGACGCTTCGTTCAGTAGGTTATGATGCTCAGATTGTGCTCAACTCTGCTGTTCAGCCCGCTATGTATCGTGTGGTTGCTGCCACTTTCGACACAAAGGCTGAGGCTGCCGCAAGCCGTAACGACCTGCAGGCAAAGTATCCTGGTGCATGGCTGCTGTATGCTAAGTAAGCTGTGGCTCGGATATTATCAATAGACTACGGAAAGAAACGTACAGGACTGGCAGTCACCGACCCACTGCAAATCATAGCAGGCGGGTTGGCGACTGTCTCTACGTCTGAGTTGTTCGATTATCTGCAGCAGTACGTGGGCCGTGAGCCCGTGGAGCGTATCGTCATTGGTGAGCCCCGCCAGCCCAACGGCCAGCCCAGTGAGAATCTGGCGCGTGTGCAGCAGTTCGTCAACCGCTGGCGCAAACAACGTCCTGACATCCCCATTGAGTACTACGACGAACGTTTCACCTCCGTGCTGGCCCATCAGGCTATGCTGGATGCCGGTTTGAAGAGGAAAGCCCGTCAAGACAAGGCGCTGGTGGATGAAATCTCCGCCACCATCATTCTCGAGGACTACCTCCGGAGTAAGAAGTGAAGAGTGAAGAATGAAGAGTGAATAATTTGCTACCGCCCCCAAAAACAAATTGTAAATGATATTACCTATTTATATATATGGTCAGCCGGTATTGAGGAAGGTGACGGAAGATATCACCCCTGACTATCCGGAACTGAAACAGCTCATTGCCGATATGTGGGAGACGCTGGCCGAGAGCGAAGGCATCGGACTGGCAGCACCCCAGATTGGTCGTGCGATACGCCTGTCGGTTATCGACCTCGACGTGTTGGCTGAGGATATGCCCGAATATAAAGGTTTCCGTCAGGTGTATATCAATCCGCATATCGTGGAGTACGACGACGCCAAGACGGACACCAGCGAAGAGGGTTGTCTCTCGTTGCCTGCCATCCATGAGAAGGTGGTTCGTCCCACCCGTATCCGCGTAGAATGGGACGACGAGCAGTTTAACCACCACGACGAGTGGATTGAGGGCTATCTGGCCCGTGTGATGCAACACGAGTTTGACCACTTGGACGGCAAGATGTTTGTCGACCGTATCTCGCCGCTCCGCAAGCAGCTCATCAAGAGCAAGCTGAAGGCGCTGATGCAGGGTCGCTACCGTTGTGGATACAAAACGAAACCGGTAAGACATTGAACGTTGAACATTGAACGTTGAACATGATACACTGTGGTAACATATTCATGAGATTTGCATTGTTGTTCTTTGCACTTCAATGTTCAATGTTCAATGTTCAATGTTCAATGTGTCATGCTCAGTTCAATACCGACCGATTGCTGATGATAGGGCGCTCTGCGCTCTATTATGAGGACTACGTGCTGAGCATCCAGTATTTCAATCAGGCTATTTCGTCCAAGCCATACCTCTACGAGCCGTGGTTCTTCAGGGGTGTGGCGAAATATTATCTGGACGACTATGTAGGTGCAGAGAGCGACTGTACGGAGGCGCTGGAGCGTAACCCATACGTTGTGGGCATCTACGAATTGCGCGGACTCTGTCGTATCCATCAGAAAAATTTCGAGGGAGCCGTCAGCGATTATAATGCTGCCTTGCGTTACGATCCTGAGGGCATCAATCTGTGGCACAACCGTGCATTGTGCCGCATCGAGCAAAAGGAATACGACAAGGCGTTGGCCGAGTTGGATACGATGAGCGCGCGTTGGAGCAAGAATGCCCGTATCCCTGCCATGAAGGCCAATGTGTATATCCAGCAGAAAGACACTACGAAGGCTATTGAGGCGTTGGAAAAGAGTATCGAGCTTGACGCCTACGATGGTAATGTCTGGGCCCAGCGTGCTGTCATCAGTCTGGCCCGTAGTGAATGGAAGGAGGGTGAGGGTTATCTGAACAAAGCCATCCACCTGTTGCCCAAAGATGCCAACTTGTATATCAATCGTGCGTTGGCCCGCTTCAACCAGCAGAACCTGCGTGGTGCTATGGCCGACTACGATACAGCGCTCGATTTCGAACCAAACAACTTCCTGGGGCACTACAATCGAGGACTGTTGCGTGCTCAGGTAGGTGACGACAACCGTGCCATTACCGACTTCGACTTCGTCCTGAAGTTGGAGCCCGACAATCTGATGGCACTCTACAATCGTGCCCTGCTGTTGGAACAGACGGGTAATCCCCGTGCTGCCATTCGCGACTATTCGAGGGTCATCGACCAATATCCGAATTTCTGGACGGGACTTCATCAGCGTGCCCAGTGTTACAGGAAACTGGGCTTGACCAAGCAGGCCGAACAGGACGAGTTCCGCATCCTGAAGGCACAATTAGACAAGCGTATGGGCAAACAGCCGCGACTGTCGCCCAAACAGATGCGTAAGCGTAGCGACGAGGATATCGAGAAGTATAACCAGCTGGCAGTAGCTGACGAGCAAGAGGTGCAGCCCGAATATCAGAGCGACTATCGCGGTCGTGTGCAGAATCGCCATGTGGCTATGGACTATCTGCCGATGTATGTGCTTTCGACACAGCGCCAGCAGAGTGCCGTCAAACATTATGTGGCCTACGACCGTCAGGTGGATTCGCTGAACCATACGTTGCCTGCTAACATGCAATTGTATATCGTCTGTGGCGAGAGTAGCATCCACGATCCGGCAACTTGGCTCGAGCGTGACTCTACGTCGGCAGTGGCCCTTTGGTTACGGGCCATCTGTCAGGCACAGAAGGAATCGTCCGACATGCCCCTGATGACTGCCAACCTATTGGAAAACCTGACGCAGGCCATTGCGCTGGCGCCTACTAACGCCTACCTCTATTATAATCGCGGCAATGCCTATGTACAATGCATGGACCATCAGCAGGCCATTGCGGATTATACCAAGGCCATTACGTTGGATGCCCATCTGGCAGAAGCCTACTATAATCGCGGCTTGGCCCATTTGACGTTGAAACATCAGAAGGAAGCTACCGCCGACCTCTCTAAAGCCGGCGAACTCGGCCTCTATGCCGCCTACAGCCTTCTGAAAAACCAACGGAAGTAAATAAATTCGAATAATATGGGCATTGGAACGTTGTTATATTACATCCTGCGGATTGTGAAGCCCTACCGATGGTTGTTGGTAGTGACGTTGGTATTGACCTTGCTGGGGTCGCTACTGGCACAGGTCAACGCCATTGTTCTCGATCGTGCAGTCGATGCCATTAATATTATTGACCAGCAGCCGACGCTGATGTGGCCCAGCGCCTTGCGTGTCCTCATTATCGTCAGTGCCGTATTGCTTGGCAAAGAGCTACTGGCCGCCGTGGTCAATTTCTTCCGTCGCTATTACGGTGAGCGGATGCGCATTCTGGTGAGTCGCGACCTGACGTTACAGGTGGTTCACCACATGCAGACGTTCCGCATGGCGTTCTTCACCACTTCAGGCAACGAGGCAGGTCGTCTGCAGTCGCGCATCGACAAGGGCGTATTGAGTACGAGCCGTGCTGTCAACAGTTTCTTTATCGACATCCTGCCGTTGCTTACGAGTGCCGTGCTGGCGCTTATCCTGATGTTCATGGCCAATGTCTATGTGGGCTTGGTGGCTCTGGCCATTGTCCCTGTCTATTTCTACGTCACCTACGTCCAGGCAGAGCGCATGCGGGCTGGACGCCGTGGCATCTTCAACGGGCAGCAGGCTGTTAGCCAGAATATTCTGAACATCATCGAAAGCATTGGTGTCATCAAGTCGTTTAACCGCGAAGTGGTAGAAGACCAGCGCATGGAAGGCGTACAGGACGCTGTAACGGATCTGCAGCTGTCAACGCGCAAGCAGAGCTACTTCTATACGGGATTGAAAGGTTTTCTGGAACAGATAGGCACCGTGCTCGTCATCATCCTGACGGCTTACCTCGTGCTTATCGACTATCCGGGTATGACCATCGGTAAGATTATGTACCATGTCATGCTATTTGCCAACGTCAGTGCTCCCATCCGTCAGCTGCATCGCATCTATGATGACTTGAACGATGCGTTGATTTATTCCGAGGGACTTTTTGACTTGTTGGAAGGCGATGAACATATGGAGGATACGGGCGATTACCGTCCAGACGAAGTAAAGGGCTGCTTCGAGATGCAGCATGTTGACTTCGCCTATCCCAATGGTGTCAAAGCCCTGCACGACGTGTCGATGCGCATTGAGCCTGGCAAGATAACGGCTCTGGTGGGTATGAGCGGAGCGGGCAAGAGCACTGTCGTAAACTTGCTCGACAAGTTTTACCACGCAGACAGTGGCACCATTTTGCTCGACGGGAAACCCATTGAGCAGTGGGACACTCGCTGGCTACGCGAACATGTAGGACTGGTGATGCAGAAGAACCACATCTTCGACGGGACCATCGAAGATAACATCAAATACGGCAATCCGCAGGCCACTCACGACGATGTGGTGAATGCTGCCCGTAGGGCCTTCCTCTACGACCAGGTGATGCAGTTGCCTAAAGGTTTCGAGAGCAGTGCCCTGCGACTGAGTGGTGGGCAGCAGCAGCGTGTGGCTATTGCCCGCATGTTCATCAAGAATCCCACCGTCATCATCCTCGACGAACCTACGGCCAGTCTGGATGCCATTGCTACGGAGCAGATCAAGGCCAGCATTGATGCCATTAAGCAGGGTAGGACGGTGATTATCATTTCGCACAATATCGGACAGATTATCGATGCCGATACGATTTACGTATTGGATCAAGGCCGTGTTGTTGAGAGTGGTAAACCGGATGATGTCTATCGGCAAGGCGGGCGTTACAAGGAAATCTTCGATGCCAGTGCCCGTAGTATGAATGCCGACAAAATTGCAGATGTATTAGAACACTAAAGTAGCTGAAGATGAGAAAGAAGATATATATAGCAGTGCTTGGTTGCTTGGCGATATGGCTGATGGCGGCATGTATGGACGATAAAATCCCAGCCTCTTCAAAAGCGTTTATCAACCAGTATTTTCCTGAGTCGTCTGTCGTCCTTGTGGAGATGGATACTGACGACGATGGTGGGAAAGAATATAGTGTGTGTCTCAACGACGGCACAAAGATCGAGTTCGATATGCAGGGAAACTGGAAAAGGGTAGGGCGCAAAAAGACGGGCGTGCCTTCCACACTCGTCCCGCCCCCCATCTGGGAATATGCGAAGACCCATTATCCTGAGGATGTCATCACCAAATTGAGTAAGAAACCCTATGGTTATAAGATAGAATTGTCGAACGACGAAGATATGCGTTTTACCCCCCAGGGCCAGTTTATCGAAAAGATTGATTAAGCGAAGAAGGTTCGAAAAAGTCCCAAAATTATTTGGTTATTCGTTCGATTATTTGTACCTTTGCGGCCGTTTAAATTCAAACATATATTGTAGATATGATTAACATTACTTTCCCAGACGGATCTGTTCGCTCGTATGAACAGGGCGTGACTGGTTTTCAGATTGCCGAGAGCATTTCTCCTGCTCTGGCACGCAGCGTTGTCAGCTGTGGCGTGAATGGAGAAACCGTTGAGTTGAACCGTCCCATTATGGAGGATGCATCGATTGCCCTCTATAAATTCGACGACGAGCAGGGTAAGCACACTTTCTGGCACACCTCAGCTCACCTGTTGGCCGAGGCATTGCAGGAGTTGTATCCTGGCATCCAGTTCGGTTTCGGACCTGCTGTCGAGAACGGATTCTTCTATGATGTGCTGTTGAAGGACGGCGAGATGATCAAGGAGAGTGACTTCCCAAAGATCGAGGCTAAGATGAAGGAACTGGCCGGCAAGAAAGAGGCCGTCGTTCGTCGTGAAGTGCCTAAGGCCGAAGCCCTAAAGCAGTTTGCTGCCGATGGTCAGACCTATAAGTGTGAGCACATCGAGCAGGACCTTGAAGACGGTTCAATCACCACCTATACACAGGGTAATTTCACCGATTTGTGTCGTGGTCCGCACCTCGTGGATACAGGCGAAATCAAGGCCGTAAAGCTCACTAGCGTTGCTGGTGCTTTCTGGCGTGGCGATGCTAACCGCGAGCAGATGCAGCGTCTGTATGGTATCTCGTTCCCCAAGAAGAAGATGCTCGACGAGTATCTCGAGATGCTGGAGGAGGCTAAGAAGCGCGACCATCGTAAGATTGGTAAGGAGATGGAGCTCTTCATGTTCTCAGATAAGGTAGGTAAGGGTCTGCCCATCTGGTTGCCAAAGGGTACTGAGCTCCGTTTGCGCCTGCAGGATCACCTGCGCAAGGTTCAGAAGCGTTTCGGCTATCAGGAGGTTATCACTCCACATATCGGTTCTAAGAACCTTTACGTTACCTCTGGTCACTATGCTCATTACGGCAAGGATTCATTCCAGCCTATCCATACACCTGAGGAGGACGAGGAGTATATGCTGAAACCCATGAACTGTCCTCACCACTGCGAGATCTTCGCTTGGAAGCCCCGTTCATACCGTGACCTTCCTCTGCGCATCGCTGAGTTTGGTACAGTATACCGCTACGAGCAGAGTGGTGAGTTGCACGGACTGACTCGTGTACGTTCGTTCACACAGGACGACGCCCACCTGTTCTGTCGTCCAGACCAGGTTAAGCAGGAGTTCCTTAACGTCATGGATATCATCGGTATCGTATTGACAGCCTTCGGATTCAACTTCGAGGCTCAGATTTCCCTGCGCGATCCTAACGACCACGATAAGTATGTAGGTACTGACGAAGACTGGGCACTGGCTGAAAAGGCTATCGTTGAGGCTTGTCAGGAGAAGGGCCTGCCCGCAAAGGTAGAATACGGCGAGGCTGCGTTCTATGGTCCTAAGCTCGACTTCATGATCAAGGACGCCATCGGTCGTCGCTGGCAGCTGGGTACTATCCAGGTTGACTACAACCTGCCGAAGCGCTTCCAGTTGGAATATACCGACGAGGACAACACGAAGAAGACGCCTGTCATGATTCACCGTGCACCGTTCGGAAGTATGGAACGTTTCTGCGCTGTGCTCATCGAACACACTAGCGGTCACTTCCCCTTGTGGCTGACACCTGACCAGGTTGCTATCCTGCCGCTGTCTGAGAAGTACAACGACTATGCCAAGGAGGTTGCCAAGAAGTTCGACTTGGGTGGCGTGCGTCCTACTATCGACTTGCGCAATGAGAAGCTCGGCCGTAAGATTCGTGACAACGAGTTGAAGCGTATTCCTTACATGGTGATTGTTGGTGAGAAGGAAGCTGCTGACGGAACCGTAGCCGTTCGTCCTCAGGGCGGTGGCGAGCAGAAGGTGATGACCATTCAGGAGTTCATCGACCATATCAATGCCGAAGTGAAGGAAATGACAAAGGACTTTTAAGGCTTTTTAGCCTGAAAAAAGGCTTTCCTATAAAAAAAAGTAGCAAATATTTGGCGGAATGCTAAATATTTGCTATTTTTGCAGCTGAAAATAACGAAACCCTAAGCAAAATGGAACTGAACGAAAGTTTTGAGTCACAAATAAACCGAAGCGATTATAAAATCCTGATCGTTGACGATGTGGTCAGTAATGTGCTTCTGCTGAAGATTCTCCTCACTAATGAGAAATTCCAGGTTTGTACTGCCAATTGCGGTAATGCATGTATTGAGCAGGCAAAGGCAGAGAAGCCCGATTTGATATTGCTCGACGTGATGATGCCTGATATCAGTGGTTTTGATACGGCAGTCATTCTGAAAAAGGACCCTGAGACGATGGATATCCCCATCATTTTCCTGACGGCGCTGAATAATCCCAGTGATTTGGTGAAGGGTTTCCAAGTTGGTGCTAACGACTTCCTGACAAAGCCATTTAATAAGGAAGAGTTGGTGATGCGTGTGATGCACCAGATTCAGTTGGTGGCCGCCAAGCGCATCATTGTGAGACAGAACGAAGAGTTGAAGCGCACCATCTCGAACCGCGACAAGATGTATTCCGTTATTGCTCATGACCTGCGTTCGCCGATGGCTTCCATTCGTATGGTGCTCAATCTTGCTGTCAACGTGGTGTCGCCCGATGTAGTGGGAGAGGAGATTTTCGGACTGTTGGACAAAGCCAATCGTGAATCGGAAGAGACCCACGACCTGTTGGATAACCTGTTGAAATGGACCAAGAGTCAGACGGGTCGCTTGAATGTCGTCTATCAGGATGTTGATTTGGAAGATGTCGTTCCTGGCGTTGTGGATATCTTCAAGATGATTGCCGAGATGAAGAAAATCAACTTGCAGTATCTGCCTGCTGAAGAGAAACTGACTGTTCGTGCGGACAATGATATGATCAAGACTGTTATCCGTAACTTCATATCGAATGCCGTTAAGTTTACTCCAGAGGGCAAGGGTATTGAGGTGTTCTACAAGCGTGAAGGTGATTTTGCCCGAATCTGCGTGCAGGACCATGGTGTCGGTATTGCCGCTGATCGTGTGGACAGCATCTTCCATAAGGGTGAGACGACGTATGGTACAGGTGGTGAGGAAGGTTCCGGATTGGGCCTCCAGCTGTGTCAGGACTTTGCTCGCAAGAATGGCGGTGATGCTTACGTCGAATCCGTCGAAGGCGAAGGTTCCGTATTCAGTTTCACCATTCCGCTGAAGAAAGACGAATAAAAGAAAAGAGGCCAGCGCCTCTTTTTTTGTGCCGATGGTGCCATTTTCTATTCATTCTTATTGTTTTCCCCTTCGCAAATGTTTGCAAATGGTCCTTTGCGCATTTTTGCAAACCATTTTTCTTGCAAGTAAAGCAATTATTTACTAATTTTGCAGCAACAAAATCAATCAAACGGATAAAAAACATGATACTGACCGATCGCGAGCTGTTTCTGCTCATCATCTGCACCGTGTTCTACATCACCTTATTTATAGTGGTGCTGCAGAGCAACCGACGTAAGATGCAACTCCTGCAAAGCCGACTGGACAACATCCACGCCATGCAGAAGATTGCCGTGATGGAACAACGGACGCATGCGCAGGACGTGAACGACATCTTCTCGTCGGACGTTTACCAGCGCATCAAGCAATATCTGGCAGACGGAAAGAACATGCCGGAGGCCGAATGGGCGGAACTGACAGAGGTGGTGAACAACACCTACACGGGATTTACCGACAAGTTGTACAGCCTCTATCGTATGAGCGAGCAAGACTATCACGTCAGTCTGCTCATCAAGATACGCATGCAACCCAAGGATATCGCTACGCTGACGGCACATTCGAAGGAGAGCATTGCCTCGACACGCAGCCGGCTCTATCAAAAGGTCTTCGGCCGCAAAGGCTCGACAAAAGACTGGGACGACTTTGTACTGTCTATATAAAATAATGTATAATTAATAATAATGAACGCGTATGATTGAGTATTTCTTGCAAAACATGTGGCAGGTATGGGCCATCATTGCCGTATTGTGCCTGATTCTGGAACTCTCATCGGGTGATTTCTTCATCATCTGCTTCTCTATCGGTGCTGTCTTTGCCATCATCGGAGCCGTATTGGGACTGAATGTCTATTGGCAACTGGCCATCTTCGCACTATTTTCCTTGCTGGCCATCTTTACCGTTCGTCCTGTGGCACTGCGGTATCTGCACAAGAACGAACCCAACAAACCCAGCAATGCCGACGCGCTGTTAGGTCGTACAGGACGAGTGACGGAGCCTATCACGGCTAATGCCAGCGGCTATGTACAGATTGACGGAGACCTGTGGAAAGCCGTCAGCAATACGGACATTCCCGTGGGAACCACCGTGCGTGTCGTCAACCGCGAAAGCACCATTATCACAGTAGAAACGCTGTAAACAATAAGCTTAAACAATAAACAATAAACTATCAAAATTATGGACATCATGAGTTATGTATTAATCGTCATCATCGTCTGCGTTATTCTCTTTGCCAAGATGGCATTGGTCATCATCCCGCAGTCGGAAACCAAAATCATCGAACGTCTGGGTCGCTACTATGCTACGCTGAATCCCGGTATCAACATCATCATCCCCTTCATTGATCGGGCCAAGGACATCGTAGTGCTTTCACGTGGCCGCTATACCTACTCGAACAGCATTGACCTGCGCGAACAGGTGTACGACTTCCCCTCACAGAACGTGATTACCAAAGATAACATCCAGATGGAAATCAACGCCTTGCTCTACTTCCAGATTGTAGATCCCTTCAAGGCCGTCTATGAGATTTCGAACCTGCCCAACGCCATTGAGAAACTGACGCAGACCACGCTGCGTAACATCATTGGTGAGTTGGAATTGGACGAGACGTTGACCTCACGCGACACCATTAATACCAAGCTGCGTGCCGTATTGGACGACGCTACGGATAAGTGGGGTGTCAAGGTTAACCGCGTAGAATTGCAGGATATCGTGCCTCCCGCAACCGTATTGAATGCGATGGAGAAGCAGATGCAGGCCGAGCGTAACAAGCGTGCACAGATTCTGACCTCTGAGGGTGAGAAGGCTGCCGAGATCCTGGCTTCTGAGGGTGAGAAGACCGCTATGGTTAACCGTGCTGAGGCTGCCAAGCAGCAGGCTATCCTGCACGCAGAAGGTGAGGCTACCGCTCGTATCCGCAAGGCTGAAGCTGAAGCAAAGGCTATCGAACTCATCAGCGAGGCCGTAGGCAAGTCGACCAATCCCGCCAACTACCTCTTGGCTCAGAAGTACATCCAGATGTTGCAGGAGTTGGCCACTGGCGACAAGACCAAGACCGTCTATCTGCCTTACGAGGCCACGAACCTCATGGGTTCTATCGGTGGTATCAAGGACCTGTTCAAGTCAGAATAGTCTGAATATCATAGGGCAAAAAAAAGGAAGCCTCCTGTTTGGGAGGCTTCTCTTTTATTTGTATGGTATATTTATTTGATGAGGTCCACGGAGCGCTTCAGGAACTTGTCCAAGGCTTCGCCCTTTAACATGCCGTTCTGCAACAGGGCCAGGTCAATGAGCTGATGGACGATATCGTTCTTAGCGGCATAATCGTTGAGCACACTCTGCTTCTTGTCCTTTTGCTCCTGTACGGCCTTTTCGCACTCGGCCTTCATGTCCTTGTCATCCTGTGTCAGTTCCTCGGGCTTCTTCTTTTCCTGTTGCTGACGGATGGCTGCGAGACGGGCTTCCTGACCCTTCAGTTCGCTCTCGATGGGCCTCAGCGTTTCTTCGGTCGTTGCCTTGCAGTCGTCCAATACGCGCTTTACCAGCGGATGGTCTGCGTTGAGCACAAGATTCAGTGAATCAGGCATTTGCGCATAGAAGCTCATGCCTTGCTGGAAGCGACTCATCTCCTTCATACGGCGCATCCATTCGTTTTGCGTGATGACGACAGGACGCTGTTGTTCGCCTAAGCTCTGCACTTCAACCATGAATTCAGTCTTCTCCATCTTTGGCATCTGCGAACGGAATACCTGTGACAAATTGGCAGACTCGTCCTCTGTCAGATTCGACTTCGGTGCATCGTCCTTCACGATAAGGCGGTCGATGATGTCGCTATCGACACGGGTGAAACGGCTCTTCTCAAACTTCTGCTCCAGCATCTGGATGGCAGGCACGTCGAGTTGGCCGTCCAACAGCAGTACGCTGTAGCCCTTGTCCTTGGCACCCTGGATATATGAGTACTGCTCCTCTTTGTCGGTGGCATAGAGGTAGATGAGATTGCCGTCCTTATCTTTCTGAGCGCCCTCGATGAGGGTCTTGTATTCGTCGAAGGTGAAGTACTTGCCCTCCGTGTCCTTGAAGAGTGCAAACTCCTTGGCGCGGTCGTAGAAGCTCTCCTCACTGAGCATTCCGTAATTGATGAAGAGTTTCAGGTCGTCCCATTTCTCCTCATACTGCTTGCGGTCCTCCTTGAAGATAGCCTGCAGGCGGTCAGCCACTTTCTTGGTGATATAGGTCGAAATCTTCTTTACTTCGCGGTCGCTCTGTAAGTATGAACGGCTCACGTTCAAAGGAATATCTGGTGAATCAATCACACCGTGCAACAGCGTCAGGAACTCAGGAACGATGCCTTCTACCTGATCGGTCACGAATACCTGATTGCAATACAACTGTATCTTGTTGCGCTGCAGGTCGATATTCGACTTGATGCGGGGGAAGTAGAGAATACCCGTCAGATTGAAGGGGTAGTCCACGTTCAAGTGAATCCAGAACATGGGCTCGTCGCTCATGGGGTAGAGCTCGCGGTAGAACTTGGTATAGTCCTCGTCCTTCAGCGATGAGGGAGCCTTCGTCCACAGGGGTTCCACGTTGTTGATGAGGTTATCCTCAGCGGTATCTACCATCTTCTTTTCCTCGCTGCTCCATTCCTGTTTCTTACCGAAAGCCACGGGCACAGCCATAAATTTGCAGTACTTGGTGAGCAACTGCTGGATGCGCTCCTTCTCGAGGAATTCCTTGCAGTCGTCATCCAGATAGAGGATGATATCCGAACCGCGGTCCTCGCGCTCTGCCTCGTCAATCTCGTAGGCGGGACTACCGTCACAACTCCACTTCACGGCTTTGGCACCGTCCTTATAGCTCTTGGTGATGATCTCCACCTTCTTCGACACCATAAAGCTGGAATAGAAGCCCAGTCCGAAGTGTCCGATGATGCTGTTGGCATTGTCTTTATACTTTTCCAGGAAGTCGTTGACACCTGAGAAGGCAATTTGGTTGATGTACTTGTCAATTTCCTCCTCGGTCATACCAATACCGCGGTCAGAAATGGTGATAGTGCCCTTGTCGGCATCCAGTGATACATGTACTGTCAAGTCGCCCAGTTCACCCTTGAACTCGCCCTGCTGGGCCAGTGTCTTTAACTTCTGCGTGGCATCAACGGCGTTCGATACCATCTCGCGCAGGAAAATCTCATGGTCTGAATAGAGAAACTTTTTGATGACGGGGAAGATGTTCTCAGTCGTAACCCCGATGTTACCTTTTTGCATATCCTTTTATTGTTATATATTAAATTCTGCCCTTTATTCTGCAAATTCCGTGCCACTTTCTTATATAATTGTCAATTGATAATGGATAATTGATAAATATTTTGTAATTTTGCACCAAAATTAGAAGATTATGGTAAAAAGAAGATGGCGCTGCAAGCCTGGACAGCAACCCACGGAGTTTGACAAGCGCATTATGTATCTGGAAAACAAGGGGGCTCTGGTGCCTACGCCCGACCTGATCAAGACACCGGAACAGCTTGAAGGCATCCGTCGTGCGGGTGTGGTGAATACGGGCGTGCTCGATGCAGTTGAACAAGAAATTTGTGCAGGTATGTCGACGCTGGAGATTGACCAGATCTGTCGTGACTACTGTGCCTTACATGGTGCCATTCCCGCCTGTCTCAATTATGATATCGAGGATGGCGAAACACCGCCGTTCCCCATGAGCGTCTGTACTAGCATCAACGAGGTCGTCTGCCACGGCATTCCCAAGGCAGAGGATATTCTCGAAGAGGGAGATATCATCAATGTTGATTTTACCACCATTCTCGACGGCTATTATGCCGACGCGTCGCGTATGTTCATCATCGGCAAGACCACGCCGGAGAAGGAACAACTGGTGCGTGTCACTAAGGAATGTCTGGAGATAGGTATGGAGGCCGCAAAGCCCTGGGGCTGGGTGAACGACATCGGCAAAGCCATCGAGAAGCACGCCAAGCGCTACCACTACGGCGTCGTCCGCGATCTCTGCGGCCATGGGGTAGGGTGTGCCTTCCACGAAGAACCCGAAGTGGCTCATTTCCAGCAGAAGGGCAACGGAATGCTCCTCGTTCCGGGAATGGTGTTCACCATCGAACCGATGATTAATATGGGCTCGTGGAAAGTCTTTATCGACTCCGAGGATCCCTACGGCTGGGAAGTCATCTCTGACGACGAACTGCCCTCCGCACAGTGGGAACATACGCTCCTCATGACCGAACACGGTGTAGAAATTCTGTCACATTAAACTAATATGAAATCATTTTCGTCGAAAATCGGAGTTCTGCTGGCCGCTGCAGGCAGTGCCGTAGGGTTAGGCAGTATTTGGAAGTTCCCCTATGCGGTTGGGGAAAACGGTGGCGGCGCGTTCATAATCCTGTATATCGTCTGTTCCATCATCTTCGGATTGCCGTTGGTGATGAACGAGTTCCTGATAGGCAAGCTGTCGCACAAAAGTGCCTTCGGTGCCTTCCGTGCCCTGACCGGCTCTAATCGCTGGCAATGGCTGTCGTGGACATGCATGCTGTCTTCGATGTTCCTCATGAGCTTCTATTTTGTCGTCACAGGATGGTGCATATTTTACATGGTTGAAGCTGCGTCGAACTCCTTTGCTGGCATGGATGCCTCTCAGCTCACGGCCTTCTTCAACACTTTCGAGGGAAATGCCCCTCTGATGATATTGTATGCCGTCATCTCCATTATCCTGACGGCAGCGGTACTGTGGTTCGACGTCAACAAGGGTATTGAGCGGCTGAGCAAGATTCTCATGCCCCTGCTGTTCATTATGTTAATCGTGATGGCAATCCACATGGTGCTTCTCGACGGCGGAACCGCCGGACTGCGCTTCCTCTTCGAGCCTGACTTCTCGAAAATCAACGCGAATGTCATACTCGAAGCCATGGGACTTAGTTTCTTTACCTTATCCCTTGGCGTCGGTGTACTCATTACGTACGGAGGATATATGCCGAAAGAGCAAAATGTTACCCGTACGTCGCTGCAAATGATTATCCTGGTCATTATCGTGTCGTTACTTGCTGGCTCCATTGTCCTGCCTGCTGTATTTGCCTTCGGATTCAGTCCTACGGAAGGACCGGAACTGACATTTGTCACACTGCCGGCAGTGTTTACGCACATGTTCAGTCCGACCATTACCAGTGTTGCTTTCTTCGCCCTGATGTGCTTCGCAGCCATCACCTCAACCATCTCCTTGATGGAAGTGATGGTAGCCTTTTTCTGTGAGGCAACGTCAGAAACCAAGCATCCCCTTAACCGGCATCAGAGTGTGATTTTTACCAGCCTGATACTTGTGGTAACCAATACGTTGTGTGTGCTGTCGCTGACGGGTCATGCCGACTGGCTCACCATCATGGGGAAAAATCTCTTTGACAATTTCAACGATCTTGTCACCAATTTCCTGATGCCACTTGGAGTATTAACTATGGCGCTGTTTACAGGATGGTTTGTTCCTCAGACCAGGTATCAGGGTTCACGTGTGGCCTCGTTCATTTATCTCGTTCTCCTGCGATGGATCATCCCCATCGCCATCGTCATCGTATTCCTCAATTCCCTGAATATCCTGTAAGAATGTGAATAGCTACACGGATAACCGAGAAAACATGGAAAAGTAGCAAGAGTGCTTTTCAATACTTTCGGAGTATTGAAGGATAGTTTTGGAGTATTGACGAATAGTCTTGGAGTATTGGTGTGTCGGTGGCCATTGTCCACCGTTTTGATTTCATCCTTCGCGCGCCATATAGAGCTTTAGTCGTTAATGTACGACTTCGTCGTCATGTCATAATATAGTGCCTCTAATTCGGCTAAAGTCAGTTTCTCCACACTATGCTCGATGATACGTATCAGCTCTTCACGCCGATAGTCATCAGACTGGTATTTATTTATATATGCCATAGTCTATTCTTCTTTGGTCACAGGCATATTTGCTTCTTTCCATGCGAGGATGCCACCTTTGAGGTTCACGCACTTGTAGCCGACATCTGCCAATTTTCCTGCAGCATTGGCTGAACGGCGACCGCTGCGGCAGTAGATGGCGATAGTCTTGTCTTTTGGCAGTTTTGCCTTAGCCTGTTCCACGAAGTCGCTTTGGAACTGGTCGATAAGGATTGCTCCCTTGATATGCCCTTCTGCAAACTCGTCGGCTTTTCGCACGTCAAGGATTACCACGTTCTCTGACCTAAAGGTCTGAGTGTGGCACGCAATGGAGTCTGCAATCAGTTCGGCAAACTCCTTCACTTCCATGTTTTCAAAATTCTGACTGCAAGCTGTGTTAAGCCCGAGGGCAGCCAGAAGGAGGGTCAAAATCTTCTTCATTTCCTAATATTTCGTTAAAACTTGGCACAAAGGTAGCAAATATTCTTCATTTTTTAGTACCTTTGCGAATAAATTTGCGAGAACGGGCTGCACCTTAGCAAATAGAGCAAGCTCTATTGCATTCGGTTTGCACCGTCCTTGCCACCCAGATTTAATATGTTTTGTGATATGAAAGAGATAAACTATAAAGAAATGAGGTTCAATCCGTTTAACCTGATTGGTGGTGAATGGATGCTGGTGACGGCGGGCGATGAGAATAGTTGCAACACTATGACGGCCTCTTGGGGACACCTGGGATGCTTGTGGGGACATAACGACCCGACTGCGGTGATTTACCTGCGTCCGTCGCGCTATACCAAAGAGTTTGTGGACAGAGAGGACTACTTCACACTCTGTGTCATGGATAAGTCGTTCAAAAAGCAGATGGCCTACCTTGGCAGTGTGTCTGGCCGCGATGAGGATAAGATTGGTAAGGCTGGTCTCACGCCCGTCTATGCAGACAATACCGTCTATTTCGAGGAAGCCAAGCTGGTATTGGTTTGCAAGAAGCTCTATCAGTCGGAGCTACAGGAGAGCGGATTCCTCTATCAGGACACTATTGATGCGAATTATCCCCAGCGTGACTTCCATACGATGTATGTCGGCAAGATTGAGAAGGTGCTGGTAAGGGATGATGAGTATCTGAAATAGACTATGAGAGGTCTCATTGCTGCTATTGGTTCTTCTGCCAACACTTGCAGTTTAT